>Ga0172367_10003411_pt1 | contig 20634 bp, 19 predicted proteins | sample Lak10m_FD_114542 | JGI IMG/M metagenome (GOLD analysis project Ga0172367, IMG submission 114542) | Freshwater microbial communities from Kabuno Bay, South-Kivu, Congo - kab_022012_10m | ecosystem: Environmental > Aquatic > Freshwater > Lake | place: Democratic Republic of the Congo: South-Kivu...
CTTGAACCCTAGCGATAACTGCGTCTGAATCATCGTCCGCTCTTCAATACTCAATTGTGTGTAGATTTTACTCATGCAACATTCTCTCCTAAATATGTTGCACTTGGGGTTTGAGCGCGCCAACGAAATACGTCCATCAACCACGGTGATAATGTCTTCCAAATCGTGGCTCATTAAAAAATCGCCCTTGCCGCGATCATGAAATGCTTCAAACTTGGTCGCGATGAACACTGGCGCGGCGATTAAACGGATAGCAAGATCATCTTCCAACTTCACCCATTGCGCCGAACTGATCGCCAAGGGATACCAGCGATTCGCAAAGCCCAGCACACTCTTCTCAGAGGGCATCATGTCCACAGCGATACCCTCATAACGCCAGCGACAAATCGGCGCATCCCCAGACATATCATGCACAAAACCACGTTCGCTCAACAATGCCTCGACCACATGATATTCGCGTGCAGTTGTCGCTTGCACCACCATATCCACATCGTCAGTCGGACGTATCGTTTGCGCGCGTATCGTCGTCACCAACATCCCCGTCGAACAACCTCCCACGAATACCAGCGACTCGCGCAAATCACCCAACGCCCTAGCTACACGAGACAGAATTAAACGATTCGGGTCGTTCAAGCCGATCACTGCAAACGCTCCTCTAACAGTTTCTTTGCGATCTCTCGCTCACGCGCCTGACCCACCCGCAACGCATCGAACAGTGCCAACAACTCATAAAGTGCCGGTTCATCAAGTGCCGCCAATGGCAACTTCTCATACAAAGGAAACAACGCAGCCCCCCTTGTAGAACCTTCAGGATGCGGCCACACAGGCGGCATCTCATCCGCAAACAACACCATCTCTTTCAATGGCGGCATCGCATACGCCGTTGGAAATCCAATCGTAATCTCACCACGTGCAGCAGGAAAAGCATAAGGCGCGCCATGCAACACAAAATCCTTAACAGCAACCATCACGGGGCGCAATTCGCCCTCCATTTCCACTACCAAGCGTGCCGCGCCCAAACGTTGCACCGCCGCATGCGCTTCGAACACAGAAAGGCGTAACTGCTTCGCCAAAACCGCATACGACAAACGCGCCGCACCGCGCAACGTCACCAACTTGAACAACACCACCAAATCTTGCGGCTTCAAACTCCACTGCCTATTCCCTACCCGCCGCATTGCCGCTGACCGATTTGCACTTGTTTTCATAGCTCACCTCATATGCTGTTTGCATATAGCATACAAGTTTGAACAGATTAATTGCAATTCCTTTATAAACAAAGTGTTTCCATCTTCAAGAATAGAGAAAAATTTAAGGCAATCGCACTGTGAATTATCAAATTCGATGCTGCCCCCGCATGACCTGAGCGTTTCCCTTGATTAAGAATGAGGATAACGGTGTCCCATTCTTCAACATATATTCAATTCTTGCCTGCATCTTGTCTGTCACCAGCAAGGCCATAAAGTGTTTACATCCCGGAGCAAGCAGCCATTGCTTGTCCACCATGCTGCCCGCTTCTACATCGCCGCCGCATAGGGGCTTGGCGACGCGGCTCAGCCGTTCACACAAACCGCTTCACGCCTGCCTTTTTCGCCGCTTTTTGCAAATCTTCGTCGAGCGTAGCCAGCGGCAGGCCGAGCCGCATCGCCAGTTCAAGATAGGAGGCATCGTAGGCAGATAGCTTGTAGCGCCGCGCCAGTTGCAGGGTGTGCGACATGGCATGGGAAAATGTTGCGGCATCCGCTTCGATGTCCAGGCTTTCGAGCATCTCAAGAAAGGTTTCGCTGCGCGCTTCAGTCACAAGACCTTTGGCCTCCGCCCGTGAGATGACGTTTGCCACTTCCAGCCCCCAAACTGACGGCACGATGGCACCGGCAGTTTTCATCGCATCCAGCACGTTCTCGGCATATCTCAACTCTTGCGGTTTGCCGTCGCCGAAGAACCAGCGCATGGTCACCGAGTTATCGAGGACGAAATTCACGCGCGACCTTCCTCGATCAACGCCTTGATGTCCACGCCCCGCACCGGATCGGCACGCATGAATGCCTTGAGCCGCTCAGCCGCTGCCACTTTGTCTTTGGCTTTATCACCCGCACTAGGCACGAGGTCAGCAATGGCTTCGCCGCGATTAGTGATGGTGAAGCTCTTGCCGCTTTTTACCTGCCGCAGCAATTCAGGCAACTTGGTTTTTGCCTCGTAAGAACCAATCTCGATTTTCATAAAATTCGCCCCCAATGAATAGACTAGATTATAGACCAGTCCATAAATCAGACTCATATTTAGTTGCGCAACGGTTTCCCGTTCTTCAACATATATTCGATTCTTGCCTGCGTCTTGTCGGTGGCGAGCAGGGCCATAAAGTGTTTGCGCTCCAGATCGAGCAGCCATTGCTCGTCCACCATGCTGCCCGCTTCCACATCGCCGCCGCACAAAGTATCAGCCACCGCGCAGCCGACTTTGTAGTCGTGCTCGGAGATGAAACCGCCTTCCAGCATGTTGACCATAGAAGCCTGGAAAGTAGCGATACCTGGTCGGCCCGCTACTGCGATTTGGTTCTGCGGCAGCGGTGGCCGGCACGCGGTGGCGTTCATGGCGCGCGCCTCGGCTTTGGCGACATGCAGCAGCTCGAAGCGGTTCAGCACGATGCGGTCGGCGCTGCGCAGATAGCCCATGTCACGCGCCATCTCGGCGCTCTTGGCGACTTCGCCCATGGCGATCTGTTGGAAGTAGCGTTTGAGGAAAGGAAAGATGTCGCCGCCTCTGGCTTCAGCCGCTGCGCGCTGTGCCATCTCCTTGCAACCACCACCTGCGGGTAACAGGCCCACGCCCACTTCCACGAGGCCGATATAACTTTCCAGCGTGGCGACGATGCGTGTGCAATGGATAGAGAACTCGCAGCCGCCGCCCAAGGCCAAGCCATCCACCGCCGCGATGGTAGGTACCTGCGCATACTTAAGGCGTTGTGAGACTTGCTGGAATTTGGCGACCACGGCTTCGACCTTAGGCACGTTGCCGGTCGCGGCATTGAACAGATCGCCCATGCCACCGCCGCCCGCAGCGGTGTACTTGACGCGGTTCACTGCGCCCTTGAGTTTGCCCAACATGCCACTCTCTGCGGGTGCTTCCTGCATACCCTGCATCAGCTGCAACAGGTTGGCACCTGCCGAGAACGGCGGCTCAATCTGCCACAGCACCAATGCCGAAAAATGCGCTTCGGCTTCATCCACCGCACGCAAGATGCCATCCAGCACATCGTTGTCCACGGTGTGCATCTTGCTTTTGAAGCTGAGGATGGCGATGTCATCGCCGCTATGCCACATGCGTATCGATTCATTCTCGAACACCGTCTCGCCGTAGTGCACCGTCTCGCCCAACAAACGCTCGGGATAGAGCTGACGACTGTATACCGCCAGCTTGGAGCGACTTTGATAGGACTGATCGGCTGGCGCATACGAGCCTTGTGCGTTGTGCACACCGGCACGCGAGGACGCTGTGACCCAAGCCGGTAATGGCTGTTTGGACATGGTCTTGTCCGCCGCAATATCGGCGTTTATCCAGCCTGCCACTTGTTGCCAACCGGCCGCTTGCCAGATCTCGAACGGGCCGCTGTCCCAGCCGAAACCCCAGCGCACCGCCAGATCGAGGTCGCGTGCATTGTTGGCGATTGCATCGAGCTGCACACCGCAGTAATGGAACACGTCGCGGAACACGCACCACACGAACTGCGCCTGAGGGTCGCTACTAGCGCGCAACTTGCCCAACTTCACTGCCCAGTCTCGTTCGCGCAGTATCTCCTTCACGCTATCGTTAGCCTTGCCGTCGGCAACGCGATAGGACTGCGTACCCAGATCAAGCACTTGTATTTCTTTGCCCACTTTTTGATACACACCACGCTTGGATTTTTGTCCCAACGCGCCCTGCGCGATGAGCCCGGACAACCATGCCGGATTGACAAAGAAACAATGCCACGGATCGTCCATGAGATTGTCGCGCATGGTGTCAACCACATGGGCGAAGGTATCCAAGCCGACCACATCCAGAGTACGGAAAGTGGCGCTCTTGGGGCGACCGAGGTAACGGCCAGTCAACGCATCTACCACGTCAAAGCCCAAGCCCAGACGCTGCGCGTGATACAGCGTCGCCAACATAGAGAACACGCCGATGCGGTTAGCGATAAAGTTGGGCGTGTCTTTGGCGCGCACCACGCCCTTGCCCAGCGTCGATACGAGGAAGGCTTCCAATTGATCCAGCAGCGGCGCATCTGTGCCCGCACAGGGGATCAACTCAACCAGATGCATATAGCGCGGTGGATTGAAAAAATGGATGCCGCAGAAACGATGGCGCAAGTTTTCAGGAAAAGCTTGCGCCAGCTTGTTGATGGATAGGCCCGAGGTATTGGTAGCGAAGATCGCATCCGCGCCTAGGAAAGGCGCGACCTTGTGATACAGGTCGGACTTCCAATCGATGCGCTCCGCAATGGCCTCGATGATGAGATCGCAATCACGCAATTGCTCCAGATGCTGCTCATAGTTGGCTGCCGCGATGTACTGCACTTTGGCCGGGCTGGCCAAGGGCGCAGGATCGAGCTTCTTCAAGCCTTCCAGCGCCTTGTTGACGATGCCGTTGGCCGCCCCCTCTTTGGCCGGTAGATCGAACAATATGGTCTGCACATTGGCATTCACCAGATGAGCGGCAATCTGCGCCCCCATCACACCCGCGCCGAGTACGGCGACTTTGCGTATCTGAAAATTGCTGCTCATCGCAATCCCCTAAAAATTTGTAAAGGGTCTAGCCCTTGTGTGACATCAGGATGACCAAACAAAAACGGGAAGGCGCACCTTCCCGTTATGCGCATCGTGCTACTTAGAAGTTATATGCGTATTGCACAGCTAGAATATCCACACTGTTCTTATATGTGCCAACTAGGTTTCCGGCTCCAGCTGCTGTCTGATCCTGACTGATACTTGCATCCTTCACGAACAGATGCGCATAGCCGAAATCCAGCGTACTAGCCTTACTGGCCTTGAACTGCCCACCCAGCGACAACCAAGTTCGATTGTTATCCGGTATGCGTGCGGTCCGGTAAGCATCCGTGACCGGTGCCTGATCCACCGCGATACCGGTGCGAGCAGTCCATCTGTCGTTGTAGTGATAGCTAGCCCCGCTGGAGAAACGCCAGGTATTTTTCCAGTTCTCGGGGACGGTCTGGACATTAGCCCCCGTAGTCCGGTCTATCTTCAACTGCTGCAATACCCCCCAGCCAGTCCAAGTCGCATCAGCCATCAGATCCCACTTGTCGCTCAACTGGTGAAAGCCGCTCAGCGAAAATGTATCGGGCATAGTGATCGGCAATGTGATCGCGCCATTTTGTAGCTTAGCGCTAGCAGATAACGCGGCAGGGACAGAAGAGAAATTCACCGTGCCAGTCATGATGTATTTGATGCTTGAACGATAAGCCACACCTACTCTCGTATGCTCGCTGACATTCATCAATCCGCCGAAATTGTAACCCCAAGCGGAGTCGCTTCCAGTGATCGTACTTACCCCTTCCTTACCTGCCCCACCTATCGCTGTTAGCAACTGACCACCGCCCGCAGCGAAAGCGGCCGCACTGTAGTTCACTGCACTGGTCAAATCACCTTGGATCTGCTGATAGTTCAATCCCCCGCCTACACTCAGCTTATCCGTCACCTGATAAGCGATGGAAGGATTCAGGTTGATCGTTTGCAACTTGGACTTGACCGCTTGGAAGCGCCCTATCCAGTTCGCATCATATTGAGTCTGCAAACCGAACGGAGCATTCACACCCAGGCCGAAGCGCAGCTTGGGCAGCACTTCCATCACCAGATAGGCGTTCGGCACAAAGGCCAAACTTCCCGCATCACCTCCGTTACCGCCCGCTGTCTGAAGCGCAGCACCGGTAGAGGTCGTGTTGGTGAGCTTGGCTGATGGCTGCACGAAGCTGCCGCCCAGCGAAAGCTGATTGCCGCTCAAACGTGACATTCCGGCTGGATTAAAAAAAATCGTTGTTGCATCTTCAGCACTCGCCGCGCCGCCCGCATAAGCATTACCCAAACCACTGCCTTGCTCGATCAATGCAAAGCCCGATGCGGCAGCTCCCCCAGACATCACCAACAAAGCACTTGCCACTGACACGCCCAACATTTTTTGTTTGAACAGCATGATGATTTCTCCCCGTAGTTGAATTACACGAACTGCAAAAAAATCTGCCCCGATATGACCTCTACACCTCCGCTGGCAACTCGCGCGGCTTGCGATCATCTCCCACCGCCACATAAGTGAGCGTGGCTTCGGTGACTTTCACACAGGTCGGATTGACCGGATTGCGCTGTGCATAGACTTCTACATTGACGGTGATAGAGGTGCGTCCTACTTTGACGATGTCGGCATATAGGCTCACCACATCGCCCATGAACAAAGGCTGCTTGAAGATGAAAGAATTCACTGACACGGTCGCAACACGTCCACGCGCGCGGTGCACAGCGGGAATGCTGCCGGCAATATCCACCTGCGCCATGATCCAACCGCCAAACACATCGCCGGTGTAACTGCAATCCGAGGGCATAGCAACCACGCGCAAGGTGGCGTGGCGCTGCGGCAAAGTGGTGGTGTATTGTTTTTCTTCCACGCTCAATGTCCTTCGTAGAGTAATTTGATCTCGGCTGCAAAATGCTCGGCAACCTTGCTGCGCTTGATTTTCAGCGTGGGCGTGAGTAAGCCATTGTCAATGCCCCAAGGCTCCTGCAACAGCAACACGCGATTCACCTTGGCATAGCCCGGGAACTCGCGCAGATTGAGTGCGATGCGCTTCAATATTTTGCCCTGCACACGGCTATCGGTAAGTGCCTCCGGCATATCGGGACGCACACCGGTTTCCTGAGCAAATTGCAGCCAGTGCTCCTGATTGAGCACCGCCAATACCACCAAGTAAGGGCGCGCCTCGCCATACACCATCACTTGATCGAACAAAGGATCATGCAAGATGGCAATCTCCATATCCGTCGGCGGAATCTTCTCGCCATTGGACATGACGATGATCTCTTTGATGCGCCCGGTGATATAGACATGACCGGTATCACTGATACGCGCGGTGTCGCCCGTATTGAGCCAGCCATCTACGTCTATCATGGCGCGGGTCGCTTCTGGATTCTGCCAATACCCCATCATCACATTCGGCCCTTTGACCAGCAAAGCATTGTTCTCGCCCAGCTTGATCTGCACATCACGGATCGGCTGTCCGACGCTGTCGGGGAAATTATTCTCCAGACTGTTACCGGTAACGATGGGGCTGGTCTCAGTCAGACCATAGCCTTGCACCACCGCCAGCCCTAAGCCCACGAACACGCGCGAAATCTCTGGGGCCAGCGCCGCACCGCCGCTGATGGCGACGCGCAAACGTCCCCCCAATTTATCCAGAATTTTTTGCGCCACCAGTTTTTGCAGTAGCGGCCAGAGCAAAAAGGTAGGCTGCCAAGGGCCTCGGCCTTGTTGATGCAGGAAGCGCGCCCAGCCGGTCTCTACCGCAAGGTGAAACAGCTTGCCTTTCAAGGGCGGTGCTTCGTCCAATTTGGCGCGTATCGCAGCATAGACACGCTCGTAGATACGCGGCACCGAGACCATGATGGTCGGCTTGATGGTCAGCATGTCTTCCGACAACTGCGGGATGGAACGCGCATAAGCCACCGTCGCTCCCACCATAATCGCTAGGTAATAACCACAAGTGCGCTCGAAAGTATGCGACAACGGCAAGAAGGACAGGTACAGATCGTCGCCACGCACGGTGAAAGTATCGAGTGCGGCATGCGCGTTGCTCAACATATTGTTGTGACTAAGCATCACCCCTTTGGGCTTGCCCGTAGTACCAGAGGTGTAGATGATGCTGGCCAGTTCGCTGCTGGCTACGGACACTGCTGGCCGCAACTGTGCCGCAGGCGGTAAATATTCTGCAACAGACTTCAAGCGCGGCTCGTCGTTGTCTCGCACCGTGTCGCAGCTCACAAAACGCACTACGCCATTCAATTGCTCGCGTACTGTGCGCAATGCTTGCCACTGCTCGGCAGTTTCCAAACACAGCACTTTCGCATCAGCGTTATTGACGATGTAGGCCAGATTGTCCGGTCTATCGACGGTGTACAAGGGAACGACCACCAAACCCAATGACATCGCGGCCTGATCGAACATCACCCATTGCGGACAATTGCGCAACATGATGGCGACGCGATCACCCTTTTGCAGCCCCTCCTTGCTCAGCGCCGCTTGCCAGCGCGCCACTTCTTGTCCCATTTCGCGCCAGCTATATTGCTGCCAACTGTTGTTGCAAAAATACCGGTAGGCCAGCTTATTGGGAGTGCGGCGCACGCGCTCCGCGAACAGTCCATGCAGCGTGCCCGCTTGTTCAGGAGAGATTACATCGGGTTTATCCATTTAGGTCTCCTTATCAACCCAAGAACAAATCGCCAAACAATGGCACACCGGGCGAAACGGCATATTGCTCGAAGTCGGTTACGCCGGCGGCACGCAACACATCCTCGTCCAACAAGAACTGCCCTGTGGTGCTGCTGGGCTGTGTGAGTATCTGATAAGCGGCATCTGCCATGATGGCTGGTTTGCGCGAAGCACGCAGGATGGCCTCGGGGAAATTAAACTCTATCGCCGCCGTCGCGATGGTGGTGCGCGGCCACAGACAGTTGACTGCGATGCCCTTGCCATCCGCGCCTTTGGCGGCAAATTCGCGCGCCATACCCAGCGTGCACAGACTCATGCCGAACTTGGACATGCTGTAAGCCAGATGTGGTGCAAACCACTTGGCATTGAAATTGAGCGGCGGCGAGAAGGTCAAAATGTGCGGATTCGCAGCACGCTGCAAATGCGGAATGCACGCTTGTGAGAGCAAAAAAGTAGCACGCATATTGACGTCCCACATCAAATCTAATCTGCGCACCGGAGTGTCTAAAGTCTGCGTCAGACTAATCGCACTGGCGTTGTTGACCAGAATGTCGATGCCGCCAAAATGTGCTGCGGCTTGGGTCACCGCATCCTGTATGGCGCGTTCATCGCGCACATCTAACTGGATCGCCAGTGCTTGCCCGCCCGCTTGCACCACCTCGTTCGCCACACTATGAATAGTGCCGGGCAATTTTGCGTGCGGCTCGGCGGTCTTGCCAGTGATGACCAACTTCGCGCCATCACGCGCACAACGTAGCGCCACCTCGCGGCCTATGCCACGACTCGAACCCGAGATGAAGATGACTTTGTCGCGCAGCGTGCTCATGCTTGATTGGCACGTAATTGTTCCGGCGCAAAATCGTCCACCATGATGACTTTGCGTCTGAGCGCGTAATCACGTTCCAATTGCAGTGCCTGCTCGGCAGTGATAAGACCTGTCTCACGCGCTTCCGCGACACGCTGCATCTCGTCCAAAGCTTTGAGCTTCTTGGCTTTGCGTGCCTCTTCGAGTAGCGCTTGTAAGGGTTCGCATTCCAGAGTGCTGGTCAGCGCAGCTTCCAATGCGCCTACCGCATCCTGCTCATCGCTAGGCAGATACATACCCGCCGACAAGCGATCCCGCGCCGCACCGGGTGTCATCATCAAAGCCGCAATCTGATGCCCCAGATGATCTGACGGCGGCGACAAACGCTGCCCGACCGGAAAAATCATCACATTCAACAAACCACGCACCATGCCATTGGGGAAGTTCTGTATCACGCCACCAAAGGCCTGCTGTATCTTGTACAGCGCGTCTTGCATAGCCCAATGCAGTAAAGGTAGATCGTCCACCGGACGACCGTCATCCTCGTATCGTTTCAAAGTGGCCGAGCACAAATACATTAGGCTCAACACATCGCCCAGCCGCGCCGAGATTTTCTCGCGACGCTTCAGCGTGCCACCCAATACCGCCATGGCAATATCGGAGGACAGCGCGAATGCGGCTGAGAAGCGTGTCAGCTGCTGGTAGTAGCGCTGTGTCTCAGCCCCCTCTGGCACGGGAATGCCGCGCCCATTCGTCCAGCCATAAACAAAACTGCGTGCAGCGTTGCTCAGCGAAAAACTGATGTGTTCAAACAGTGCGGCATCGAACTGCAACAAGGCGCGCTTGTTGTTCTGATCCACGGTCGCGGCGATCTCTTTGAGCACGTAAGGATGAGAACGGATCGCGCCTTGGCCGAAGATCATCAGCGTGCGCGTCAAGATGTTCGCGCCTTCCACCGTGATGCCGATGGGTGTCTGCTGATAGAAGCGCGCCAGATAGTTGTCCGGTCCTAGACAGATGCCCTTACCACCGTGCACGTCCATCGCATCGTTGATGACGATACGGCCACGCTCGGTAGCGTGATATTTGATGATGGCAGAAATTACCGAGGGCTTCTCGTGTAGATCGATGGCCAGTGCGGTGAAGCGGCGCGCCGCATCGACCATATAAGTATGGCCGCCGATGCGTGCCATAGGTTCTTCTACCCCTTCGAACTTACCGACCGGCACCTTGAACTGTTTACGCACTCGACCATATGCACCACAGGTACGTGCGGCCAACTTCATGCCGCCTACGCTGCTGGCTGGCAAAGAGATCGAGCGACCCGCAGCCAGACATTCCATTAACATGCGCCAGCCCTGACCGATGCGCGTCGTGCCGCCGATCAGATAGTCCATCGGGATGAACACCGCATCCCCTTGGGTCGGGCCGTTCAGGAACGCTGAGTTGAGCGGGAAGTGACGGCGACCGATGCGTACGCCCGGTGTATCGGTGGGAATAAGCGCGAGTGTAATCCCGCGATTAGCTTCACCACCCAACAGATGTTCGGGGTCATACAATTTGAATGCCAAACCCAACAAGGTCGCGATAGGTGCCAGCGTGATGTAACGCTTCTCCCAAGTGATACGCACACCCAGTACGTTCTGCTTGCCTTCAAATTCGCCGTAACCCACCACACCAAAATCTGGTATCGCGCCAGCATCAGAGCCCGCGAAAGGGCCAGTCAACGCGAAGCAAGGCACTTCCAGTCCGCGCGCCAGACGGTGTAGATATTTTTCTTTCTGCTCAGGCGTGCCGTAATGCAACAGTAATTCAGCAGGGCCCAGCGAATTAGGCACCATCACCGTCACTGCTGCCGTACCGCTGCGTGATGCGACTTTAGTCACCACTGCCGAGTGCGCTTGCGCAGAAAATTCCAGGCCACCGTACTGCTTGGGAATAATCATGCCGAAGAAGCCTTTACCACGGATGAATTCCCAAACCTTGGGGGATAAATCGGCACGCGTATGAGTGATGTCCCAATCATCCAGCATCGCGCACAACTGCTCGACCTCATTATCTAAAAAGGCCTGCTCTTCATCACTCAAACTGCACTTGGGAAAAGCACGCAACTTATTCCAATCGGGATGACCGCTGAACAACTCACCATCCCACCATACCGTACCCGCATCGATGGCTTCCTGCTCAGTAGCGGATATTTGCGGCAATACCTTGCGAAACACTTTGAGGATGGGCGCACTGATTACAGCACGACGTAAAGGCGGGATGCCGAAGAACACCACAAATAGGAACAGGGCGAGATAAACCACTTGCAACGTCGTGCCGGATATCTGGGTTTGGATGGCCATAAACGGCACGATGACCATCAGGGCAAGCAACCAACTGGTGATTGAAGCGCGGAAGAAGGCGAGTATGAGAAATACGGCTAAGATAACAAGCGTCGTAACGACCATGATCCTGTGTCCCCTCTGTAGTTTTTTTCTTGCGCAGAACTTTAACGCGCCTGCGACCACAGTACAACAAGCGCGTGAAGATTATCCGACTTAATGCACTTATTTTTGTTTAGCAGTGTGTGGAGTGCATAGATATTCGCAAGGATTGCCGTCACCATCCCCGTCCAAATATTTCAAGCCGCACACTTGCAGATAGTGACGTGCCTCTGCACAAGAGGTCATTTGTGCACAGCGTCGTTTTTCTCCACAGCTGGGATCTCGCGTCGCGGCGCTCGGGTAACTTTCTTTTTGACTGGACACATGTTGCTTGCGCCATTCCCAAGGCGGGATAGGCGCGCTCTGCGCCCATAATCCACGCGGCACCGCGCGCGCTTCAGTTTCCAATGCGATCAATTCATGATTGCTGTGATAGTGCGAATACTCCCAAGCCATCCCCAGACGTATCTGCTCGGCATTGACCGCCAGTCCATCCACACTGAGTCGCGCAATCATGCGACCGTAAACATCCATCGCCTGACTGACGAACTTCACCTGTTTACCCAACACCATGTTCACCAAAGAGCGTTGTGATGCCGCACCGAATGGCTGGTCTTTTTCCGGCGCATCGATGTCCACCAGCCTGACTTTCAACATTCCACCGCCATGCTGGATAAGCACCGTGTCCCCATCCAGCACTGCGATGACCTTGCTGACGAATTCCTCGGCTTGCGCTGTGCCACATATCACGCACAACCATAAGCCGAGTAGCAGCCTCACAGCAGCACGCTCTTGATCAACGCCATACACAGCAGCGCATAACCGGCAGCAAGAATGTCATCGAACATCACGCCGAGTCCGCCGTGCAGGTTCTGGTCGAAATAGCGTATCGGCTGCGGCTTGATGATGTCGAAGAAACGGAACAGCGCGAAGGCCAGCACCGACCATTGCCAACCAGCAGGCGTGAAGAACAGCACCAGCAACATCGCTACCACTTCATCCCACACCAAGCCGCCGTAATCGGCCACGCCCAAGGTTTTACCGGTGATGTCGCATACCCACACGCCAATAGCAAACGACCAGATCAAGATGAGGATGAACACCGCATCGGACACATGTGCGGAGAGGAACCACCACAGTGGGAAAGCCACTAGCGTGCCGAACGTCCCGGGCGCCTTGGGCGCGAGTCCGCTGCCGAAACCGAATGCCAGGAAGTGGGCAGGATGCTGCAACAGGAAGCGCCAGTTCGGCTGCACGCGCAACTCGTCTTTGAGGTGTTCAGAAGTGCTCATAACCGCTGCTCTTTAATTGTATGGATGCGCCGCTCGCATCATGGACAACGCAGCCGCTTCCCGCAACGATCTTGCCGATACAGCTGAGTGGCAGCGCCATCTCTGCCGCGATCCCCAGCAACGCTTCATGACGCGTGGCAGGCGCGGTGAAACACAGTTCGTAATCGTCGCCCCCTGTGAGCGCACAAGATTGCGCAAACTCGACATGACTACGCAGCACATCAGACATAGGCAGTGCCGCGTAGTCGAGCACCGCGCCCACTTGGGATGCCGTCAGGATATGGCCCAGATCGGCCAGCAATCCGTCCGAAATGTCGATGGCACTGTTGGCGATACCGCGCAAAGCCAAGCCCAAGGCCACACGCGGTTGCGGACTGTGCAAGGCAGGCGAGCAGACGGCCAAATCATCCGCACGCAACACCGTCTTGCCTTGCAGATGCGCCAAAGCCAGCGCCGCATCGCCCAGCCTACCCGACACCCACACCTCATCCCCGGCTTGCGCGCCATCGCGGCGCAAAGCTTGGCCGGCGGGTACGCAGCCCATGATCGTGACGCATAGATTGAGTGGCCCGCGCGTGGTATCACCACCGACCAGATCGACGTGATGTTTATCAGCCAGTGCGAAGAATCCCGCGCTGAAACGCTCCAGCCAGGCCTCATCGGCAGTCGGCAGTGACAAGGCCAGCGTCGCCCAGCGCGGCATCGCCCCCATCGCAGCAAGATCGGAAAGATTCACCGCTAGAGTCTTGTGCCCCAATAGATAGGGATCGGCATCGGGAAAGAAATGCGTGCCGCTCACCAGCATGTCGCTGGACACCGCCAGCACTTCACCGGCGGGGATTTGCAGCAGCGCGGCATCATCGCCGATACCGAGCAAAGCGCCCGGCGTAGCACGGGTGAAGTATTTTTTGATGAGAGCGAACTCCGACATTGCGTCAATTACAAAGCATTGCCTGTTTGCTGTTTGTATTTTTCTTCGACTGCTTTAATCCAATTCTTACGCCAGTCTCCGGCTGCGGGAGAGGTGTCTAGAATTGTTTTGAGTGCCAAGACAAAATCTTTTCGGCAGGCAAAGGTCGGATAAGTCGCACGCGAGGAATACCACGTTGCAGGACGAATGTTGTAAGGCTGATTTTGCTTCCACTGAATTTTGAGCGCGGCACGCTCAGAGGCGCTCGTGATTTCCCAAACTTTTTTCAACCAGATGTTCTTAATCACTACGCCATCATCTAAAGGTGCGTACTTAATGATGAGGTATTGCGCATCTAAACGATGCGGATTGGTTGTCAGCGAGCGGCAATACGCCATGAAATTTGCCACGTCAAAATTGGGCGAATCTTTGAAGCATTTAATCTCTAACAAACCATGGTCGCCATTGCTTTCGGCAACAAAATAATCAGGAAATTCTTGTGTGTTGTCAGGCTGGGTGTGGGTAATCTGATGCTTATCCATAAAGGCAGCCAGCCACTCCTGAATGATGTTACCAACCACGCTGTGGTCTTGAATGCGCGTTTTAATTCCGTGCAACTCGAAATAAGTTTCACCCGTCGCCCCAACAATTTCGGACGCGAGTAATTGCTCGTAAAGTCTCACCGCGCTCATGCAATCAACCTCTTTGCAATGGCCTTAATCACAGGAGGCATCACGGTATTGCCGATTAAATCAAACGCGTCTCGATAAGATAAATTATCCAGCTTGTAGGATTCAGGATAACCAGATAAGCGCAGTCCTTCCCGCACCGTCAACTTACGCACACCAGCCTCCAAAGAGAGCGCGATTTTCCCGTACTCAGTTGCCACCAATGTCGGCGCAATCCCTTTAGGATCGAGGATTTTCGCAATCGGAAAAGAGAGTTTTCCCGCCACGATGTTGTACCCCTTGGGAACGTGTAACGCAGCCTCTCTACTTGTAATGCCATTTTTCGATACCAGCTCTCTAGGGTGCTCAAACGTCAGATAGCCTTTATCGGTCAAATCGTCGAGCAAATTTTTTAGTGCTGGGTGCTGAAAAAATGTGCTGATTTCATCCAGCGTAAGTGGCATTCCATCCATCCAAGTAATGCCCTTTTGCGCCGCCCATTTTTTATACCTGCGCTGCTTCAACAGCAAAGTAAGCAACTCTCGCTGCGCCTCGGTGACCGCACCTTTCAGCTCCAAATCCCAGCTATGGATATTATTGCCACCGCCACGTTTATCTTTAATTGCTTTGCCGTACATCTGCTCCGGCTTAAATTTTTCTGCCAACAGCTTTGTTAATTTGGTCTGAACCACAGGAGCATCATGCTCAACAATCTGTGCCACGCTCGCCCTATGCGTTGCAAAGTTATCGAGTTCGATTTTGTTTTTCAAATGTCCCGTGATGTAGATACGTCTGCGTTGTTGAGGTACGCCAAATTCAGCAGCATCCAGGATTTTCCATGTCACCTGATAACCTAATTTTTCCAGTTCGACGAGTATGTGTTGCAGGGTTTGTCCTTTGTCATGCGTTGCCAAGCCCTCGACATTTTCCAGCAAAAATCCCTGTGGCTTTTTCTGGCGCAGAATACTCAAAATGGCAAAGAACAATCCGCCACGCTCATCCAAAAATCCTTTTCTTTTACCTGCCGCGCTAAATGGCTGACAAGGAAATCCTGCCAGCAAATAATCAAAATTAGGTAAGCTATCCACCGGAATTGCAGTGATGTCACCATGTACCTTTTCAGCATGACCAAAATTGTATTGGTAAGCCGCAATTGCATGAGCTTTGATGTCACTGCTAAAGACACATCGCGCAGCGACATTGCTCTCTGCACAAGCAAGCTCAAAACCTACGCGAGTGCCGCCCATACCAGAAAATAAATCGATAAAAGTACAAACCGAAGTTACCTTCTTTGCAGGCACAAAAGAAGTGATAGCAGTAACAGGTTTAAGGCGCGATTCAATCGGGACTACATCAGCAAACAAGTCCGCCTCATTCGCTCTTAATTTTATTTTGCTACTCGCACTCATGTCAGCCCCCTACATTTCGTCAATTTGAATCAACATATGCTGTGTTTGACTATTTGCGTTGTGGCGCTCATTAGACTCAAAGTCGGCATCACGCCTTGTTTTTCGCCGCGAACTCTACGGCGCGGACTTTCGGTGCGAGCTTGTCCAGCACGCCGTTGACATACTTGTGCCCGTCGGTTCCGCCGAAGGTCTTAGCCAACTCCACCGCTTCGTTGATGACGACTTTGTAGGGCACTTCCAGTTGTTGCGACAACTCAAATGCGCCCAGCAGCAGCACGGCGAATTCCACCGGGCTAAGCTCGCTCAGCTCACGATCCAAACAGGGTGCCAGCAGGGCTTCAACCTCGGCATGCTGGGCAATCGCGCCGCGCAATAGATTGGCATACATGGGCTTGTCGTAGCGACCCAGATTCTTCTCGGCTTGCATCTGCTTCTCGATCTCGAACGCATCATTGCCGGACACGCGCCATTGATAGATGCCTTGCAACGCCAGTTCGCGCGCGCGGTGGCGCGGACTCGGTGCTTTGCTATTCGCTGTCACTGCGCTCATGCCAGCCCCTTCAGCAGATTGACCATCTCGATGGCGACGCGCGCCGCTTCCGCTCCCTTCACATGCATACGCGCGATGGCTTGCTCGTCGGTGTCGGTGGTAAGGATGGCATTGGCCACCGGCACACCGCAGGACAGCTGCACATCCCCTACGCCGCGCGCGGATTCATTGGACACGACTTCGAAATGATAAGTGTCGCCGCGCACCACCGCACCCAGCGCAATCAGCGCGTCGTAATACTCGCTGTCGGCCATATGCAGCAACACCAGCGGAATCTCCAAAGCACCCGGCACCGTCGCCAGCGTGATGTCGTCTTCGGCCACACCGAGCTTGCTCAGTTCGGCGCGGCAAGCACCCAGCAGACCATCACATATCTCGGGGTTGAAGCGGCTCTGCACAATACCAATGCGCAAGCCCTTGCCGTTGTAGTTTGTTGCAATTTCTTTCATGTTTACCTCTGCTGATCTTTTAACAATACAGAAAAACTTTTATCCACCAAAAACACGAAAGTCACGAAATAAAACCAGAAGATACAGCTTGATTTTGGGTTTGCATCTTTTCGTGTCTTTTAGTGTATTTCGTGGACATCGCCTTATATCCGTTCAATAACTAATGTGTCGCGTAACCGACCACTTCCAAACCGAATCCCGCCATGCTCGGCATCTTGTGCGGGGTGGCCAGCAGACGCATCTTGCCCACGTTCAAATCGCGCAATATCTGTGCGCCTATGCCATAGCTACGTGGGTCCCACTGCGTAGTCTGTGCATGCGACTGGGTGGCGCGCGCCAACAAATCCTGCGAGGTTTCAGTGCGATGCAACATCACCAACACACCCGCTTGGGCTTGCGACATTTTCTGCAAAACTTGATGCACACTGGTCGATGAGGTGTTATTGGTCTGCTCCAGAAAATCCACTACCGACAAAGGTTCGTGCACGCGCACTAGGGTCTCTGCATCCGGGCGAATCTCCCCCTTGCATAAAGCCAGATGGGTGCGCTGCGTGGTCTTGTCCACATAGGTCGCCAGATCGAACTCGCCGTAGGCGGTCTGCACCTTGCGCATGGCGACGCGTTCCACCAGCTTTTCGTTCTGGCTGCGATATTCAATCAAGTCGGCGATAGTGCCTATCTTCAGACCGTGTAATTTAGCGAACTCGATGAGGTCCGGCAGACGCGCCATCTCGCCGTCGTCCTTGAGTATCTCGCAGATCACTGCGGCCGGTGTCGCGCCGGCCAGTTCGGCCAGATCGCATCCTGCCTCGGTATGTCCAGCACGCACCAGCACGCCACCGTTCTGCGCGCGTAGCGGAAAGATATGGCCAGGCTGAACGATGTCGCTGGGCTTGGCGTGCTTGGCCGCCGCCGCTTGCACGGTGCGCGAGCGATCAGCGGCGGAGATGCCGGTGGTAACACCACTCGCGGCCTCGATGGAGAGCGTGAAATTGGTCGCCAGCGGCAAACCGTTCTCGCGCACCATCAGGGGCAGGGCGAGCTGCTCGCAATGCGCGGCAGTGAGCGTCAGACAGATCAGGCCGCGACCGTGCTTGGCCATGAAGTTGATCTTTTCCGGCGTGGTGAAGTCCGCTGCAAAGACCAAATCGCCCTCGTTCTCGCGATCCTCCTCATCCATCAGCACGACCATGCGTCCGGCGCGCAACTCTTCTATGATTTCTTGTATGGGTGTGATGCCTGTCATGCCTACCTCGAATAAACTACAAAGCGGCTCACGCCGTAGATAAGGGCACGGATTCTACCACTAGGCCCCTAAGGGATGAGCAATCTCGCGTACAGCATAAGTAATGCTGGCAAACCAGACTTATCGATTGGGCAACAACTTAGTCAGATGTGTAAGAAATTCTGGATGCTCAGTCAGGTATTGCAATCGCTGTCTGCGCTCTCGTTCCGCACGGACATCAATCTTATCTGCACTGATTCGCATGCCTAGCTGTGCTGGATTGAAGCCGAACATCTCATTCAACATGATGTTGCCCATTTCAAAATTGAAGTGCCGTGGATCTTGCCAGTAGTAGCCTGGCTGTTCAGAAATCTCTTCGGTAGCAATAGCCTGATAACCCTCAAAATCCCAAACTTCGACTAGCCCACTTCCGCTCGCATCAACCGAAGTCGCCACTTGTTTTAGCTCATTCCAGCGCGCCGCTCGTGTCCCGCACTGATACTGCTGTTCTAAGAGCAAGGCATGACTCGGATAAACCACTAGCTTCAAAACGATCCCACGCTTTACGACTGCTTCGATCAACTCGTTTAAACCGCTCAAATCCAACTCTTTATCTTTAAGCTGCTGATCTGCCGCAGCAGGATGCAGATCAGCGGATGCAAATTGGCAGGGGGGATGTTGCGCAAAGTATTCGCGGAAACGACTCTCGGTCGCAGGCGTACCACGCGTATAGAAATATTGGCCCGCTAAGGTATGACTTGGTTTTTGTTTATGTTGCTCCAACACGGTGTTGATGGAAGCCTCAAAAGCATCATAAGAAAACAGAAAAGCCCGTAGATCAGGTGCTGCCATTTTTTCTATCTCAGCCTTGCAGTTTACTTTCGGCAGATCGCCAAGATGAATTCCGAGCACGATTTGGCGCAAATTCGCATCTTTTACCAGCGCGAACTTCACGTCACAGACAACCATTTCCCAAGGCGCACCAGCCAAGGAAAAGTTATAGCTTTTTCCTACAGCCGTTAATGCCGGATGCAGCGGATCAAAACCGATTTCCGCATAGGAGCTGCCAAAGATCAGCGAACTGGGCTGCTCTCTTTGCACCAGCAATGGCTTCACATAGCGCTCATAATTTCGAAATTTTGGTTTGATTGCATTTACGCCTTCGATCGAGACATCCGTGAAATACCAGAACGGATCAACCACTCGGTTAAATACAACGGTCAAACCTGACATCGTCAGGAGCGCTACCACAAACACAAAAAAGTATTTCTTAGTGGACATTTAGAATTGGAAATAGATGAATTCGCTCAACTCAGAGAGCGACATCAAACCGATCATCGCAATGAAAGCATGAATGAGGGCCCACTTATAGCTTGGCTTCCAAAGTAGACGAGTGACCGGCATACGACTAGGCGTATCCAGTGCCGGACGAAAATCTTGCATGATCTGTTGCGTATTCGGTGCCAGCCAAACCAGTAGCAGCGTTATCAACAGATAGTTCCGCGTCGTGTGACCGACTAAGGCGTTGGCCGGATGCATATCAAATCCATTTAACCCTAGCATCGTTTCGACTATGGTCAACGCATGATGCAAATCATCCGCTCTAAAGAATACCCAGGCAAAAGACACAATTAAAAAGGTAAATAAAACTGATAGTAAATGCACCGGCTTAGAAAGTGGCTGCTCGGGATCTTGCCCTAATTTGCGACGCACAATATGCCATCCATGATTGAGGCTTAAGAATATGCCATGCAATCCGCCCCAAACAACAAATGTCCACCCCGCACCGTGCCACAGACCGCCCAACAACATTGTCACCATCAGATTGACATAACGGCGCGACAGTCCCTTGCGGTTACCCCCCAACGCAAAGTACAAATAATCACGCAAAAAGCGGGATAACGTCATATGCCAACGCCGCCAAAACTCGATGATATTTACAGACTTATACGGCGAGTGGAAATTCAAGGGCAATACCACGCCGAACATACGCGAGAGACCAATTGCCATATCCGAGTAGCCCGAGAAGTCGAAATACAATTGCAACGTGTAACACAATGCCCCACCCCAAGCCTCAATGAAGGTCAGATGTACACCCATACCGGGCGCGTTAAACACCGGCCCGACAAATGTGGAAAGACTGTCCGCCAATACTACTTTTTTGAACAAACCTATAAAAAAGATCGTGCCACCAACAACCATACTTTCGTACTTAAACCGATAGGTTGCAGTGAGCGCAAATTGCGGCATCATCTCTTTGTGGTGCAACACCGGACCGGCAATCAAATGCGGGAAGTAGGTGACAAACAAAGGGCGCGCTCAAACCCCAAGTGCAACATATTTAGGAGAGAATGTTGCATGAGTAAAATCTACACACAATTGAGTATTGAAGAGCGGACGATGATTCAGACGCAGTTATCGCTAGGGTTCA
>Ga0172367_10003412_pt1 | contig 20622 bp, 11 predicted proteins | sample Lak10m_FD_114542 | JGI IMG/M metagenome (GOLD analysis project Ga0172367, IMG submission 114542) | Freshwater microbial communities from Kabuno Bay, South-Kivu, Congo - kab_022012_10m | ecosystem: Environmental > Aquatic > Freshwater > Lake | place: Democratic Republic of the Congo: South-Kivu...
AAATGGATTCTGCTACGTATGTGATGCATGCACGGAGACTCCAAACACTGGGAGTAGCATGTGCACTCTCAAGGCAGGATGCTCGGGCACAAAATCCTCTAGTGGTTCATTGCAAATCAATGAATCTCCTAGTGGATTGAAAACTGGAGATAACTGCAAGCGTTGTCGCAAACCAGTCCCATCCAACAGACGTCGGCTACTTCAGCAAGATGAAGGCAAGCCACTCGCCCGCATCATCAATGTCAGGAGAGTTCCAATCTTCGACCCATCCTTGGGCTATGCTCGCTGCTGCGACTTCCTGCCAGGTACGTCCTTGCAAAAAGAGCAGTGCAGGAGAGGATTGCTCCGCTACCAGCAACCCATCCTGACAAACGCCCAGCTGCAGTCTGCGGCTGCGGAGACCGTGTGGTGCCAGGCAAACAAAACTTCTTCTTCTTCTTCTGCGTCGCGCCGCCTCTTGTCCAATCCAGCACCACAAGACCCAGTCTACGAATTTGTAGAAGAGCACCCCTTCTTTTGTCCCAGCGGGACCTACAAAAACACGTCGGGGGACGACCCGTGCACCCCATGCCCGTCTGGATCCTCCACAGTGTACCCTTATACTGGCATGACGTCTGTCGAATCGTGCGCTTGCCAGCGAGGCTTCAACATGTCTTCGCCGCATCCCAACTTGCGCTGCCAGCCGTGCCCCCTCAACTTTTTCGAGCAGAACAATACGTGCGTGGCGTGCCCCAATCATTCAACGACGCCACAGCAGGCGAGTTCCCGCTGCTATTGCAAGGAAGGCTTCTACGAGCAGTCCTTCGACCTGTACCAGCCTCTCTGCGCCCCGTGCCCCGAAAATGCCTACTGCACCAATGGAGTCATCTCGGCCTGCCCCATGAACAGCCGCGCCCCGCGTCTCTCTTCCAGTCGCGGCGATTGCAAATGTGATAACAGGACCCACTTTGGCGACTTGTCTATGTTTAGTCAGTGCTTCCTCAATCAATTTGGACAAGATTGCGAGCTGGGAGACTGCAAGTGCCAGCCAAATTTTGTCCAATACAATCATCCCACCACTACTGGAAAGATAGTCTGCTTGACAAATTGCTCCGAGGGTCACGTCATCGAGCAATATCCCAATGGGAGCTTGTCAGATTGTATGCCCTGCCCTCTCCACACTTATGCCTCCAAGACCTTCAAGGCGGGCGAATCCTCCTGCATCCCGTGTCCCCCCAACACGGTCACTCTAGCGGAGGCTTCTGCTGACATCTCAAAATGCACCTGCGCTCTTTTCTCTGACTCGACCAACGCGTCGTCGTCTTGCGAGTGTCCTCGGGGCTTCTTCCTGTCTGCAAACACGACGTCTTGTCAAAAGTGCCCTGATCTCTTGACTACGCTGACTTCTGGGGCCACGTCCGAATCCCAGTGCGAGTTTTGCCCCAAGGGATACGAGGTGGTCTTTCGAGGCGCCAGGATCTGCCAAAAGTGCCAAATTGGGAAGTATTCTGGCACCAACTCCAAGACGTGCTCTCCTTGCATGCCGGGCAAGACCACCCTACAGGACGGAGCCACTTCCAACACGGACTGCGTTGGCTGAGAAGAGGCCCCGAGCCGCATAGATGCACTGGCTAAAAAAAAGGATGGTCTTGAGCCACACGGCGTACAAGAGCCACGGCACGGGCGGCGTGCTCCTGCGCAGGGCCTCCACGCACTCTGTCTTTTCCGCCATGGCAATGGACATGTGCAGGGATACGATCCCAAACACCAGGCAGCAAGTCCCCGAAAACACAGACCACGACACGCGTCCCACGACCAGCAAAAACATGACGGGGAAGGTGATGGGCGACAGCAACGCCACCACCATGAATTCCCAAAAACCGCTGCACTCTGCCTTGACCTCTGGGTTGTTGGTCGCGTTTAAAACGATGCACAGGCACACAAAGAGAGTCACGAAAAACAAGGTCAGCATGAATCCCACACAGCACATGGCTTCGAGACATATAGCCGTCAGAGACTCGGGCAACTTCCCGCTGACGTGCTCCTCAGGAACATTTTTCATTGCGCAGGCTTCGAATGAAAAGTATTGTCTCGGCATATATATTTTGGAGCCTTGGAATGATTTCTGGGCGCCTGCACCGCCTCTTGGCAAAAAGGACGATTTTGCGAATCAGGTACTGCACCACAGCGTCTCTGTCTTCAAATTTCGACATGATGAGCGAGTACTTGGTCCTGTGGGTCAGGTATGTATAGGTCCTCTTCTCCAATTTCAAATCGAGGAACTTCCCGTGGTCCCCAAACACTGTGACGTACTCGCGCGGCTCAAGGCCGTACTTTCTACCCACCTCCACATCCTCTTCCTTCATTTCCGAGGCTACCCACTTGTCCAACTCGGCACGCAGCTCCTCTCTCTTGTCTTCCGCAGTAGTATGTTTCGACGCCAGTGCAATGGGCACTAGAGAGCTACTGCTCGTATCAAATAAAAGTGGCTCCAGGCCTTGCTTTTTCATTTGCTGATTCATGACGCAGAGTCGCACCACGCTCAACACCAAGTCAGGCGAAGCATTGAATTCGCCGCTATTGATTCTGTCTCGCAACATTGGCTCGACGTCTTTTTCGAGACATATTCCGTGCACTTGCAAGATTTCCCATATGCGTTGCTGCGACTCCATTTTTTTTCTTTTTTTTGAAAATACGCTATATATAGCTACTCCAACGCGTTTTCATCTTTGACATTGACACAGCGCGCATGCAGCAGTACTGGAACAAGCTGCCAAAAAAGAACCTGTCTGAGGTCTCCTGCCTGAATCAGTTTTCTCACAAGGGCCACTCCCACACTATTTTGCACAGGAGTTCCTCAGGGCTTTTTTTCTTGACTTCTTTTCACAAAAGCACACCAGAACAGCTGGAAATGGGGCTTTGGCACTATATCTTGGAAAGCGACGATTTTGCAGCACAGAGCATAGACCAGGCATGGACACTGCTCAAACATTTGCCAGCCTCTGTCGAAAAATGCAATGTCTTGGACTTGGCTTTTGTCGACGACCGAGATTTCCAGACTGAACAAAAATTGCAAGTGTTTTTGCTCGAATCCCACCGCGAAACCAAAAAAGCAATATTGACTTCGGTGGAATATACCTTTTCAGAAACTTGCTTTGATCTCGTCCAAGTGAATACATGCAAGCGTTTTGTGAAGAGAGAGTGGGGAGCGCTGTCTGTGCAGCTGCAATGGGTCTATGACGAGCGAAATTCCCAGCTGAAGGAACTCCAGGGAGTGTGGTACAAGATCAAGTCTCTGTTTCGACAGAGAGGGCAACCAGGTCATTTTATATGGATCGTTCCCACTGCAGCAGAGGCAAAAACGAAGAGAGGAAGGCCGCTAGGCACCCGCGACTCGTCGAAGCGGAGTAGAAGCCACAACATTTCGAAGGAAGCAAAGTTGAAGGGAGAATTGTGCCTGATCAAGATCTTGATTCTCGAGCAAGAATTTCACAAGTGGAAGATTGACGAGACGGTATGCCACCTATTTGCCATGACGGAGGGATTTAATGCGTGGTACTTGGAAAAAGGAAGCGATTCTCTCTCGAAGAAACTAAACGATTGGCTCAAAACTATTAAATTTATCATGAGACACTCGTTTTTCCTGCTCATGTCCAAGACACCGCCACCTATCCAAGTCGCGGAAACCAAGAAGCACTTGGAACTGTGGGTTGCGACGGGGGCTCAACCAAACTTTTTTGTAGGAGATTCAGAACACAGTTTTTTGCCTGCAGAGCAGACGCTGGTCTGGTATAGGGAGCACAAGGGCCGCCTCATGACCCACGGCAAGCAAAAAATCGAGATGATTCGAAAAAAGAAGAGTACCAGTTGGTATACAGCCGAGCAGGTACTCATGCGTCCTTCCTGCGCAAAGCACATCTACCACCATCTGACATTTCAGCACCACCAGCTGGATATGATAAGGCAAGACCTGCTGCAGCAGGCGTCGGGTGGAGCAGCGTCTCACATTGAGAACCTCTTTTCTGATTTTAAGTTGACTCTGCACGCATTGATTTCGTTTGCAGAGTTGATGGAGATGCTCATTTCGGTGCTGCACAATATGAGAACGAAGCACAGTGCGCTCCACGTGAATTTCGAAGAATGGGCCAAACGAAGGTCCGCTAAGATCACGACAACGACACAGTGGACGGAGGACACTGCAGCTCACGTTCAAAGCATTCAGACGACAGTTTTTCCCGTCATGTACGAGAAGACGTGGGCTATGGCCTACAATCGACTCCAATCTGCCTTTCCGCCTCACGTATTTGCGGCCATCCAAGATTTTGTCCAGTCTGGGAATCACTACCCTTTCCTTGTGGCCAAGATGCTACAATAATAAGTACACAGTCCTTCGCTATACTTCAATATATATATGTAGTCCATTTTCCACATTAAAAATGTCTGTTCCTCGTCACTCTCCTTCCACGACTACGCGAAGCAAGTTTTCTTCTACTGCCGCCCCTTTTCATCCCGGCCCCTCATATGGTGGCCCACGTCCCAACTTCACAGCGCACCCTTTTATGTCCAATCCCATTTCCGCGAGTCGCAGTACGGGCGCTCCCTTTGAATCGCATTTCGGAAGCAGCAGGAACGTCACTGCCAATCCATTTGAGTCTACTCCTCTATATGGCACTCGCCACGCAATGATGACGGCCAATCCCTTTGAGCCTCCCTCTTGCTATGGCGGAAGCCACCCAATGATGACGGCCAGTCCCTTTGAGCCCCCCTCTCGCTATGGCGGAAGCCACCCAATGATGACGGCCAGTCCCTTTGAGCCCCCCTCTCGCTATGGCGGAAGCCACCCAATGATGACGGCCAGTCCTTTTGAGCCTCGGTATGGCAACAACATGACTTCTGAAGCCTTTGACATGCACGATGCTCATCGCACTGCAAGTTGTTATGGCTCTAATCGCAATCACTCTGGTTATGGCTACAACTACACAGGTTCAGAGTTTACTTCTAGCATTCCGCGCCCGCTTTACTCTGCGCGGTCGCCTTTTGAATAGGTGACGATTTCAAATAAATAAACTCATAAAAAATCACGAATGTGGGTAGATCTACCTATAATTTTTCTTTCCTCTGCTATTGGTCTTTGAAAAAGAAGAAGGCGATATTTTGATGTCGCTGCACACGATGTTGAGCACGAGGCTCCCGACCGCGCATATCGTGGCCGCTAGGTATATGCCGTTGTTGTCAGTGGGCACGACGGCGACATAAAGAACGCACACAACCAGCACAAACACGATCCCAGAGATGCGAATCACGATGCCCACAATTTTCAGAACTGTGCTCACATTTTCGCCACGAAAAACACAGCCCACGCAGAAGAGAATGAGTCCGCTGATGGTCAATATGGACGCCACCCAAGGCGCGCATAAAAAGTCGGTACTGCCGCATAAGGGACCGAACACCTTGTAGCCGGCGGGGCAGACTCCATACACCTTAGCAACCATGGCGTTGGGCACCACAACCAAAATGCTCGACACCAGGAGCAGCCCCACATTGTTGATCCCGAGCGTGAAACCCCCCGTATTCCAGGTCTGGCATCCAAGACTCGACACGTACATGATCCACGCCCACCCCAGACTCGCCACGCTCGAAAAGCTTGGAAAAGTAGACGCCCCGTAAAAAAGCTGGCACGTCAATGCGTTGCCTCCCACACACGACACTCCGCTGAGAGTAGCCAGCAGCGCAATGCCAAAGAAGACAGACGTCTGCGTCGCCGCCACGAAAGGCATGGGCGACATGGCACGAAAAAACTTGACTCCCACACTCTGAATCAGCAGCGAGCACCCTGCCACTCCCAAGTGACTGGATACCATCCACATCTCAAACACAGCCACGATGGGGACAGAAGAGCTGCTTGTGTACAGCAGGCTATAGGACAGCGAATAGAAGCCCAATCCCAGCAAGGCAAGCACAAGCAGGGTACTGTGCCCCACCAATTCCTCCTTCAATCCAGACACATTCTCTTCGTCAGATGACATATCTCTTCTAATTTTGTGTTTTACTTCTTGACCACCTTCAATAGCTTTCTATCTTCTTCTAATAGTTTTTCGGCATAAATACGTTCCTTTTTGTTAAACACCAACACCAAGACACACAGACCCAGGATGCACAAAAGCAGGAGGCCTGCAGTGGCACTTCCCCACAAAATCAAGTCACTTGGGTTGATACTCCACCCCAACCCAAATAAATTGTCTTGGATGCCGACCCACTGAACGGCCTTGACGTCCACAAAAAAGGGAATCTGGTTGTCGCCTGAAATTTCAGTGATTGAATTCAGCAGCGCGATCGACTGCCTCGCCAAGTCTAGCGTAGGAGACTGGTAGACAAACAAGAAACAGTTGCCTCCCGTCTTGGTATTCAAGTACGTTCTGATGTGATAGACGGCTGTGGTCTGCAGCACTCGAGTCATGTACGTCTGTATGCTATTCTTTTGGTCTTCCACTTCGACTGACAGAATCAACTGCGAGTTCACGCACACTTGGATCTCCACAGAGAGGGGCGTGCGCAGAGTCGACTCTCCTGTCAGCAACTGGCTGTCGCAGCCACACCACAACAACGCGAGCAAAATAGCTAGGCGTGTGGACATGAAGATTCACATATAATATATTCATTCTTTATATACAAGAAAACTGTGTCTACCTCTTTCGGCTACTAGTGTCATAGGTGTTATATGCAGCCAAGAGGCCCGTAGCAGCCAGCTCTGCGGCAGTCGCGTTGGCAGCGCAGTCGAATGCACTGGCAGCCGTCTTTGCATAGCTAGAAGAGCTGTATTGGGAAGGCAGGGCCATATTCATGGCAGTCGTAAAGGGCGAAAATTTCCACTGCGTGGGGTGATATACAGGGCTCATGTTCTGATAGTAGGCACTCGTTGGGTGATATGCCATAACCGACGGGTCGATGGAAGACACGTACGGAGACGAAGTGTTGGCATGCGTAGAAGACATGAGAATGCCCGCCCCCGATGGATCAAAATCAGAAGAAGTGGGGTAATGGTTGTAGTAGTGGTATTCAGAGGCAGTCCAAGGCCTCGCCGTGGTGGTAGTGGTAGTTCGACTACTCGTGTGACGCGCTGACATTCCTATTTTTTGCATCATATTTTTTCTAATTCTTAAATACTATCTAGTCACGTTTAATGAGAGTCTGGATTTCCAAACATTGACTTGCGCGCACGATTTGGTTGATGCGCTCACATCGTTCGAAGCCGAAGCCGGGTCTCCACCAAAAATCAGTCAGTCGCCTGTGCGAATTCAAGTCATAGTATGCGTAGAGGGCTCCTCCTGGGATCCAGCACTTGGGCAGAGGGATGCTCCAAAACGGCTTGAGTCGTTCAATCCACCGCTGCCTAAAAATCATCTGCGCGAAACCGGCTCTCCACAACGACCAGGCCCTCTGATTGTAGAACCGGACAATCCGCGCGCTCAAAAACCGGGCTGCCAGTATCCTCTGGACCTGCATCTTTTCCACCTCGCGCATGTCCACACTCAAGATTCGCTCAATGTCTGGCTTCCACATGTAGATGAATTTAGACTCTGACGCCTTCTTGTACTGGCTCAATTCCTCGTGGAGCGAGGCCTGCGTGCACATTCTCTTTTTGACATTGCGCAATTCTCTGTCCATGCAGCTAGACGGGACAATCAGCCCATCTTGCGCAGCATAGAGCTCGAAAAAGTCGTAAAATGAGAGACCATACTTGAAGTAGAGAGTCCCATTGGAAAGGAGCTTGTCTTCCATGCACGGCTTGCACGCACGCATCTTGAGACTCTTGATCAGGTGATGCCCGTACCTATTTCCGCAAAACTGGCATCTCTTTCCGTACACCAAGCAGAGCGCCCTGTGTCTGTTGCCAGCCAGTGCCTTTTCCATGAACTTGAGCTTTCGCAAGTACCTGCTGCATCTCAGGCTCTCTTCGTGCACCACGACCCACTCAAAGAAACGGTCCCACCACCCCCCATCTTCTTCTCTGAAAATTCGGCGCATCGACTTGCTCGTCATGGCCAACCAAATGACAGACATGGGCGACTTTCGCAGCTGGTATCCTATGAGCCCAAGGACGTCGAGCGAAAAGGGCATGTGTGTACAATACCTTTAGCGCGCTGATATACATAAATGTAAAATATATTTCAATCCACAAAAACTACCGCGTATGCAGCAAGGAGAGAAGGCCACCAACACCACGACAAAAAAGAAGAGCAAGGCTTGTTGGGCAGACACCATGGAGGAAACTCAGAGACAGGAGCAGCAGGCTGCTACAGCCACTGCATTTCCACTCTTCGCCCTCACCAACAACGAATCTCCGTTTTTGATTGGCGTCCGCGGTAGAAACATTTCTCTCATCCGAAAGTACACTGGCATGCTCATCACCATCGACCAGTACGTCGTCCACATGTCTCCCATCCGCCACAACCACGACTTCCAGCTCGCGTGGCGCATGGTCTTTTCCGCGAGCTACGGCGGCATTCTCCGCTGGTTCGAGACCCCTCAAGCCACCAAGCGAGGGTATCCCAGGGAGAGGTGGGAAGAGCTCGAGCAGCTGGCCTCCACCATGAACTTCTCCTTGGACTTGCTGCGCTCACGCAGGGGCCACATGTGCCTCATTCTCATCCCTCAAATCAAGATTGAAAAGATTGGAGACTCCATGACCGATTCTGAGATTGAAGAATGGAAGGCCAGCACGATCAAGGCGAGGGAGACGATGCTGCAAGCTCTGAATGTTGCCGCGTGACTCCGACTTGAGGAGAAGCTGCATAGAGAAGGAGAGTGTGCTGGACGTCGTAAATGCTGGAAGCCATGAGAGGCAACGCAGTGTACAACAGGGACTTGACGAGCGTCTTGGCCCGCTCTGGAGTGTGCCGCTCTGAAAAACCTAGGAACTCGCTCTGCAAGTAGACGCTCAGGAAGAGGGGAAACGTGGCTTCCGCCACCCGCGAGGGACGCAGCAATTCCGAGTAGACTGCCCCTTTCAAATTTTTCACAGTGTCTTGAAAGATAGCCCCTAACACGTCGTTGAGGATTTGCCTCCCAGTCTCCCCCGGATTGGTCAGCACTGACCTGAGTCCCGGCTGTCCCTGCAGTAAATTCTTTCCCTCCTTTTCAATAATGTACACCATCTTTTGGATGCCCCTCTCTATGTTCTCGTCCACGAAGCCGTGCCTGTCAATGTAGGCCCCCCATTCCATGATCTGAGGGATCGCGTGCATGATCTTGATGAGAGGCTGGCTGTGCTTTCCTTGAGTCTCGTACGAGCGTAGGTCGGGCAGCACAGCCTGCATGAGGGCGCACTTGAACGCAGTCTCCATGTAGCGCTTGTGGGTCACCAAAGTAAATTCCGCGTTTCTTTCCCAGTCTCGCACCACCTTCGGGTGCTCTGCTAGGACTGCCTCATAGAGACTACCACTTCGCGCACCTCTCTTGAGAAAATTATTCATAAACACGTACACAATCATCCATGGACTCAACACGTGCTTTTGTCCGTCTAGGTCATCATATACAATATCAATATTTTCATTTTTTTGGATCTTAGCAGCGAGGTTTCCTGAAAATTGAGCTAAGCTTTCGTATACCAAGTTGTTTGCGTACCCAAGCGCAGTATAGTCTCCTGCAGCCACTAGGTACTTGTCGGGGTTTTCCTTGACCAACTTGTATTCGCGCTGTTCTAGGTGTATACAATAATTGAGGCATATTGCGAATTGTCGCTTTAGGGTGTCGCTCTGGCTCCTAATCTTAGGCGACGACTTCATAAAAAAAAACAGGAACTCGCTGGCGCTGGTCTTGAAAAACTCAGAAGATTCGCCAACCGTATCATGTCGCGAAATCAACATAGAGTCCAACACAGTCTCGTGTTTTCTTAATTTACTAAACAAGGCTGGGTCCTCGGACTTAAAGTTTTCGCTGGAATGCCACCATTGCGAAATGAGGTTGTCCACATCGATATACGTCCACACTTCCACAATCTTGTACTCTTCCAGCAAGTACATGAGGTACCTCCAAAAGTACAAGGACCTCCCGTGCCCCGAGAAGAGCTCCACGTCCACTATGTAGCCAATCCACTTGGACAAGTAGCTGTCCACGCCAAACAATTCCAGGGGATTAAAATATGAAGAAGCAGAAGCAGAAGCAGAAGAAGGCCCTCCGCCGCCCCCACTCAATAATAAAGCGTTCAGCACGTCTTTCTGCGCAATCTGATCCATGACTGTCACACTCTGCTCTATATGTTATTATTCTATGCAATGAACACAAAAACGAGACACACATATATATCCCCTAAACAGGCGACACTACCACCGAAATATTGTCCTGACTTCCCATCAGGATTCCCAGGTGGGTGGCGAGAGTGGCCGTGTCGTTTTGCCTGCCATGTTGCTCCAGCCAAGTGCACGAGCGCCTGCATGTTTCCAACCACCGCGTGTAGCCCGCGACGCTGAAGCTGTCGTACGTGCTGCAAAACTCGGGGCTCCCAATCGCTGCCATGTGATGCTCAAGCAGAAACAGGATAGCTTGCTCCATGGAATTCTCGCACGTCTTCCAAGCATCCAGCAGAGGGAACCCGCTGTCTGTTTTGTTGAGGTCGTCTTTGAGCGGAGGCAAGAGCCCGCACGCCATCAAACGCAGAGTCACCTCCTGCTCTCCATGGTACAAAAACATCTTGATAAACAGGACGGGGTCGATGAAGAAGCTGCAGAGTCTCTCGATGCTCGCGTATGCTCCGCCGTGAAAAAAACCGTCGGAACACAGCAGCACGTGGCACGCGTCGTTGACAGCAGAATCCAAGTCCACCTCCATGATGCAGCAGTCCCTCAGAATCGACTCGTTGCACTTCTCGCAGTCTCCGAGCGAGCGCGTAGGCTGGATGGCATTCGCAAGCCGCGTGTCCAAAACGCTCTCATAGAGGCCTATCTTCATCTTGGTCGCATCCACCAAAACTGGACTCCCCCTTTTCAGGCTCATGAGGTCGTACTCTGTCTGTGCCTCCATGTCGCCAAACCGCTCGGGAGTGACTCCGTCCACGCTGCGAAAAGTCATCACGCGGCAAAAGCCGTCCTGTCTGACTCCCAAGTACCACTTCCACTGCTCTTGATCCGAAATCTGCACGCTCTTGTTAAAGTTGTGAGCCCTCGTTTTCGCGTATTCCTTCATCTTAAAATGGTGTCTCTCGGCTGCATTCTTATGCAAAAACTCACACGACGCGTATTTCGACTCAGACAAATCGAATTCATAAAACGGACCCCCAAATTCATTCTTGTGTTTGTAGATGGGATCAAAGAAGAATTCCTTTCTTTTCACAAACACGCAGCCTTCGCAGTCCCCCAGCCACCCAAAAATTACCTTCCTCTTGAAAATGAGCGCCACTACAGACACCACGCCACTGTGCTCATGCTTGAGCAACTCAAATGCCCTTTCGTAAAAGTAGCGCAGGATAAAAAAAACGTTGAAGTATTGGATGGGCTCCAGTCCTCGCGCCAGCCGCTCCTTATTATTCAGCATCTCGTGCATCAGCCGATGCAGACAATACACTGCCTTGGAGCCGCCATGTCCGTCCAGCATGCCCACCACGTGAAAATTCGGCTCTCGCAATGGATACTGACAGTTTTGGTCTATAAACACTGCGTCTTCGTTGTACTGCCTGCACCCTTGATTGCACGCGTGCATGGGGAGCACTGCTTCCGCTAAAAGGCAGTGGACATGTGTTTTGGCTCTCCTGCCCAAAGGCACGCCATTCGAAAAAAAAGACTGCAAGCTGCTACTTCGAATCATTTTAGAAAACAGAGATGCTGTTATTTATACACTTTCTCGTCTCTGGAATTAACTTATATCCCTCGAGGCACACGATACAGTCGTAGACACTCGTAGACCCAGGCTGCAGCGTGGTGGATCCCACGGGGCACCTCCTGCACTGCGCGTTGCTCGAAAAACCAGAGTACAGCCCGATTTCACAGGCTCTGCATAAACCCGATGGAGTCATCTCGTACCCGCGCTCGCACAGACAGTGCTGAAGGAGAGAAGGCATCTCGATCTTGGGGTCCAGAATAGAGTGCGCAGGGCATGGCACGCACGTCTGATTCGAAAAGTACTCGTTGGCATTGCATCCCACACACTCTGTCTTGTTCTGCCCCAATCGCTTGTAGGGAGGACATCCACAATCCGCACTGTCTCTGGATCCCACCTTGGACGTCGTGAACTCGTACGGGCACTTTTTGCACTGACCTATCATCGTCGACGAGGAAGAAAAGGTACCGATGGGACAGGGCACGCACTCGAGAGGCAAGTACTGCAAAATCCCGTCTCGGTAGATGGGCACAGAGGGATCGCGAACGCTGTACGATCCAGGCTCACACAAGAAGCAGCCCACAAGTCGCTCGGGAATCTGCTCGTCGAACTTGGAAATCCACCCCCTCTTGCACACTAGCTTCTTGGACACCTTATCGTACTCTGAGAAAGGCGGGCCTCCCAGGCAGTACAGGTTAGCTTTCAGTCGCCGCTCGTTTTCGATGCTCTCGCTGATCCCACTCGGCGCCCACCTATAATCGCGCTTCAGGGCATAAGTCCCCGGATGACACGTGCAATTTTGCACTGAAAAGCTGCCTGCAGGCGAAGTGGCATTGGGAAAGCAAGACTCCACGTAGCTGTTCTCTACGGGACACCCATTGTCGTCGTCGAAACACGGCACGCAGAAGAAATTAGCAGGACACGGCTCGCATGAACCCTTGCTCTTTCGGAGCATCCCAAACTTGCAACCGCACGACGTGGCATTTTCCTTGCCGTACGTAGTCTCGTCTGGTCCGCACTTCAGACACTTGGTCTCGTCCGTCATGGAAATGGGCCTGTAGGTGCCTGCATCGCAAGGAACGCATGGCAGAGAGTAGAGCAGCGTGCTGTTCAGCTGCCTCAAAACAGCCTCTGAGACGTACGTAGCATTATTATTTGCAAGTCCAAATGCAGCAGACTCTAGCATCCTCCTGTGCCCATACAGGCACTTGCAGGCGCTGATGCTCGTGCTTCCCTCCTCAAACGTCGAAGTCCCGGAAGGACACGCTACACATTCTGCCAAATTTCTGTCAGACTTGAAGTACCCAAACGGACACTTTTGCACACCTCCCACTGCCGCCACCAAAGCAGCACTCTCACCTGCTGCTGTGACAGAGGCGCCGCTTCGGCCAGACAACGTCAGGAGCCGCCTCCCCGCTCTCGCAGGCCTGCTCCTCTTCACGTCGAGAGTCATGAGATTCAACAAATTGGACTGCACCGTCAACTGCACCTTCCTCTCCACGACATTCAACGGCTTGCCGTACCCCGGAAGCACCTCGCAGAGATCCCCGTCTCCTTTGAACGTGCCGCGCCCTGCTGGACACGCCCAGCAAATGCTTCGCCTCGCGTTGGCTCTGCTCGCGGGGTCCACAAACGCACGAAGAAAGCTCGGCGTATATTGGGGCTCCCACCAAACCTCTCCTGGAGTAGCATTCCAATGCGAGTACACAAAATCACAGGGAAATGGCTGCCCGCTCGTATAAAACGTAGATGTTCGCGTCTCCGCGAAGCAATTCTTGACTTCTCTGACGTACTGATAGCAAGTCATGCACTTGTTGTTGTGTCGGATGTGATTGACCCCGCAGGCCGTTGGGCACTGTCCATACGTGGGAGATTCGTTTGGCAAGAACACGCGGACTTCGATGTTAGTCTCCGAGTCAAGCAAGACAGACTTGTCGCAAGGAAGACACCTGGCGTCGCTCGTTCCGTTTCCGTCGCACTCTTCTGCATAGAATCCGCGCTCACACGACATGGTGTTTCTGCACGTCACGCACCCATTCTCGGAGGTATCTGAAGCAGAGTTATTTCTGTACTTTCCGCCTGGACACTGTCCTTGACATGGCACGGAAGAATCTAAGTCGCATACCCTGCACGAAATATTGACAGAATAGGTCCTTACGGTGCGCACAGGCACCAGCTGACTGGGCTGGCTCGCAAAGTATGCATTGTACCCAGCCTTGCATGTCGCCACGCACTCTGCCCCCGAGTAGCCCCCGTCTGTGTGGAAGGACAACAACTTTCGCTGCTGGGACTCGCTTGCTCCTTGCGCGAGATAGCAGGGTCTGCAGATAGGCTCGGTTCCCGCCTCGAAACACTGGGCGGTGTCTCGGAATTGTCCCACTGGGCACCTCTGCAAGCTCAAGTTGGTCACGCAAGGCAAGCACATGGTGCCTTCGTCCACTGCATAGTAGCCGCTCGAGCACCTGTACACGCACTTGCCCTTGACTCGATTCCACGAAACGGCCTGGCCTCCCTCCACGACGTCGCACAGCTTGCATAGATCAGACCTGTGGTGGTTGGGCATGCACTCTGCCACGTCCACTGCAATGTAGCCCTGCTCGCAAAACGTCTCGTTTGCGCACGACAAGCACTTCGTGTTGTTGTCATTCTTGAAATAGGAGACCTGACACTGCCATTCGCAAGTGGGATTGTTCAAAATGTTGGAACCGCCAATCATCACGGAATGCAAGGGCTGGTCAGTGCATGGCCTGATGCAGCCCCCGATTCTGTCAAGAAAACATTCAGAGGCGCTCAGAAGGAGGCAGGGAGGTCCACAGTTCACGTTGCCATACTGGGGCCTGTACAAGCCCAGGGGGCACGGAGTCAGAGGACATCTGTCGCACACACTCAACGCATCGTCCAGCATCCGCGTGAAGAAAATGTTGTTGGCTGGGCTTTCGCCGCTCGAAAATGGGTACTTGGTTTGGTAGGCCCTGAGCCCAGCTTCGTTCAGCCCAAACTTGCAGCCCACGTAGCACTGTGTGCCCAAACTTCCCACCACATACCCCACGTATTCGTGAAGCAGAGCATTTCCTGCATTTTGAATCTCTGTGCACGGCACCATCCCCACTTGCGTGCCCACGGTTCCTGTAGGATCACTGCCTGACCCAGCAGCACCGCCCCCGTCCACGTACAGCCTCATGCCCGCTTCCACCGCGTTGTCGATGCAAGAGTAGAGGGGCTTGGTGCTATTGCCTGGACAATACGTCGTCAAAAAGTCTTCACCCAAACTCGCTCCAAGGTCCATAAACCTGCTATTCACCACCGTGAATTGATTGGCCCTGCAGAAACTGCACGCCGCGCAGTCGTGGTCCCTGTCTGCCAATTCAAAGTTGAGCTTCATGTACTGCCCTTCCTGGCACGTAGTCTTTCTGGGAATGCAATCCACAAGACCCATCCTGTCTGAAAAACCCCTAGACGAGACGCACCTGGCACACTCTACACTCCCATTTCTCGACTCAAAGGTGCCTATTGGGCATAGCTGGCACTGAGTGGACTTGGAATGCTGCGAAAATGAGCCTGGCGCGCAGGCCTCGCACTTGTCCTTTCGAGGCAAGGGATTGAACGTGCCGGGCTCGCAGTCTACGCACATCCCGCCATCTGCACTGAAGGAGCCAGCAGGACAGTCCAAGCACTGGATTCCCCCACTGCCTTGCTGCCCTGGCGCGCATCTTTCGCACGCGCTCTTGTTGGCGCTGGGCACATAGCCGTAGCCCAAGCAGCTCGTGCAATTCGACGCGTCTCCCGCGCCCTTATTTGGATTGTGCGTTCCTGCCGGGCAGCTCTCGCATTGGAACACTTCGAGGTTGTTGACCACGTCCATGCCCGTTTTCTTCTTGAAGGTCCCAGGAGGGCACAGCGAACAAGTCCCATTCATGAAAACGTAGTTGCCTTCGCATGGCCTGCAGTCTTGGGAGCGACTCGAGCCTTCGGGAGATATGGTGCCAGAGGGACACGAACCACAAGACGCCAGCTGCGCCTTATACTTGTTCCGAGGACAGAGCTCGCACCTGGTCTTGTCTGCAGTCGGGATACTGCCATTCCCGCACAACCCGCACTGCAAGGCACCAGATTCGCTGGAAAACCGGCCTGTCCCGCAGGGGCTGCACGCCACTTGGCCACTGAGCGCCTGAGACCTGCCAGGCAAACAAGCTTCGCACGCTGCGCTGGCCTGCTGCCCTGCAAACTTGCCAGGCTCACACGCCGCGCATGCGACCATGGTGTCGTCTCCTCTGCGAAAAAAGCCCCTGGCGCACGGAACCTCCACTTCCTTGTTCGACACGAGGACTTGATATCCAGCCTGGGCCTTGACACACCTGGTGCCATTCACGGCAAGAGGAGTATATTCCGTCGCTGCGCACGACTTGCACGTCGCCTCGCGCCCCACTCCCTCTTGCGTGTGATTGTTGAAGGTGCCAACGGGGCACACCTTGCACTGGCTCTCCTCAAAATACATGCCTAGCCCACACCCCACGCACTCCTTCAGCGACACCACCCCAATCGTGCACGCCTTGCAGGTAGAAGCGCCAAGTCCGCTGTAGAGACCGCTGCTGGCATCGCAAGTCTCAACGCAGTCGTCCGTGCGCCCAATCACAGCGGAAAACGTCCCGTTGAGGCAATTCTTGCACTGCGACAAGCCCACTTCGTCAGCAAAAGTCCCCGCTGGACAAGCAGTGCAGTTTGTGTTTCCATTTCCGATTGAAAAGGCGCCCGTAGCGCAAAAGTCACAGCGTGACTGGCCGCTCTCGGCGGCGTAGGAGCCCGCAGGACACGCAGAGCAGTTGGCCGCGCTCCCACCCAGCGAAAACGAGCCCGGAGGGCATGCTCTGCATCCACCGTTTTCAAGTCCGTAGGTGCCTGCAGGACAGGGCTCGCAACCCAAAAAGTTGGCAGAAGCGCGCCGCCCCACCGGACAAGTCTGCACGACGTCACCTCCGTTTTCTGGCAAATCATACGCCACGATGAATTCAGAGCCGTCCGTCTCCGTATAGCAGCTGACCACCGACATGGCGCAAGACATCTTCGCGTTGATGGAGTTGGAGGGGCACCTCACACACCTCGCCTCGTCAATGCTCCAGTAGTGATTCCGGCCACATCCCGTGCCGCACCGCCTTCCCACAAACAGGGGGCAAATGGGGTCGGGAGGACAAGTGCTGCAATTCCACGAGCCTTCTGAAAAGGTGAAGGTGCCTGCAGGACACGGCTCGCACCCCTGCCCCCCCACCACGTCCTGGAATGTGTCGAGAGGACAAGGCTGGCAATCGCTCGAGCCCTTCACACTGGAGTAGTACCCCTTGGGACAAGTCAGGCAAATGGGCTGGGCTGCACGACTCTGGTAGGTTCCAGCAGGGCAGTCTTCGCACTTGCCGGTGCCTGGCACACACGCCGTGCAACTCTGATCGGAACTTGATTTTTCCACAGAATAGTGATGCAGGGGACACTGCACGCACCCAGTCGACCCGAAAAACTGGGAAGCGTACGTGTTGGGAGGGCACGCCGCGCACGCAGTGGCTCCCACCGAGTCGCTGTAGGTTCCCAATCCGCACTTTTGGCACTTGTAGGGCCCACCGCGCACCTTGCGCGTTTCCAAGCTCTCGCTGGAAAATGTCCCTGGAAGGCACGACACGCAAGCCACCACGACTGCATGGCGCTGCCCGAGCTCAAGATGCTGCACCTGCGAGCTGTTGTGGGCCCCCACCCACATAAAGCCGTTGGGACAGTACGCGTGCATGGGCCACCCCGTACCACACTTGAGGTCTGCTGACACCGCGAGATTCAACGAAGAGGTCTCCACGAACATCACCGTGTCCCGGAACCCCGCAGGAGCAGAAGCCCCCCCACCCACTGGAAGCACACTGGGAGCTGCGCGCTTCTCGTGCCAAAAATAAGGAAAACAAGGCCCTTGCCCGCCGTCCACGCAAGGCGCGTTTTCAGAACCCAAAAGCACATAGCGACTCCATGACCCAAACGTCCACGTCCACGCGGCCGCCTTCACCATGTCCTCCATGACGGTGTCTGTCCCCGCAAAGGTCCTGCCTCCCCTCTCCACCGCAGCCCGCCTCAGGCAATTCCAGGTGGGCCTGTCGCATACTACGTTGGCAGGCGAGTCGAATTCTCCAATCTGCCACGGACAAGAGCAAACCTGCACGGGATTCCCCCAATCGAGTCTATGCGTGTTGCAAGGATACCAAAACCCCGGAATCATGGTCGTAGGTCGCATCTCGGGAGCATTCACCACCAACCACTTTTGAAGCTGCAAATTGTATGCTATGCTAAAGAATTGGGATCCACTAGGAGCGTGGCCTTCTTGCCTGCCCAATCGGTAGCCCACCGCTTGATTGGGAGCAAATATGGCGTCCCATCCAACGCGGTCGGGTCGAGTGGGACCCCCAAAGTAGTCTGCCGCCAGTCCTATTTTTTGCACTGGATTGTCGTTGATCTGAGCAAAAGGAAAGCGACTGTTGAGCATCAACTTGAAGTTTGCCCACAAAACACACTGCGGGACATTCAGATTCAACGCGGAAGCCTGACTGCAGTCTCTGCAAACATTTTCGTTCTCCAGCGCAAAGAACCCCTGTTGGCAGGACTTCAGCTTCTTGTCCGTCACAGAGACGCCGGGATTGTAGCACGACTTGCCGCTCTCCACGTAGACAGTGCCCTGGGGGCACGTGCACTTGCCATTGAAGTAGATCCTGCGAATGGCCTTATTTCCATAGTCTATGATATACAGGATGCCTCGCTCCCTCGACACGCTCAGCCTAAAAGGCAAATTGAATCTGGACGTTCCGTTTTCGCCGTCTTCGAAGCCAGTCGCTTCTGCGCCGTACTTCCAGTCCACTCCTGCAATCCTCGAGCACGTCAGGTTCTGTTTGTCGATGACCATGATTCCGTCAATCACAGCCGCGATGATGAAGTCATTGTAGACTGCCAAATCGTAGACCCTATTCAAAAAACAGCTTCTGTGCCCCGTGAGTCGCGGATTTTTCTTGCACGTCATGGGCGGGTTGTTGGGAAGGACATTGTCGCCCGTGTTCATCTCGCAGAAGTACTCCAATTTCTGCGTCCTGTCGTTCAGGTACCTGACATAATTGAGCCTTCCGACCTTCGAATAGTCTTGCATGGCCAGATAGAGGTCATTGGTGGAGACATCCAATTCGATTCCATTGGGCTTGGAGGCAAGGCTGTATCTGTTGTACTGGGAGCACACCGACGTATCGATGTCAGGAGGATGCGGACCCAAAAACCCCGCATTCCAGCACGACACTCCGTTGCCCACCACCGTAGTCACAGTCATGGAAGGAATGTGCAAGACCCTAATCCTGTGGTTTCTAAAGTCGCTGATGTACAGGTACGCGTCGTCCGAGGACACTTCCAAATCAGCCACCAGAGAAAACATGGCTTCCGAGGCTGGACCGTCCCTGAATCCCGCCACCCCATTCCCTGCAATAGCCCACTGCTCCAAGCCCGTCCGCCCGCTCTCGTTTTGGGCCAGCATGCTTTGAGTGCTCAGCACGTCCACTTCGCCATTCTTGAAGGTGATGGGAAGCCTATAAATCTTGTTCGTTATTTTCGACGACGTATACAAAAACTTGACTTGGGAGGAAATAGCGGAGAGGGGCACCTCTACAAAAGGCGACATTGCCATGGAAAACAGAGACCTGCCCACGCCAGCACAGGTGTCCACGCAGGGAGGCGCAAGCTCGAACAATTCCAGCACACAAGTCTGGGCGTCCACGTGGGAAAGGTAGCTGGGACACACGTCCTTGAAGAACCCGAGGTTGTCGCCGTTGGTGTACAGTATGCCCTGCCCATTCACAGCAATCAGCGCCTGGATTCGCTCTGGCGAACTGAGCGAAGTGATGACTTCAAAGTTGACCGCCACGTTCTGACAAACGATCCCATTCGTCGAGCATTGGTTGGGCCCGCACGCAATCACACACATGGCGCTGCCTTCTTTGGAAACCTTGCCTGCTGGGCACGCCAGACACGTATAATTCGTGAGGGCATTGGAGTACTCATTTTCAGAGCACGCCACACACTGGTCGATGCCCACGGTGTTTTCACTGCGCGTCGTCTTTCCAGGAGGGCACGCCACACATCTCTGCTGCGAGTCCACATAGTAGCCCCTGCTGCACGAATTTAGGCACTGCTTGCCGTCCACCACAAACGAATTTTGGGGGTCTCTGCACTCTACACAAGTAAAAGCGCCTTCTGTCGACATCTTCCTTTCCCCGCAAGACAGGCAAGACAGACGATCTGCAGATCCCGTTTTCAGGTTGAAGGTCCCAGCGGGGCAAAACGAGACTTCCTCGCTCTCAAAGTCTTTGAAGGTCCCAATACCTGCAGGGTGGCAAACCGTGGAATGCCCCGCAAGCTGAGCGTGCCCCCCTATGCACTCAATCTTCGAATCCAATATGGACCTGCTCAGCTCTTGGACTTCGCCATGCCCCGTCAGGTCCGACGACGACACATACCATACATGCTGCCCCATGCACTGCAGCCCGTGGCTAAAGTTTGTGAGCGACAGCGGCGACATCAACTCGGCGGACTGGAGATTCCACACCTGCGCCGTGTTGGGGGCAGAAGACGTCACAAACATGAAAAGGCGGTTGCTCAGCCCGCACATGGCAAGGGGCCTAACTCCGTCTGCGAGACTCAGCGCCATTTTCTCTGCGTAGTAGCTCGTCGTGTATATGTTGACTTTTTCAATGTGCACTCCTCTGCTAAAGTATACGACCTCCGAGCCCTTGGCAGATCCCAGCTTGAATGCAAAACCATTGTTGCAGACGGTGC
>Ga0172367_10003414_pt1 | contig 20621 bp, 8 predicted proteins | sample Lak10m_FD_114542 | JGI IMG/M metagenome (GOLD analysis project Ga0172367, IMG submission 114542) | Freshwater microbial communities from Kabuno Bay, South-Kivu, Congo - kab_022012_10m | ecosystem: Environmental > Aquatic > Freshwater > Lake | place: Democratic Republic of the Congo: South-Kivu...
GGCATTAGCTAACTTGGGTAAGTAAATAAAAGTATTTACGCTCATATTTGTAGCAGGTTTTGTACAAAGTGCCTTATAAGTAGCACTACCGGATGGGGCTGAAGGAGTTCTATTGCCCAATACAGCCCATGTAAATGCAATGCCATTTGCTTCGGTTAAATCGGCAATAGCTGCATTTCCGGCAGGTATAGGCGCTGCCCAGGTAGTAAAATCTACCTCAAAAGGAGTTGATTTGGTTGTTCCTACATACAATCCGGTTGATACGTCGAAATCCTGTGCTCCTGCAAATAATGCGAGACACATAAACGAAATTAAAAAAGTAAGTTTTTTCATGATTATAAAAATTAAATTGTTTATACTAATGTTATAAAGATTTCTTTTTAAAGTTTTCACAAGTAAGGGAAGTAACTATACAACCCTTACTTTGAGAAAAACTAACGTTAAACTAAACAACATACCTTAAAAATTATTTAACCACCGGTACAAAAGTTTCCAATGCTACAGCCCTATCACGTATTACCAAAGTATCGTTAACAGTATGAATCCGTACTGTTGAAGGCAAAACAGTTTCAGTAATTGAATAAGACAAATAAAGCACATCACGTTTTTTACCTCCCCACTCATCACCGTCGGTTACGAATTTACCGGTACCATTGATAGGATATAACGAACCGGAAACATGGCTGAGTGTACAATTCGTGGCATCCGTAAAATTTAGTTGCATTTGGAAATTTCCCGGGCTCCCTGTTTTCTTCCGAACAGCACTTGTTAACAATACTTTATTTAAACCTGCTGTTGTTAAACTCCATACCTCATCTTGTTCTACAAACTTTTTCCGATATACAATAGTATCAACACCTACACCATCTACAGTAACCAAATCTTTCCCTCTCGACAGATATTTGCCATGATATGGATTAATAAATTTCACTCCAAACAAAGTATAATCTTTTGGTACTACAGCCCAATGACTTGCAATACGACGGTCGGGATTGGAGATAAGCGCTTTACCACTAAGTATCGAATCAGTTTGAGTTCCCGTTAGCCTTATCGGAATTACATAGTGATTTTTATAAGCATAGGGATCGTTGAAAAAAGCATCCGTTAATTGTACATCCACATATCCTTGCATTTTACCTTTGGGAACTATAACAGATTCCGAAGAAGATAGGGTATAATAAGCCTGAGGAAGTGCCACAATTGTATCACCTTTATCGGTATATAAATTTTGAACCAAGCTATTGTCCACAACAAAATCCACTTTTCTATCTTTATCATTGGCATACATACCAGCAATGGTTACTCCAATTGAAAATTGATGATTATTATCCTTGGTATTGTCAACTAAATCGTAATCGCCTAATACAAGTGTTCTTATCGGAGTTTGATACGAAAAGTATGTACTTGAGAAGGTATAATCATCAAAATTGTTTATTTCGTTTTGACACGACACCATTGCTACTAACAATATTGCCGAAATGCCATATTTAATAATTTGTTTCATATTATTTGTCGTTGTATTTAAATTGTTATTAATTGTATTACCAACCGGCATTTTGTTTCAACGCACTAAATTTTAGTACCTCCGACTGAGGAATTGGACCGTATTGCATAAACGGTTGAAAATAACGTGGTTCTACATCAACCTTTGAAAAATCGGTAGCAGATGTATTAATACTAACACCAGTTGCAGTCTCGTTAAGCGCTAAACCCCAGCGGCGTATATCCCAAAAACGGAAACCTTCAAAGCATAATTCCAATCGACGTTCATTGCGAATTAAATCACGCATCTCTTCTTTGCCGGTTATTGATTTAAGATAATTATCCATACCTGTAGTAACAACGGGTGTCGATTGTGTAATGCCCGCACGCTTGCGGATAGCTCCAATCACTTCCCTGGCAGAGTAGGTTGCAGTACCGGCTTTATAGTCGGGTCCACCCGCTTCATTTGCCGCTTCGGCATAGTTCAGGTAGATTTCAGTATAGCGAATGTGTACAGGATAATGTTTGGCAGTACCTGAGGCTGTTCCATCGTTATTAAAATTGATATCTTCTCTGATTAACTTGCGCATATAATAGCCTGTACGCGTTGAAGTTGGAATGGAGTCTTTCGCATCGACACCTCCACCAACTCCGGTTTTCACGACTTTGGTTTTGAATGTCATCCCATTACGTACAATATACAAATCCAACCGTGGATCACGATCTTTGTAAGGATCTGTTACAGAATATCCACTTAATGTATGATTAATAGGATAGCCATTTTTCATTGGAAACGCATCTACTAAATTCTGAGTAGGATTAATACGACCGTTACCGTTGAAACTTGGAGGCAAAATGCTTTTTTCGAGTGAATTACTTAAAGCTGCCGAAGAGCCTCTCCAAAGCACCTCCTTTTGATCAGCAGTTACTTTTACTGCATTTACCCGTGCCGATTCATAAAACTTATGTCCAAAGACATCAATGCCTGCAAGACCATTAATGCCGGTTAATACATCTACCGATGCATTTGCTGCGGTTTGCCACAATTCAACCTGGTCATCGCTATTGAAAGCCTTGCTTGCTGCAAGTAGTGCAAGACGTGATTTATAACCCATAATGATACGTTTCGAAACCCGTTGTGCACTTACGATTCCAAAAACCTTGTTATAATCAGCTATAGCTACATTCGAAAAGGCAACCGGCAACTCCGATACATTCGTAATGTCCTTCAAATCCATGGGTAACAATGCCATTGCCAACTCAAAATCTGCATTTATTGCTTCAACAGATTCCTTGAAACTTAATCTGGGTATATTGAAATCCGATCCGGCAGTTAAAGCATTATCCAATACCGGAATACCCAATAATGTACCATCAGATGATTTTCCTCCGTAATTTTGCAATAGATAATATCTGAATATTGCCCTAAGTGCATAAGCTTCACCCTTCAGCCTTGCTTTAAACATCTTGTTTATATTCTCATTCGTCCATGTCCACTTTATACTATCGATTTGTGGAATGAAATTATTTATATAAACAATTGCTTCATTGGCATTTGCCCAAATATTTATCGGACTATATTGAGCCGACCATTGTCCGGTAGCCATACGCAAATACCCATTAAACTTATCGTTGGATACAGCATCATCAGTTGCTACATCGTTGAAGCTATAACTGTTAGTTGGCAATTTAGTATAAGCTGTCATTAATAAGCCTTCGGCAAAAGCAGGGTCATTTAAAATACGTTCTGTTGTGGCATGATTGTCATCGATAGGTTCAAGCAAATCAGTACATGATTGAAAACCTATTATAATCACACACAAGACTAAATAATATATTTTACTTATTTTCATACGATATTAGTTTTAATAATTAAAAATTACTACGAATGCCTAACGCCAAACTACGATACTGAGGTTCGGCTCCTATATTCAAATCTTTTACATCGGCATATTTCGAAAAAGTAGCCAATCCTGAACCATTCAAATAAATACTCAAATTTTGCATATTTAATATTTTGCAAACCTTTTCGGGCATCAGGTAAGTTATTTGCACTCTGTTTATTGTAAAAATATCGTTATTATACATAAACTGAGTTGATCGTTGGGCATTGTTGGTATTCGTTTTTGTGCTCAAACGTGGATAATTTGCAGATTCTTTGGTTAATTCTGTCCAACGTTGAAGTGCTATAACAGAATATTTATCATCTCCATCAGGTAAATAATAAGAATTGGAAATAAATGCATCCGAACCAAAACTACCTATTCCAATAGCAAATAAACTAAAGTTTTTATAGGTCAACTTTAGGTTAACGCCTCCTATTACAGGTGCTTGCCAGCGTCCAATTTGAACCTGATCGTTATTATCAATCACACCATCATCATTTTGGTCTTTGTATTTTACATCGCCGGGTTTTACATCGCCGTAAGTCTGAAAAGCATGACCGGAAATATCTGCCTGATCTTTGAATAAACCTTCAGAAACTAAACCAAAGTATGCATCAACCGGTCTGCCTGTACGATTTTGGTAGTCATTAGCGTATAATTCGTCCTTTTCGATTACTTTTGAACCCCAATACATGCCTGTAAAACCAATATCGAAACCAAAATCTCCAATTTTTTTGCTGTAATTTAAGCTGAGTTCTGCTCCCGTATAAGCATCAATCCCAAAATTAGAATAGGGAATATAATCAGTTAAATAATTTGGATAATGTGACGTACGTTGAACAATTTTATCAGAAATAAGCGTTTTAAAAAGGTTAACGTCAACACTTAAAGACTTGTTGAAAAACAATCCTTCAACACCCACATTGATTTCTTTACGCTTTTCGTATCCCAGCAAATTGTTAGCTCCCCGCAACGAAACCGTTCCTGTATTGGTGTAAAGACCATCCGCCCATGCATAACTACCCGATGTACCATACACATTTTCATAGTAATAAATACCATCTATACTCATGTCGTTGTTTATTACACCCGCCGATGCTTTTAGTTTCAGATAATCAACATTTTTTAATGCTGATAAAAAAGATTCCTTACTTAATACCCAACCAAGCGATAATGTTGGCGACAAATCGCCACGGCTATTTTTTGGTAATAAAACTGAGTGAACATAAGCACTGCTGTAATCAATATAATAAGTATTTTTATAGTTATATCCCGCACGTAAACCTATGTGACTATACTTACTTTCCTGAAGAGTTCCATTTATTTTTACATTGTTCGTGAATCCAAGTAAGGTAGCATCTACGTTATGATTATTCGCAAATGTGCGTTTATAATCCAACTGCCCCGAAAAAGCCGTACGACGAATAAAATCCGGATTATTTAGGTTTTGTGTTCCGGGTTTAGTATCTGTACCATATTGTACCATACTTATTATAGAGTCTGATACTGCCGACCAGGTTGGTTCGTACACCGAATATGTATTATTAACAGACTGATTGTACGAATTATAAAAATCAAAACCTATATTCGTTTTAAAAGATAATCCGGGAGTTATCATTCGTAAATCAAAATCAATCGTATTATTAAATTGCATTGTACGTTTTACCGCCTGATTGCTTCCACCTACATAAACATCGGCGATAGCGTTTGTTTTAACCTGATTATTACCTCCTAAAAGAAACTGACCGCTAATATCATTTTTTCTGGAATGAATAAAATTCCAATTATCTGGTGTATTTCTAATTAAATCGATAGGTAAAAGTGGCGTATATAAATGAGGGCGGGTAGTCGATGCCCATTCGTAATAATTACTTACCGGCTCATTGTTAAATTCAAACACACCAGCTACATCTACACTACTTTTAATATAATCTGAAATCTTAAAATCGACATTGGCGCGTGTATTAAAGCGGTTTCTTGTTGCATTTTTTCCTGCACCATAATTCAATAAACTACCATTCTGATCCCAACCCACATTGGCATAAAATGTTGTATTTTCGTTACCTCCCGAAAACTCAGTTAATACTTTCGATGATGTGCGAAACGATTTAATATAATCGGAAGAATAATAATCGATGCTTGGATATCGATATTTATTACCAGTCCGGTAGTTTTCTATTGTAGTAGCATCGTATTTTAGTGGCAAACCATCGTTAACACTGGCTTCGTTGTACAATTCCATATAATCTGCCGAACCAAGGTATTGTGGTAATGCTTTTGGTGTAGCCATTCCGAACTGAGCTGTAACATTAATGGTTCGTTTATTGGCCACTCCTTTTTTTGTGGTAATAATAATCACACCATTTCGCGCCTGTGAACCATATAATGCAACTGCTCCTGCATCTTTTAGTACAGTAATTTGATCAATTTCTTCCATGTTCAGGTTTACATCCAAAATATTCGAATAACGTGGAATACCATTTAATACAACTAATGCATCGCCTAATCCTCGAATGTTTCCCGAACCAATTAATCCGGCAACTCTACCAATTAACGCATCAGGCAGATACTGAGTATTGTCGTAAGCAACAAAATCAGACGGTTTTACTGCTGTAATATCACCCAGAAGATTTGCTTTTTTCGTCTTACCATAAGCAATATTAACGTCATCTTTTTCCCCCATCATAAATGGAGTTGATTTCAATAGAACTCCATCTTTTTTATTAATACTTGCTTGTGCTATCACAAGCGATTCATATCCATCTGCTTCAATCAGCAACTGAGTTCCAACAGGAACTGTAATCCGAAACTGACCTTCTGAATTTGATTTAACAACTACTGCACCTTCTTTTCCAAAAACAAGTGCATTGGCGATGGGTTGTCCATTTTCACTTTTAATAGTCGACTCGACTGTAACGGTTTTAGCATTCCCTTTCTGCTGAGCACCTATAGTACCTAACGAAAGGAAAACAAGAACCAAAAATATCTGAATTATTTTTTTCATATCTTTTTTTTCATTTTTTAGTTCGAAATGCATTACCAACCCGGATTTTGTTTAAACTGTGCGTTTAAGGTTACCTGATTTACTGGAAGTGGTAGCCAATAGTGCTTCTTTTCAAATACGCGTGTAACAAGTAAATCTTCTTTAATATTGATTGGCTTACCTGTGGTAGTATTTCTACTGAAATTTAAAATCGTTTTCTCTTTATACTTGGTTTCGCCCGAAAGCATCCAACGCTGTAAATCATTCCATCTAAAACCTTCAAATGCCAATTCAACGGCACGTTCCAAAATAATTTGATTCATAAATTTTTGTTTGTCTGATGTGAATTTTGCCGCAATATTTGGAACTCCTGCCCTTTTACGGATTTTATTTATCGCTTCTTCTGCAGTTATACAATCAGGATAACGACTTTGAGGAGTACCATAACCCTGTAATACAGCTTCGGAATACATTAAATATACATCCGAAAGGCGCATAAACGGAGGTAATACCTGATAATTACCACTAACACCATCAAAATTATTAATGGTCAATCCCCAGTATTTCTTGGTTAAATAACCGGTAACGTTTCCATCTGCTCCACCTCTATGTCGACCACCGGTATAAAGTTGTATAAATCGATCAACTCCGGCACTTGTACTTGTAGCAATCTGCTCACCATCAGTTACAATTACTTTGTAAAACCTGGGGTCACGTCCTACCCATGGATCATTGGGGTTATATCCTGCATCAGCATCATCAATAGGCAAGCCATTGGCCATTCCAAAATTTTTCACATAATTTGCTGTTGGCCCGTATTGCTGCACAGTATAAATTAATTTACCTACACTCCACACATTTCCCCATCTACTTCTAGCGACATCGGCCATTGGAGGTTGCCACATTACTTCAACACCGCCTGGAAGTTTCCTTGCCGGGGCATTTAGATAAAACATATCGGTATAGGTAGCCCACGATTGCAATGAATAGGGAGGAGTTGGATTTTTTGTACTATCGCACATATTTATTACCTGAGCAAAAGTAGCAGCAGCTTGTTTGCATAATTCAGTATCGTAATTTGCACTACCTGTCGATTCTAAATTCATGCACGGACTTGCAGCATACAATAAATTTTTTCCCAGAAACGCCAAAGCTGTAGCTTTACTTACACGTTGCCGGTTATTGCCTAAGGTTTTTTTGCCCACAGTAGTTTCGTCCCACTTTATCGGCAATAAATTTGCGGCTTCCTGTAAATCTTTAGCTGCTTTTAAGGCAGTTTCACGATAATTTAACCGACTCATTGCCATATCTTCAGTTGGCAACAACGAACCTTCTAAATAGGGTAATCCGCCCCACCATTTCATTAATTCAAAATAGTAATATCCACGATAAAAAAGAAGCTGTCCTTTGATAATATCTTTTTCTTCCTGCGTACCATTTTCAAACAAACTTAAATTTTCTAAACCCACATTTGCTTTTCGGATACAATACCACGCATTTGGCCAAAGACCTTTATTTTTGTTTGTTTCACTTGTTTGAATCCCATATTTATCTGTTAAAAAAGATCTGTTACCTGTTTGCCAGCCCCAATAATTACCGTTATCAAAATGATAACCTGTAAAGCCGGTTACACTACAAAGCATATCATCTGCCCAGTTATTAATATCAGTCCCATTTTCTGTTAAATGAGGATTTGGAATTGCCGAATACATCTCTTCTACAAATCCCTGAAAGCTATTAAAGTTTTTAAATGCATCCGAAGCACTTATTCCGGCTTCAGGAGCCTTGTCAAGATAATCGGTACAACTTGTAGAAATTAACCCAACAATCAGGATTGGTATTAAAAAATATGATTTCATATTATTTATATTATTTTTCATTCTCAATGATTTTAGAATTTAACATCAAAACCCATATTAATACGCATTGCAGAAGGATATCCATCGGCTATATTATTTCCTTGCTCTCTGTCATCCGGTAACTTTGACCAAAAGAAAAGATTATTGCCATTAATAAATAACTTCGCAGATGACAAACCTTGTTTTTTTATCCACGTGCCTGTAAATGTGTAAGCTATCTCCGCTGTTTTTAATCTTAAATAGGAACCATCGTACACAAAATAATTTCCTGTTGAATACATTGAAGATTTCCAACGTGGTAAATACGAGCTGGCATCCAAATTGTCTTTTGACCAATAATCAAGTGTATGTGGCCATGCAATATCAATATTTCCTCCAAAATTATTAAAATAAAATGTGCGTGATACATTGTTTACACCATAGAACTGGAGCATGGCACTAAAACCTTTATATTCCGTTCCAATCGAAAAATTGTATGAATTTTGTGGGCGCGATGAATATCCATAAGGGGCAGCATCCTTTGCATTATCTATAGTACCATCGGAATTAAAATCAATGATATGATAATTGCCGGGTAGCTTTGTTTTATCATTAGCAGCCCATGGTGTACTTGCATAAACTTCGTCCCAATTTGTATAAAAGCCAACATTAATTAAGCTTTTGTTTTGATCAATCTGATAACCTTCCTCTTTTAAATAGGCATCTTTAAATTGAGGCTCCTCTTTATTTATTATTCTATCAACAGCATGTGTCATACTGGTATTAGCCCACAAATGCCATTTCCCAATATTTTTATTAAAACGTAGTTCAATTTCGTAACCTTTTTTTGTAACGCGTCCAACATTGGCAGTCGATGGTGTTGCTCCAAAATAAGATGGTAAGATACGACTGCTACCTACTAATAATATGTCGGTTCTATCTTCGGTAAAATACTCAATATTAGCCGAAAGTAAATTTTTTAGAACGGCAATTTCAAGTCCAGCATTTGATTTGGTTGCCTTCTCCCAGTGAATATCGGGATTACCTACTACTAATTCTTTGTAATATGCGTATGGGCTTGTTCCTTTCGAAGTTGCAAATTCAGACATCATAGCATTGCCTCCGTAACTCCAAAGAGTTTCATACAACCACCGCTGACTAATCCCATCATCACCTATCATACCCAACGAATAACGAAGTTTTAATTTATCGAGCCAATGAATATCTTTCATAAACTTTTCGTTACTAATAGTCCAACCAAGTGCTGCTGATGGGAAAAATGCAAAACGATAATTCGATCCAAATTTTTCGGAACCATTATACGCACCATTAAATTCGCCAAAATACTTTCCGTTGTAATTGTAAGTAGCTCTAAATACCCAGTCTTCGCGATAGCGCAAAAACTCACTACCGGTAGCCAGCTGTTCTCTGTTGAACACACCGGTAGCAGTAACTTCGTGTTTACCAAAAGTATTTGCGTAATTGATTTGTGCCTGATAAAATAACCTGCGTCTTAAATTATTTAACAAGGTATTTGGACTTTCATCTCTAAGCGACCATGGAACTGGAACAAAATCGAATTGATTTTTGCCGCCAATTGGATAATATGTAATATAGGTATTAGGATCTTCACCCTGCAACATATCTTCAATTTTTGGGTCAATATACTTTTGATAAACATTTTGTGATACCATGCTCGAATTATCCCACAAACCTCCCTGCGTTTCGAAATGATTATCAAATGACAAATTCCCACTTAATGATAAACCTTGAGTAATAAAATCAAGTTTTTGAATTAGAGCAAAGTCAGTTGTCAAATCTGTTTTATTTGTATTTCTGATACCCGCATTGGCAACGCTCATCAAACCATTAACCATTACATCGTTTATTATAGGGCTTCTTCCCCAATATCCATCGCTATAAACGGGCATATATGCATTAGGTGGTGTATTATATACTCCTTGAAAAGCACGATAATCACCCAATGCTTCTGTATTACCGGTTCCCGCTGCATACGTTTGTTTTGTTATGCTATAAACTCCGGCAATATTAATTTTAAATACTGTTGTTTTGGTAATATTCAAATCCAGATTTGCTCGCACATTAAATTTATTATATCCAAGACCAGGTTTATATCCTCTGTTATTATCCGGAATTTTTAATAAATCGCCTTGATGTAGATAGGCTACTGATGTAAAATATTTTGCAAAATCGGTACCACCAGAAAGATTCATGTTAAATCTATGATCGGTAGTAAAATCCTTAATTGTTTCTTCTCTCCAGTTAATATTTGGATAAGCTTCGGGATATTTAAGGTTCTGTTGATTGCGGTATCTTTCTACCATGGTCATTGGCATATAATCGGCCCACGAGTTCTCGTAGACTGAAATTTCTCGCTCTATTGCTTCATTTTTTATGCGCAACGTATTATACGAATCAAGTTTGTCAACCAATAAAGAAGGTACTTCGATAGTTGAATTATAAGACATGCTCAAAACAGGCTTTCCCTTTGTTCCACGTTTGGTTGTAATTAAGATTACGCCATTTGCACCTTTAACACCGTAAACAGCAGTGGCAGAGGCATCCTTTAAAACCGAAATGTTAGCCACTTCGCTCATATCCAAATCGTTCATGCGTCGTTCAACACCATCAACCAGAATATATGGCTCTCCACCATTCCAAGTGGATTGACCGCGAATAAATATTTTTGGGTCATCTTTACCTGGTTGCGAGCTTACCTGAATAGTAGTTACACCTGGCAGATTACCTGTTAATGCCATGGCCATATTCGGCACACCTCCCGTACGCTCAAGTTCCTTGCTACTTGTTGTAGCAATGGCACCTACTACACTTGCCTTTTTCTGTTGTCCGTAGCCTACAACAACTACCTCATCTAATAACTTTGTGGATGGGGTTAATGAAATTTGTAAATCATTACCGTTAATGTCAATGATTTTTGAATCGTAACCAATATACGAAATTTGCAATTTGGCATTTTTATCTGCTTCAATCGAAAATTTACCATTAATATCAGTAATCGTTCCGTTTTCTGTACCATATATCAGCACATTAGCGCCAATAATACCTTCGTTGGTTTCGTCCTTTACAATACCTGTAATCTTCACTTTCTTGCTGGTTGCTTTTGTTGGATTATCTTGCGAAAAGCCAACTTGAGAGTAAAGCACAAGAATTAGTAGAAATGAAATAAAGTTAAATGTTTTCCACATATAAATCAGTTAGTTTATTAATTGGATAATCTCCATTAGTTGATGTAAATCTGCAATTAATTATATTGTTAGCATTACACTTGTTATATAATAAGCATTGCATGTAATAATTGTAGTTTAATAGTCAATTGAGATAATTAATTAGGTGGAGTCTTGATGTTTCATCTTTGTTTTGTATTAAATATTAAAGTTATATTGTGTACTTCGGGTAGAATCACTTTGCAAATGTAACTAATGTAGTAAAAATAAAACTTTGAATCCGTTCTGATTTTCTTTAAAATTGTACATTTAGTTGATAATAAGACTAATAAACGTGGAAAATAACAATTAAAATCTGTGTGATTTCGGTAATCCACAAACTAAATAATCTGTTTATTTCACTACAAGTTTATGTATAGTGTCTGAATTCTGACAACTTATTTTTACAAAGTATATACCTTTCGGAAATGCCAATTTACTCAGAGAAAAATTTATTGTTTCGTATCGACTGTCAATTGTTTTCTGAAACACCAAAATACCCATTGAATTATAAATTTCAATCAGAAACGAATCATTCTGTTCCAACCCACTTACGTTAAAACACAAATTATTTCCCTCAATTGGATTTGGAAACAGCGTTATTTTTTTAACATATAAGTCTTCCATTTTTGTAGGTTTTATTACAAGCGGTGAAAGTACTATACCAGGAATAACCTCTGAAGGCGTAATGGTACTTTCTCCTGGTTTTGACCAACCTACAGCCAGATTGTCGCTTCCGGTAGCCTCCTTTAATAATGCCTCTACATAATAGTTTTTGCCTTGCTCCAACGTAATTCCTTCCGACTTCTGAGAAGTATATTTATTCCATTCCTGGCTTCTTGCCCAGGCCGAATATGCAATCTTTATTTTATTTTGGGGGCTCTCATCGGTCGATAACCACAATTCACTATTATCATCACCCGCTATCCAAAAGGTATAAGATCCATTTTCGGGCGCACAAATAAAACCGGCTATTCTCAAACCATAGTTATCAGCCGCATTGCTTGGTGCTTCGAACGATGAGAGTTGAATGGATTTTGAAGGATTATACGGGTAATTAATATTGGAGGTCAGTGTGGAAATTGATGTATAGGGTAAATTATCCCACTGCTGCATGAGTATAGATCCGGTTGCCTTACAATCGGTAATGGGTAGTACCGAAACTGTACATTCACCTGCAAACTTTCCTACTTCAGATTTTGCAGTTATGGTTGCACTTCCTGCTGAAACACCTGTTATTTTACCCTTGTTATCCACTGTTACAACGCCGGTATTACTTGATTGCCAGTTGCCAATTTCTTTGTTTGTGGTTTCAGCCGGAGTAAATTCCGTTGATAATTTATATGAACTGTTTATATGAATAGTTTTTTCGTCAGGTATTATTTTTAAACCAACAGGACTAACCGGTTCGGCACTGAAACTGTATAAGGTTATGGAAAATGCCGGCACATTGGTTGACAAACAACTGTTTGAATCGGTAATTACATTTGAAATGATATTAAACGTAGGATTGGCATCATCTGAATTTAAGCCCTTGAATTGCAATACCTGATTACTTGTCTTGTTATTTAAGTAAATACCCTTTATACCTAATGATATATCTTTATTCACAGAGGAACGGTTTAATAAAACGAAATTTAATTTTGCAGTAGCCGGATCATAAAAGGCATACATATTTACTTCAAGATCGACAGTGATATTTTGAGGATAAACTGTGAGCATTTTTTTTAAAATTGCTTCATTCATCAGTTGTATGGACCTGCCACAAGCCAGAATCTCGTTGTTCGAACCAAGCGCATTGTGCAAATCATTGGCAACAGAGGTCCACCAATGCGAAGTCCAGAAATGAACATACAACATTCTGTCGAAAGAGAGCATTTTACCTGCCATTTCGAAAAAAATAATTGCCTTGCCCATGGCATTATCCGAATTATAATAAGGGGTTGAACCTCCCGGTTTGTAAGAGCTGGTTTCGGTTACAGCAATTTTTATTCTCTCTCTGTCCGAAGGTATGGCATATATATCAATTGCATTGTTAAGATTTGTAATGTTTTTGGCAAAATCCCAGTTTTGCTGCATCGCAAGTTTATAATTATCGTACCAACCCCCTGATCCAAGCGATTCGGTATTAGTCATATACTGATGTGTTATCAAAAAATCAATATCAGAAGCTGCAGTTTGAATTAATGTTTGCCACCAGCTCATACTTGTCATTCCATTTGCACCTATCAGAATGCTGGGGTCTTCTGACTTCATTAACCTTGAAATTTTAACAACAAAATCCGCATAGGCTTGTGCTGTCCATTTTCGATCAGAGATACAACCCGAAATTTTAAGGTCATTTTCATTACCAATTTCCCAATACTTTATTTTATATCCTTTAGTTTTAGCATACCTTACCATCTGTACAGCATTTTCCAAAATTTGAGCTTCGGAAACGTAGGTTATTACGCCATCAGGTTCCTGAACAGCATCAATGGGAATTATTACAAATGCTTCTGCATTAATTTCATTGCAAAGTGAAACATACTGATCGAAATCGAGTGAAGGAGTTGATTTGCCGGAAATCTGATCAAACATACCAGCTGCGTTATAAGGCCAAACTCCACCTAAAGCAGTTGAGTGTGGATTGGCTTTATCGTAAGGCGGAACAGACCATAATACACTCTCACCCAATTCTCCCTCGGGCCAACGAAGAGACTTCAATTTCATTGTTTTGGCGACAACAGCAAAAGGAGTAGTGCGTTGAATGCCTGAGTGTTCCAGATAATGGTTTACACTTAGACCCAGACCCACATCGGTAAGATCAGCTTTTACCTGATTTACATCGATAATTATACCTTTAAATTCTGGTAAGGGTGTTTGGGCACTGATATTAAATGGCTTATAAATATGAATTATTAGTATTACTTTAACCAAGCAATAAATAATGTGTTTTCTCATTTAAGATTTATTCTTTTATGAACAAAATTATGACTTACAAAACTAATCCATTGGTCAAATTAAAAACTTTGAAATTGTTCGGATTTACTTTGAAATTGTGCTATTTGGATGAAAATTAAGCAGATAAAATGATTTTCAAATCGATCTGATTTTTCAAGAAATATTTTTATCTATCTTTGTGTTTGACAAGCAATCAAATTTATATGCGAAAATTACTACTCTCTTTTATAATTATTGTTTCTGAAACATTGGTTTTTGCTAACACCGAAATCAACGATACTCAGTACCGATTCAGAAAATTATCACCCGAAAGTGGTTTTAGTCATGAAGCAATATTATCAATTGTTATCGACGATGAGGGATATGTTTGGTTCAATACTATTAACTCTATTTATCAATACGATGGATATACTTTCCAAAGTTTTGCAATAGATTATAATACTGATGCCCCTTTTATTGTGAACACAGTTTACCATGATAGCAAAAACAATATCTGGGCAAGCACAGGCCAAGGCATATTTAAACTTAATAAACTAACTTCAACTTATGAATTACATAGTAAGTTTTCTGACAATGTAATTAAATTTATTGAAGGTGCCAATGGGACATTCTGGGTACAAGTAAATAATAAAATCGCAATTTATGACCCTGAGAAAATGAGTCTGATTAATTCAACGAATATCCCTCAAAATAATTCAACCAAGCAAAGTGTATTTAATAATGGACATGACACCTACCTTAGTGTAATTGACAAAATACTACAAATATATAAGCAAAACAAATCAACACTGAAATGGGATTTTTTGACGAACATTCCGATTACAGGCAGAATATTATCAATTAAAATTATTGGTGTAAATATCTTTTTGCTTGAAGAAAAGGAAGGGCTTTATGAATTCAATTTAAAAACACATTTTCTTACCAAACATGGCTTTTTAGGCGACAAACAGGCTGAAAACAACAATATATGGAAAACACTCTTTGTTGATAGTGAACAAAAATTATTGGTGGGTACTCAACGAGGCCTCTATATTTATAATCCCTCAAAAAAAACGTATAAAAAATTCATTAATCAACCCGATGCAAAATTCTGTTTACCAAATAATTCGGTATATTGTATGCTCGAAGATCAATCAGGCGGATTATGGATTGGAGGATATTCGGGCAGTTTTGCCTATTGTAACCCGAAATACGATCAACCATTTCAAACTATCAGACAGCGAAATGCAAGCTTGTCAAATGCAAATTTCATAAGTACTATCGTTGAAGGTATAAACAATACGCTTTGGTTAGGTAGCGAAGGTGGTGGAGTAATACTATACAACAGGAACACAAATGAATTTAAAAATTTTCGACATTCATCCCTTCAAAGCAGTATCTCAAATGATAATGTAAAAGCTTTATTATTGGATCCACAAAAAAACATGTGGGTTGCTATGTTTAACGGTGGCATTGACATTTTTAAACCTGATAATTCTTCAAACTCTATTAAGTTTTTAAATATCATTCCTAATCGTCAGCTTTATTGCATGAAAATGGATGGCGATTCGGCAATATGGATAGCAGGAAAAGGAAAGCTACTTCGATACGAATTGAAAACTAAAAAAATCCAATTTGTTGATTTACCATCAGTTGCTAAAGATATTTTTCCATTTACAATATACCACCTGCAAATAGCAAATAATCACCTATGGCTTGCAACAACTAATGGACTTTTAAAATTAAAATTAGGCAGTAAAAAAGTAGACCGTGTGTATTTTAAATCCAACGAAAACACGCCCGATTATCTCTTTCTACTTTCTATACTTCCCGATTCAAAAAACAATTTATGGTTAGGTTCCGCCAATAACGGTCTTTATTATTATAACACCAAAAATGATTCAATTTCACATGTCAGGGAAGTAAATTCGGGATATATATATTCCATTCTGAATGACAATAAAAACACACTTTGGCTGGGTACAAATTCCGGACTATGTTCCTACAACTATAAATCAAAACGCACTCGATTTTTCACTGACGAGGATGGTATTCAAAGTAATTTATTTTACCCTAATTCGGCCACAAAATTAAGTACCGGCGAATTGGTATTTGGAGGCACGAATGGGTTTACAATTTTTAATCCTGATAAAATTACCGAAAATTTAACACCACCTAAAACCCTCATAAAGAGCATAACCATAAACAATAATTTATATAAAAAAGACTTAAGCCAAAAAATAAAACTGAAGTATAATGAGAATGTAATTAGAATTAACTTTACAGCCATTAATTATTTAATGCCAAACAAAAACAAATTTGCATATAAACTTGAAGGGAAAGATGCTAACTGGATAGAAACTAACGCTGAAACCCACTATGTTATTTATTCAAATTTACCTTCCGGCAATTATACTTTTAAACTTAAAAGTGCCAACAACGATGGCGTTTGGAACAATAATATTGTATCAGTTAAATTTAAGGTATTACCTGCTCCTTGGTTTTCGGCATGGGCCTATTTATTATACATTATAATTTCTGGCGTAATTATTTGGTTAATTACAAGATATTATACTGAGAAAAATCAATATCGGGAAAACTTAAGACGAATCCAATTTGAAAAAGAAAAAACGGAAGAAATTTCGCGTATTAAGGTCAATTTCTTTACGAATGTTTCACACGAGTTCAAAACACCTTTAACGCTAATTATTACACCATTAAAAAAACTCATTCCATCGTTGCCAGATACGAATCCAAACAAAAAAACGCTTGGATATGTATTTAAAAATGCCATGAGGCTACAACAATTAATTGATGAGTTAATGGAATTCAGGACAATTCAAAACAAAAAACTGACTATTACTTACCAGGAAAAAGATATTTTTGGATATTTACGTCAACTCAGCGATTTGTTTGTTGATATGGCTAACGAATATGATATTAACTATTCAGTTGATATCCCTTTTGAAGAACTTATTGTTCCAATGGATTACTCTAAGTTAGAGAAAATCATAAGCAATCTTTTATCAAATGCAATAAAAAACACCAATTCAAATGGCATAATAATTTTGTCGGTTATATGGAAACCTGCAAAATCAGGCGATTTTGCAGGCGAAATTATATTTAATATATCGAACACCACGAATGTGAAATTTCCAAATGATATTTCAGTATTATTCGAGAATTACTTTAAACTAGACTCTCCAAATAACAATACTCAAAAAGGTAGTGGTATTGGTCTTGCTTACACTCACGAATTGGTAGAACTACTAGGTGGAAATATACAAGTTGCAAATGATTTGAATGAATTGACTTTTAAAGTAGCACTTCCAATTGTTCATGCCGATATAAGCGTTGATACTTTACCCGATTCATCTACAAATTTCAATTATATTCAGGAACAAATTGAACTACTCAACCACGAAATAAAAATTATTACTGATAAAAATGACAATAGAAAATTACCTACATTATTAATTGTTGAAGATAATTCGGAGCTGCAACAATATCTTTTCGATAACCTGGTCGCTGATTACCGTATAATCACTGCACAAAACGGTAAAGAGGCCTTTGAGCAGGCAAAAACAAAGGGACCTGCTCTGATTATTAGTGATGTAATGATGCCTGTAATGACTGGAATTGAACTTTGTAAGTTGCTCAAAAATGAAACTTTAACAAGCCATATCCCGGTTATAATGCTAAGTGCCGCCACTAACAACGAAAATAAGATTGAAGGATTACAAGTAGGTGCTGACGTATATGTTGAAAAACCGTTTGATATGGATTTTCTTTCGTTACAAATTAAAAACCTATTAAAAACACGAGAAGAATCTCGTAAGATTTTAATGCTCAATGCAGAAACAATTTCTACAGAAAAGGTACAATTATCAAAAGATGATTTATTCCTGAACAAGGCCATTGAAATTGTAACCCGTAACATTGGAAACTCCGAGTTTAATGTCGATACATTTGCAAAGGAAATGGGGTATAGCCGAACTGTATGTTATTCAAAAATCAAAGCACTTAGCGATTTGTCGATCAATGAGTTCATATTGACAATACGACTAAAAACTGCAGCCAAAATGCTCTTAGAAGACGAAAAGACCGTTAACGAAATTGCATTTGAAGTTGGTTTTAACGACCCTAATTATTTTAACACCTGCTTTAAACGCTATTATAATATGCCTCCAAAAGCTTATGCCAAAGACGAAAAAAATTAGAGGAAAAATCAAAATGCTATTCTAATGCAACGAGCATTTGTTTAACAATCAATTGATTAAGGATTTTTTCAGTAGATAATTTCTTGACGATGGTCATAGAGAAGCATATTCTTTTGGATTCTATAAATTACCTTCGGTTTGTTTTCAAGAGCTTAGACCAATTATAGATGAATATGTGAATTATATCGATGAAGACAGATTACATAGTTTGTATCATTATTTATTTCCAGTTGCCAAAGATTACCCCAAGGAATGCATTGATATACAACAGTACGTAATTTATGAGAAAAAGAAATTCAAATACGATTCAGAACTGAAAGAGCCTATTGAATTATTTACTTTATGTTATAATACAATAAAGGAATTCAATGCTAGTAGTGAGACTATTGAATATTCAATGGATGTCTTTGATAAATTACTTCAAAAGAGTAATTTTAAGATTGAGATAGAGAAGATACTAAAAGAGGTAGAGAATTAGAGTGAATTTACAATGAATAATTTCCAAAGAAATTTCATGTAATTAATGTCCACAGTTCCCACCTATCTGGATCATTTTCTAAAATGTGTCAATATAAAGTTATCAGAACCAAAGGTCAGGCTTCGCCTGAAAGTTCATTACGGGCAGCTCCGCAGGGCAAAATCACCGGCAGGCAAAAATCCTCACCCCTCGTACCTCTTGGCTTGCACAGTCTTTTTACCTGCCTAAGCGCAATCAACCCTGCTGTTGTTTTTTTCTGTCACAATATTTGCATAAGTGAGTGCAGAGCCGAACTTGTTCGGGCTATGCCGAGCGTTGCAAATTATCATGCAAATAATTTTTGCTATCCTCTCACATTTGGCACATTGCTTTTTCTCGTTCCTCAAAAAAATCAATAATCCAATCCACCCACAGGCAAAAAAGACGTTTGCACGGAAATTTATCCCGATCTAAAGCGGGACCTCCACCACCGTGCTGCACTTGCGCCAGAAAAAAAAACAACTCGAAGCTAAGTTACATAACAAGTAGTTATAAGCGTTTTTCACCCTGACGGGCAAGGGATAAGCCTGAAAAAGCTTATAACCTAATTATGTAAAATAGCCGCACAAGAGCAACGCATTTGCCCCGCTTCGCTGCCCGAATACCTAATCGCCAAATAGGCAGAGCGGTAAGTAATTACACCTAATCGGTGCGTAGTTTAGGCGTACCGCCAATATAATAAACCACAGAATACCCCACCACCCTTTAATTGTTGCAGAAAAATAAAAAAATCAGTGTTGTGATTTTCATGCGCTTGCGGTAAATGCGTTCCATTCCGTTTCCATTTCGTTCCGGCTTCTTGTTCGTGCCTCACCGCGAAACCTTACACTGCATTACTCCTTCATTACAAGCATACACCTCAGCACCGCACAGCTTCGGTAGTTTCCTTCCTTTTCCATTCCGCAATGCTCCATTAATTCAGTCAGTCACTACCCAAGCCCTTTCCAGAACATTTCCAATGGTATTTTTTTATTTTCTGCGACGAGTTTACCCCAAAATAGCCTCATTTTCCCCACCACCCATTAGCGGTTGCAGCTTTGTAAGTATTTAGTTTTCTTATTTCAATGTGCTTGCAGCAGGTCACTTTCATTCACTCCTTGCCATTCGGGGGAGACAGTTCGTACCTCACCGTCATCCACCCTCATTACAGTCCTTCATTCCATTACACCAGCTTCAGCACTCCGCTGCATAAGTAAAAAACATCCTCGCCAAACGGTCTGTTTTTTACCCATGCATTTTTCCATACTTTCCAATGGTATATTTACTTCAGCTGCGACGAGTATACCCCATAAATATCCTCAATATTTCCCCACCGCCCTTTAGCTGTTGCAGTTCAGTCAGGCAATAGAGTTGTTTTTCATGTGCTTGCGGTCGGTGCATTCATTCCAGCTCCATTTCGCTCCGGGAACCTCGTCCAACCGGATTTACCTTACATAAAATGAACAAAAGCTGGCGGGCGTCAGGTGGGATTTTTAATCCCACCTTCAGTTACTATAAGGATTTGTAATCCGCTATAAATTCAAAAATA
>Ga0172367_10003416_pt1 | contig 20617 bp, 19 predicted proteins | sample Lak10m_FD_114542 | JGI IMG/M metagenome (GOLD analysis project Ga0172367, IMG submission 114542) | Freshwater microbial communities from Kabuno Bay, South-Kivu, Congo - kab_022012_10m | ecosystem: Environmental > Aquatic > Freshwater > Lake | place: Democratic Republic of the Congo: South-Kivu...
ATCAAGACCGTTTTGATCCCGGAAGAAAATGCTAAGGACCTGCAGGAAATTCCTGAGAATGTGAAAAACGGCCTGGAAATTGTGCCGGTGCGGTGGATCGACAAGGTGCTCGAGGTGGCGCTGGAGCGCGTGCCAGCCGCGTTGCCGGAAGAGGGGGCTGGCGAGTTGACCGCGCCGGCCATGGCGCTCGCCACCCCAGCCTCGCCAGGCACCGTCAAACATTGAGAAAATTGGTTTCTTGAGAGGCGATTCGCAGAAAATTACCCTATAATCTGCCGCTTGCAATGCGGGAATAGCTCAGTTGGTAGAGCGCAACCTTGCCAAGGTTGAGGTCGAGAGTTCGAGACTCTTTTCCCGCTCCAGGTTTTTACCTGGTGTTGATGAAAGTTGGCACCATAAGCGGGATCAAGCGGGAATAGCTCAGTTGGTAGAGCGCAACCTTGCCAAGGTTGAGGTCGAGAGTTCGAGACTCTTTTCCCGCTCCAGTTGATTGAAAAAGGGAAGCATGGCTTCCCTTTTTTTGCAAAGTTGATGGCGCGATAGCAAATCGGTTATGCAACGGATTGCAAATCCGTCTAGCCCAGTTCGACTCTGGGTCGCGCCTCCAGTACAGCACTTGCCCGAGTGGTGGAATAGGTAGACACATCGGACTTAAAATCCGCCGCTTCGTGAATAACGGGCGTACCGGTTCGACCCCGGTCTCGGGCACCAGTTCCAGATGCTTTTCCACCCCTGAGGCAGCGTGCTGTTCGCAGCCAACATCCGAGCATGACCGCAGCCAGCCAATCCTTGCCCCTTTCTGTTCCGCTCAGGCAGGACGCCACCATCATCGCGCTGGTGGGGCTGGCGCATGCGGCTTCGCACTTTGGCCATTTGTTGTTGCCGCCGCTGTTTCCTGTCTTCATGACCGAATTCAGTCTGAGTTTTTCACAGTTGGGTGCGCTTGTCAGTGTGTTTTTTGTCGTGTCGGGCCTTGGCCAGGCCTCTGCCGGATTTGCAGTGGACAAACTCGGCGCACGGCCCATGCTGTTTGCCGCTTTGGCCTTGTTTGCGCTGGCTTCGATGCTGGCCTCGATGGTCACTGGCTACAGCGGCCTGCTGCTGGTTGCGGCACTGGCTGGCTTGGCCAATGCAACTTTCCATCCAGTGGACTTCACCATCCTGAATCAGCGCGTGTCGGCGCCGCGTCTGGGGCACGCCTTCAGTACCCATGGCCTGACCGGTAATCTGGGCTGGGCGGTCGCGCCGGTGTTTTTTGCCACTGTCACTGCGTTGAGCCATTGGCGCACGGCCTATGTGGCGGCGGCGCTGTTGTATGCGGGTGTGCTGGCGCTGATGTGGTTGCAGCGTGACAAGCTCAAGACACAGGCGGTGGCGCACCCAGCTGACCGCCCGTCCGAGCACAGCATGGCGTTCATGAAATTGCCGGTGGTGTGGTGGTGCTTTGCCTTTTTTTTGCTCTCGACCATGACCCTGGCGGTGGTGCAAAGTTTTTCGGTGTCCATTCTCAAGGCGATGCACGGCATCTCGTTTGAAGCGGCCACGCTGACGCTGACCGCCAACATGCTATGTGGTGCACTCGGCATGTTTGTAGGCGGCTTCGTGGCTTCAAAATCACGCCACAGTGACCGCATAGTGGCGCTGTCGATGTCGGTGGCAGCGCTGTTGCTGGGACTTTGTGGTACCGGTGTGCTGGGTGCCACGCTGACCATGGTGGTGCTGGCGGCCACCGGTTCTGCGGTCGGCATCGGCGGGCCGTCGCGCGACATGATGATCAAGAAAGCCACGCCCAAAGGCGCCACCGGCCGGGTGTACGGTCTGGTTTATTCGGGGCTGGACACCGGCTTTGCCATTTCGCCGCTGATCTTTGGCCTGTTCATGGATCGCGGCTGGTACGCTGCCACCCTGTTCGGGGCGGCCGCGGTCTTGCTTTTGAGCGTGGTGGCGGCGCTGGGGGTTGGGCAGCGCACGCTTCTCAAGACCTGACTCAGTGACCCTTGATGGTGTAACTGCCGTCTTTCAGCCATTTGATCTCGGCATCCAGAAACACCGTCTTGAGCTCGGGCTTGTAGAGCTTGACCATGTCATGAGCTTCACCGCTGCGCCCACCTGCGCCGCAAAAGAAAATGATGGGCTTGTCGGTCGGCAGCTTGTCAATTTCCTTTTCCAGGCTGTTGACCGGCATATTGATAGCGCCCTTGAAACTGCCGGCGGCAAATTCCGACGCATCACGCACGTCGATCAAATACACGCTGTCCGGTGCCTCCTTATAAATGCGCTCGAACGAGGCCTCGGTGATGGTGCCTGACTCCTTGCCGGCCTCCATCACCGGCGCTTTGGCTGAAGGCGCTGCTGCTTCGCTGGCCGATGGCCCTGGGCCATAGGCTTTGGCCCAGGCAGGATAGCCTTCAGGTACGACCTTGACGTTGGTGTAACCCAGTTTGATGGCCTTGGTGGCCGAGTCGTTGCTGAGCTTGCACGCCAGGCCGTCGCAATAGAAGAACAGCGCGGCAGCTTTGTCGGCCGGCAGCATTTCAGGCGCCAATTTGTCAAATTGCGAGTCGGGCAGGTTGATGGCGCCCGGGATGTGACCGACATCGTACTTGCGCGCTTTGGGGCGCGCATCGATCAGCGTCATCGGCGCTTTTTCGTCCATCAATTTCTTGATGTACGCCACGCTGACGGCGTGCAGGTTGCCGTTCTTGATCCAGTCGGGGAAGCCGGCCGCGTACACCCGGATGTTGGTGTAGCCGAGTTGCTCTGCCTTGAATGCCGAGTTGTGGCTCAGAATGCACTCGGGACCGTCGCAATAGAAGATCAGCAGGGTGGCTTTGTCGGCGGGCAACATCGTGGGTGCCAGCTTGTCGAACTGCGAGTCCGGAATGTTGACTGCGGTGGGAATATGACCGATGTCGAACTTGCGGGCAGTGGGGCGCGCGTCGATCACCATGACGCCGTCGATTTTTGGCACCACGGCCTGTTGCTTGACAAAATCAACGTCCACCAGCTTGGTGTACCAGTTGGCCTTGGGCTGCACCGCCGCTGCATCCTGTGCCAGCGCCGCAGTGGGAACAAACACCCCTGCGCTCATCATCAGGGACGCCAGAACGGCTGCATAGAGCGGGATTTTCTTGAACTTCATGGTGAACTCTCCGTTAGTGGAACATTGAAAAAAATAGTTACATCAGGGTGAATCGTTCGGTCGATTCGTTGTAGCGCACGAGTGCGTACCACAACAGCAGCAAACCCGCTGACAACAGCAGCGTGAGGCCCCAGCCCGAAACCATGTCCGGCCAGTAGGCCTGAAAGCCCACAGCGGTTTGCTCAAAGGTTTCGATGTTGGTTTCGTCGATCGATGTGATCCGGAATTTCTTGAGCAAAGCGCTGGCGGTGGAGCCCATCCAGGCAAAGAAAAACATGGCGACCCAGAGTTTCAGGTGGCCTTCGCCCATGCGCCAAAGCGAGCCTGAGGCGCAGCCGCCGGCAAACACCATGCCAATCCCGAAGATCAGACCACCCAGCAGCGAGCCGATCCAGAAGGTGGCTGGAATGGCGACATAGGGGTCGATGATTTTTTTCTGAAACAGCAAAGCGGCCAGTGGCAGTCCGATGGCCAGCGCCAGCATCACGGCCTTGGTCATCTCGCCCTCGCCAGTGACAAAGGGCTCGCGGAACGCCCGCGCAAAGCACAGGCGCGAGCGGTGCAGAATGAAGCCGATGGCAAAGCCTGCCAGCAGGATCAGTGCACGGATGCCTAGCGTTTCAGTGCCCGAATACAGCCACATGGCGGCCCAGACCAGAATGGCCAGGGCGACCAGCAGCCCCAGCCATGGATACGCAGCCTTGACGCCTGGCGATACCTGCAGCGTGGGCGGCGCCTGGGTACCCCACTCTATGTTTTCCATGGTCCACAGCAGCAGCTTGAAGCCGATCGCAGCCCCTGCAAGCAGGCCCAGCCACATTGCCCAACCCGCGGGAGAGGAATGCAATACCGGGTTGAAAAAACCGCCTGTGGTGCAGCCCCCGGCCAGGGCGGCGCCAATGCCCATCAAACACCCGCCCAGCATGGCCCACAGGTATTCGAGTCTGGGCGGACGGCTCGGTGCAAACTGGCGCGACAGCAGGGCAGCGCAAAAGGAACCCAGCACAAGGGTGATGTTCATCAGGGACATGCGGTGCATCCAGAAGCTGTCGAGCTCGGACGGCACACCCAACAACGGCCCCAGGCCGATCAGGTTGTTGACCCAATCACCCCAAAATTTGACGCCGCCAAAGACGCCCCACACCATGCCGTTGACCATCAGTCCAAGAATGACCAGCACCAGCAGCACGGCTCCCATGTACGACGACCATTTTTTGACAAACAGCTTGTCGTAATCCGACCTGAAACCTGCCACACATTTGGCGCTTGTAAAGTCATTCATCGCGTTTCCCTGTTGCGAGAAATTGCTTGAAACGATCAGCGCACATCACGCGGGTGCGAGTTTGCGGATCAGCTGCAGCTGGCCGGGGAGTCACCATCTTTGGCGCCCTTGAGCAGGAAGGCCTTGATGTCTTCAAAGAGTTCCTGGTCAGGGGTATCGGCAAACTTGGCTGCCGCCTTGTTGCTTGCCTTGATGCTGGCACGGTAATCCTTGCTGATGTATTTGCTCACGGTGTCCTTGCCCTTGGCGTGCTTGTCGGCGAGCAGGTAAGCCGTCCAGTCGGCCTTGGTCTTGGTGCTGGGATTGATGGCGCCAATCGGTGATGCGGTGTGGCACGAGGTGCAGACGCTGCGGTAATAAACCCGGCCGCGTTTCCAGTCGGCATCGTAGGCTTGCGCCGAGAAGGATGCGCCCATCAAGGCGAGCAGGGCGGCGACAGGTAGGGATGTGCGTAGTTTCATGATGACTCCTAAGAAAATGAGAATGGTTGATCAATGTTTGGACGTTTCGATTTCTTCCCAACCCGTGATCATGGCTTTGATCTGCGAGGTCAGCTTGTGCCCGGTCGTGGCCAGGTACAGGTGAGAAATCAAAAATGCCAGCATCAGGAAGGCGCCAATGGTGTGGCCGGTGGCGACCCACTCCAGTTGCAGTGCGCTCAAGCCCCAGGTCGACCAATCGGCGTAAAACAGGTAGAGCCAGCCAGTGATCCACAGCAGCGGGCTCAGCAAGGTCAAAATCAGCAGGTAGGTGATGCGCTGCAGCGGGTTGTGCTTGAGCACTGACGTGGGCCTGAACGGATGCGGCTCGTCCTTGAAGATGCCCGACGAGTAGTAATGCATGATCGCCACCACTTTGTCAGTCGTCGGGATGTACTGGCGCCATTCACCCGTCACCAGATGCCAGAAGATGGCAAAAATCCACAAGCCCACCAGCGTCCAGGCCGCAATGGTGTGGTAGCCAACGGCTTGCTCGAACCCGAAGGCGGTGAAGCTGCCGTGAATCTCGAAGCCAGTGACCAGCATGAAGATGATCAGGGCTGCCTGCGACCAGTGCCAGAAGCGCTCGAAGCCTTTGAACAGGTATACACGTTCAGTCATTTTGGTTCTCCTTATGCCTTGCGGCGTGAAACGATGCGCAGTGCACCATGACCCAGCACGCCGATCAAGGTCAGCAGCACCAGGCCCCAACCCAGCTTGTCAAGTTGCGGGTTGCTGCCACTGGCCGGCATGTAAATGCCAGGCAAGCCGGCCAGGCGGCCGTCCCTGGCGTGGCATTCGACGCATCCCAGCGCTTTTTCCTTGGGTGCCACCATGTGGGTGATGGGCCAGTCCATCTGGGTCCTGACGAAGCCAAACTTGCCAGAGTAGGGAATGCCTGACACTTTCACTCCGGCCTGAAGCGCCTTGTCCCACTCCAGGTTTTTCCAGTATCCGGTGTCATCATTGCCCGCGGTGTGCGGGGTCAGCAGGGTCAGGTTGACGGTGTCATAGGGTTGCTTGCCGCCAAAGCGCTTGACCGGCCAGATCATCGACTTGCCATCGTTCGGGCTGCCACTCAGCTTGTTGATATGGGTCAGGTCTGCATTCACATCGAGCTTGTCGGTTTTCAGCGTGTAGTTGACCTGACCGTTGAACCAGACATAGCTGGGCTTGACGTTCTCGGCCATGATGAAGTCGCCCTTGCGTGATTCGTAGGTAATGTGGCCTTTGGCATCCTTGCGGGTGATCTGCTGGCCGTTGGCATCGCGCTGACCCGCCGTGGACCAGTCCCAGTTCATCTTGGTGGCAATGCCGCCGCGGGCAAACTCAGGGATATGGCAGGTCTGGCAGGCCAGTTTGGTGGCATGCTGGTTCAGGCGGGCTTCTTCTTTATGCGGGCCGTTACCATGACACGACACGCAGGTGGCCGGGTTGCCGTTGTCGGTGGCACCACGCAGGTGGGCACCCTGGGCGTCCTTGGCTGTGGGCGTGTAGCGGCTGCCTGCGACGTCGTGGCTCGACGTTTTGTGGCAGGTGCCACAGGTGAAGTCCAGGCCCGAGGCATCCATGTGGACGTCGAGTTCTTTCTCGGGTGCCGCCAGCGAGCTGTCCATGTCGCCGTGCTTGACACCGTCGCCGCCGCCGCCGTTAAAGTGGCAGCTGCCGCAGGTGTCGCGGCTGGACTTGCCCACCTTCTGGGCAATTTTGGTCAGGTCGATGGCCTTGAGGATCTTGCCGGACCCTGGCGGGAATTCCATGTCCTTGGTGACCACGTTGCCAGCCAGTCCCGATGGCTTCTTGTAGTTTCCCGTGGTGTCGTGGCAGACCACGCAGTCCACGTTTTCTTCGGATGTGAAATCGAAGCTGGCATCCTTCCAGCCGTAACCCACGTGGCAGCTATTGCAGGCCGCTTCGTTGGAGGCAATCGAGATACAGAAATTGTTGATGACGTTTTTCTTGCCCAGCAACTGGTCGGTATCGGGGTTTTTGTATTCCCACTTCCAGTGCTTGGTGCGGTGAATCTGGCCTGCAGCCTCGGTATGGCAGGTCAGGCAGGCCTTGGTCACCTCCGGCCCGGAGGCGAACTCGCGTTGCAGTTCCTTGAATTTGGTGTGGTCCGCCGTGGTGTTGAGCTTGACCGACTTGGGCTCCTCGGCGCTGGCTGAACCCAGTGCAGCGAATCCCATCCAACCGGCCAAACAGACCGCCAACGCGACCCGGGTTGACTTGGACATCATTTGCGACCTTTCGTCATTTAGTTTTAAACATTCGAAACTAATGAAGAAGATTCTGATGTCCTCTAAACCGATACTCTTTGATAAAAATCAACGAAGCCTAGGGAAAACCCTAGGGTTTCGATTCCAAATAGGATTGGCATGGGCCAGTGGGATGAAATCTGGCTTGTCTGAGACACTTTGTTTGTCGGCACAATGGCGGAATGACAGAGATTTTGAATCCCCAAATCGGCGGCCACCTGCTGGTGCAGTGCCTGGTCGCGCAAGGTGTCACGCATGCGTTTGGCGTGCCGGGCGAGAGCTATCTGGCGGTGCTCGACGGCTTTCACCGCTATCGCGATCAGATCAGCTTCATCATCAACCGGCAGGAGGGCGGTGCGGCCTTCATGGCAGAGGCGCATGGCAAGTTGACAGGTCGTCCCGGGGTGTGTTTTGTCACACGCGGACCGGGTGCCACCAATGCCTCGATCGGCGTACACACCGCGTTTCAGGATTCGACGCCGATGGTGCTGTTTGTCGGCGACGTGGCCAGCGACACGCGCGACCGTGAGGCCTTTCAGGAAGTGGATTACCACAGCTATTTTGGTCCCGGCACCAAAGGTTTTGCCAAGCGCGTGGAGCGTATCGACGACGTGGCACGCATCCCCGAGTACGTGGCCCGCGCCTTTGCCACCGCCATGAACGGCCGTCCCGGCCCGGTGGTGCTGGTGCTGCCGGAGGACATGCTCACCCGCACGGTGGTGGTGAACCCGGTTTCCGGCCTACTGCCCACGGCCCTGCCGCGCGTGACCGCCGTTGCGAGCCATGTGGGGGCCTCGTGTTTGGCCAGATTGCGTGAGGCGCTGCTGCAGGCACAGCGACCGCTGGTGATTGCGGGCGGCTCGGGTTGGTCGCCCGAGTCAGCGCGGGCACTGCAGCGTTTTGCTGACAACTGGCTGCTGCCGGTGACCAACGCCTTCAGGTTTCAAGACACCTTTGACAACCATCATCCGCTCTATGCGGGCGATGTGGGCATTGGCATCAACCCCATGCTGGTAGCGCGCATCCGGGCCAGCGACCTGATTCTGGCCATTGGGCCGCGCCTGGGCGAGATGACCACGGGCGCTTACACGCTGATAGAGGCACCGCTGCCCAAGCAGAAGCTGATCCACATCCATGCCAGCGGCGAAGAGCTCAACCGCGTGTTTCAGGCGCATCTGGCGATCCAGGCCAGTCCGGCACAGGCGGCGCTGGCGCTGGCCGACATGCCAGCGTCTGATGAGGTGCCATGGGTCAGTTGGGCGCGCGACTGTCACGCCGACCACCTGGCCAATCTGGTGCCACAGCCATTGCCGGGTTTGATGGACATGCCCGCCGTGATCGCCACGCTGCAAAAGCATCTGCCGATGGATGCCGTGGTGACCAATGGGGCGGGTAATTTTGCCAGTTGGGTGCATCGCTTCTATCGCTATCACGGCTGGGCCAAAGGGTGCAAAACCCAGTTGGCACCGACCAACGGCGCCATGGGTTACGGCGTTCCGGCCGGCATAGCCGCGGCCATCACCACCGGACGGCTGGCGTTCACCATCGCCGGTGACGGCGACTTTTTGATGAACGGCCAGGAGTTGGCCGCTGCCGTGCAGTACGGCGCCAAGACCATCATTGTGCTGCTCAACAACAGCATGTTCGGCACCATCCGCATGCACCAGGAGCGCGAGTACCCGCAGCACGTGGTTGGCACGGCCCTGCGCAATCCCGATTTTTGCGCGCTGGCCCAGGCCTATGGCTATGTCGCAGAACGCATCACGCGCACCGAAGAATTCGAGCCTGCCTTGCTGGCAGCCTTGCAGCGAGCGCAGGGCACGCTGATCGAGATCATGCTGGACCCGCAGGTGATCAGCACGCGCGGCACGCTCAATGCCATCACGCAGGCTGCACTGGAGCAAAAAAAATAGAAGAAAAAAAGCCAGCTTGCGCCGGCTTTTTCATGTGCAGCTGAAACCGCTTATTTGGCGATGTCGACACCGTAGAACGTGTGGCGGCCGAACGGGCTGATCTTGAAATCGATCACTTCCTTGCGTACCGGTTTGAGCGCCACCGCGTGAGCGATGGTGAACCACGGTGCCTGCTCCTTGAAAATGACCTGGGCCTGTTCGTACAACTTGTTGCGCTCGGCCGGGCTGGTGACCGATTTGGCTTTGACCACCAGGTCATCGAACGGCTTGTAGCAGAACTTGGCCACGTTGGAGCCACCACTCTTGGCCGAGGCGCAGCCCAGCAGGGTGTGCAGGAAGTTGTCCGGGTCGCCGTTGTCGCCGGTCCAGCCCAGCATGCCCATCTGGTGCTCGCCAGCCTGCATGCGCTTGCGGTACTCGCCCCATTCAAAGCTCTTGATCTCGGCCTTGATGCCCACCTTGGCCAGGTCGGCCTGCATCAGCTCGGCAATGCGGCGGGCGTTGGGGTTGTAGGGGCGCTGCACCGGCATGGCCCACAGGTCGGTGGCAAAGCCGTCTTTCAGACCGGCATCGGCCAGCAATTTCTTGGCGGCGTCGGGGTTGTAGGCATCGTCCTTGATGGCCTTGTTGTAAGACCATTGCGTGGGGGGGATCGGGTTGGTGGCCGGGATGCCGGTGCCCAGATAGACCGCATCGACGATGGCCTTCTTGTTGATGGCCATGTTGACGGCCTTGCGAACGCGCACGTCATCAAACGGTTTTTTGGTGGTGTTGTAGGCCAGGTAGCCAATGTTCAGGCCGGGCTGCTCGAGGACCACCACGTTGGGGTCCTTGCGCATGGCAGCCACGTCGGCCGGGTTGGGGTAGGGCATCACATGGCATTCGCCTTTTTGCAGCTTGGCCCAGCGCACCGAGGCATCGGGCGTAATGGCAAAGATCAAGTCGTCGATCCTGGCCTTGCCCGCCCAATACTGGGGAAAGGCCTTGTAGCGGATCAGCGCGTCTTTCTGGTATTGCACCAGTGTGAAAGGGCCGGTGCCGATGGGGTCCTGGTCAATCTTCTCGGGTGTGCCGGCCTTGAGCATGGCAATCGCATATTCCTTGCTTTGCACGGCAGCAAACTGCATCGCCAGGTTGGACAGGAACGGTGCCTCAGGCTTGTTCAGCACGATTTTGACGGTGTAGTCGTCGACCTTTTCCACCGATTTCAGCAGCTCGGGCATGCCCATGTCGCCAAAATAGGCGTGGTTGGAACTGGTGACCTTGAAATAGGGATCGTTCTCTTTCCACTGGCGCTCGAACATGAACAGCACGTCGTCGGCGTTGAAGTCGCGGCTGGGTTTGAAGCTCTTGTTGCTGTGCCACTTGACGCCTTTGCGCAGGTGGAAGGTGTAGGTCAGGCCATCCTTGGAGATGTCCCAGCTTTGCGCCAGCGCCGGCTCGACCTGGGTGCTGCCGCGCTTGAATTGCACGATGTTGTCGTAAATCTGCTCGCCGGCATCAAACGAGGTACCGGTGGTGTTGATGCTGGGGGCAAAGTTCTCCGGGCTGCCTTCAGAGCAATACACCAGGGTTTTGGCACCGACCTGGCTGACGGCCAGCAGCGCAGGCAGTGCCAGGGCGCACAGCGCGGTGCGCTTGAGCGCGAATTTGCGCTTTGATGTGTGAACAGTCATCTTGAAGACTCCTACAGGTAAAGCTGCCAGGGCAGCGGGTTGATTAAATGGGTTAAGGGCTTGTTCATGAATGACATGCCCATTTGGCTCGCCAGATTCGGGCGCACTGCGTTGTTGCAAATCGCTTGTGCAGCACAGCTGCACGGCGCGCTTTGCGCCTAGCATTGCACCCCAACTCCGGCGGCCAAATGCACAGCTTATTCATGGACAAGCCCTAAGTGAACTGCTCGGCCAGATGACAAGCGACTTGCCTGCCAGCGAGCTCGCGCAGCACCGGGCGAGCATTGTGGCACTGCGCCGTCACGTGCGGGCAGCGCGTTGAAAAAACACAGCCGCCGGGTGGGTTCAAGGGCGATGGCAGCTCGCCGCTGAGCACGATGCGCTTCCTTGGTGCACCAGCGCCGACAATGCCGGGCGTGGAAGCCAGCAGCGCCTGTGTGTACGGATGCAGCGGTTGCGCAAAAATGGTCTTCTTGTCACCCTGCTCGACCGCGTGGCCAAGGTACATGACCAGCACGTCATGCGCGATGTGGCGCACCACGCCGAGGTCGTGCGAGATGAACAAATAGGCCAGGCCGAGCTCTTGCTGCAGATCGGCCAGCAGGTTGAGCACCTGCGCCTGGATCGACACGTCAAGCGCCGACACCGGCTCGTCGGCAACGATCAATGCGGGCTTGAGCATCAAGGCGCGCGCAATGGCGATGCGCTGGCGCTGGCCACCCGAAAACATGTGCGGGTAGCGGTCGTAATGCTCGGGGCGCAAGCCTACCAGGGCAAGCATGGCGCGGGCCTGTTCGGCGCGCGCTTTGGCGTCCAGTGTGGTGTTGATTTCCAGCGGCGCCTCGAGGATGGCGCCGATTTTCTTGCGTGGATTGAGCGAGCCGAAGGGGTTCTGGAACACCAGTTGCACCGTGCGGCGCAAGGTGTGACGCTCGGCCGCGCTGGCCTTGACCACATCGACACCATCGAGCGTCAACTCGCCCGAAGTGGGCACCTCGATCAATGACACCATGCGTGCCAGCGTGGATTTGCCACAGCCGGACTCACCCACCACGGCCAGTGTCTTGCCTGGCAGTACGGTGAACGACACGCCGCTGACCGCTTGCAGATGGTCGGCCGGATGCATGACACCGCGGCTGATCTTGTAAACCTGTTTCAGGTCGCGGGCCACCACCACGGGTGCTGCGCTTGCTTCAATCGTTTTGTCGGGCAGGCTCATGGTTTGACCCCCGGCAAGGGGTAATGGCAGCGCACCATGCCGTCTTGCCATTCGCGCAATTCAGGGCGATCCGTGCGGCAATGGTTGTTGGCGTAGGTGCAGCGCGGCGCAAACAGGCAGCCAACCGGGCGGTCGTTCAGGCCGGGTACCATGCCGGGAATAGTGGCCAGACGCGCGGCGCCGTCGCTGCGCTCCGGCATGGCGGCGAGCAGGGCCTCGGTATAGGGGTGTTGCGGCGCCTCGAAAATATCGTGCGCGCTGCGTGTCTCCATGATCTGGCCGGCGTACATCACCGCCACGCGCTGCGCCATTTCAGACACCACGCCCATGTTGTGGGTGATCAGCACCAGCGCCATGTTGAGGTCTTTTTGCAAGGTGCGCAGCAGGTCGAGAATTTGTGCCTGGATGGTCACGTCGAGCGCGGTGGTGGGTTCGTCGGCAATCAGCAGCTTCGGGCTGCAGGAAATCGCCATGGCAATCATCACGCGCTGGTTCATGCCGCCCGACATCTGGTGCGGGAACACGTTCAGCCGGCTCTCGGGGGCCGGAATGCCGACCTGCTCGAGCAACTCGATCGAGCGCTTGCGCGCCGCCTTGCTGTCGAGCCCCATGTGCAGTTTGAGCGTTTCTGCCAGTTGGTAGCCAACGGTAAAGCAGGGGTTCAGGCTGGTTGTGGGGTCCTGGAAAATCATCGCCACGTCTTTGCCGGTGAGCTTGGCGCGTGCATTGGCTGAGAGCTTGAGCAGATCGTGACCGTCAAAGCGCAGCTTGTCGGCCGTGACCTCGCCGGGGAACGACACCAGGCCCATCAGCGCCATCATGGTGACGCTTTTGCCCGAGCCGGATTCCCCCACGATACCGAGCACATCGCCCGCATCGAGTGACAGCGACACGCCATCGACCGCGTGCATCACCGCCGTCTTGGACGGAAACTTGACCGAGAGATTTTCTATTTCAAGGAGCGCCATAGAACTTGTTGGTTAGCGTTTGAGCTTGGGATCAAACGCGTCGCGCAGGCCGTCACCCAGCAGGTTGAAAGCCAGCACGGTGATCAAAATGGCGAGGCCGGGAAAGGTCACGACCCACCAGGCGCGCAGCACGAATTCGCGCGCATCGGCCAGCATGGTGCCCCATTCGGGCGAGGGCGGCTGCGCACCGAGGCCCAGAAAGCCCAACGCTGCCGCGTCCAGGATGGCCGATGAGATACCCAGCGAAGCCTGCACGATGAGCGGTGCGGTGCAGTTGGGCAGCACTTCGTTGAACATCAGGCGCAAGTGGCCGGCGCCATTCATGCGTGCGGCGGTCACGTAGTCGCGGCTCATCTCGGTGATGACCGCCGCACGCGTGATCCGCACGTAATGCGGCAAAACCACCACCGCCACGGCCAGCATCGCGTTCATCAGGCCGGGGCCCAGAATGGCCACGATCACAATGGCCAGCAGCAGGCTGGGCAGCGTCAGGATGATGTCCATCAGCCGCATCACCGCCACCTCGAAGACGCCGCGGAAATATCCGGCTGTAAGGCCCAGCACGGTGCCGGCCAGTACCGAGAGCACCACCACCGCCAGACCGATGGCCAGCGACAGGCGGGCGCCATGAATCAGCCGCGACAAGATGTCGCGGCCAATCGCGTCGGTGCCCAGCCAGTGCGCGCTGGAGCCGCCGGCCTGCCAGGCGGGCGGCGTCAGGAACACGCTGGGGTCGGTGTCGTTGGGCGAGTAGGGTGCAATCCAGGGTGCAAACGCCGCCATCAGCAGCACCCCCAGCACGATCACGAGACCGGTCACCGCACCTTTGTTGGTTGAAAAATAATCCCAGAACTCGCGCAAGCGGTGCGGCGGTTCGATCAGGGCAGGGGTGTCGGCAAGCGTCGTCATGGTCGGGCTTTTGATCTGGCGCGGGTTCAGTGGCGGATGCGCGGGTTGATGATGCCGTAGGTCACATCGACCAGCAGATTGACCAGCATGACCATGCCGCCCAGCAGCAGCATGCCGCCCTGCAGCACCGGGTAGTCGCGTCGGCCGATGGCCTCGATCATCCATTTGCCAACGCCCGGCCACGAAAAGATGGTTTCGGTCAGAATGGCGCCGGTGAACAGCACGCCCACCTGCAGACCAACGACCGTGATCACCGGGATCAGCGCGTTGCGCAGCGCATGCAGCGTCACGACACGGAAATTGGACAGGCCCTTGGCGCGCGCCGTGCGAATGTAGTCCTCGCCGAGGACCTCGAGCATGGCTGAACGGGTCATGCGCGCAATCACCGCCAGCGGGTTGGTTCCGAGCACGATGGTCGGCAAAATCAGATGCTTGGCGGCCGACCAGAAGGCATCCATCTCGCCGGCCATCCAGGTGTCGATCAGCAGGAAGCCGGTCACCGGCTCGATGAAATATTCCACTGCGATGCGCCCCGACACCGGGGTCATGTCGAGCTGCACCGAGAACAGCAAAATCAGCAACAGACCCCACCAGAAAATGGGCATCGAGTAGCCAGTGAGCGATACGCCCATGACGCCATGGTCCAGGATGGTGTTGCGCTTGACCGCCGCCAGAATGCCCGCAGGGATGCCGACGATCAGTGCGAACAGAATGGCGCACAGCGCGAGCTCGATGGTGGCCGGGAACAGCGCCAGGAATTCGTTGAGCACGGGCTCGTGGGTGATGATGGAATTGCCCAGGTCGCCCTGCAGCACGCGGCCGATGTAGATGCCGTATTGCACCATGATGGGACGATCCAGCCCATAGGCCTTGAGCAGTTCGGCATGACGGGCGGCGTCGATGCCGCGCTCGCCGGCAAGTGTTTCAATGGGGTCGCCCGGCACCATGCGGATCAGGAAAAATGCGACCAGCGTCATGCCGATAAAGGTGGGGATGATCAGGCTGAGGCGGGTCAGAAAGAAACGAAGCATCGGCAATTGTTCGGTTTATTTGGCCCAATGATGCCACAAACAAAAGGCCGACTTGCGTCGGCCTTTCAAACCATGATTCAAGCGGGATTATTTCAAATGCTTGCCGATCAAACCGGCCATTTCGAACATGGTGACTTGCGCCTTGCCAAAAACTTCCCTGAGCTTCGCATCGGCGTTGATCAGGCGTTTGTTGATGGCATCCTGCAATTTGTTGGCCTTGATATAGACCCACAACTGCTTGACCACCTCGGTACGCGGCAGCGGTTTGCCACCGACGATCGCAGCCAGCGCGGCACTGGGCGTCATGGCTTTCATGAAAGCAGCGTTGACGGTGCGCTTGGCAGGTGCTTTTTTGACCGCAGCCTTTTTGGCGGGCGCTGCCTTCTTGGCGGGAGCCGCTTTTTTGGCGGGAGCCGCCTTCTTGGCGGGAGCCGCCTTCTTGGCAGCTACCTTTTTGGCAGGTGCCGCAGCTTTTTTGGCCGGTGCGGATTTGGTTGCAGGTGCTGCTTTCTTAGCAGGCGCTTTTTTTGCAGTTGCCATGTGAATGTCCTTTTCGTAGTTGATCAAACACCAGCAAAAAAAGATCGGCTGGTTGGAGGCGAATCCTACTGGAGAAATTTGCGCATTCATAGGGGGAAGACGCTAATTTCTCAAGGAAAAAGTCATTTATGTTGCGTTTTTTACCGATTTACAATTTTGCGAACCGGCCAACTTATGCATGTCGATTTTTATGAACCCGATTTTTGCCACCTGTGATTTGTGCGACGCCCACAAAAATGAGGCCTCCGAGCGCTTCTCTGTGCTGCCGCCGGTGTTCAGGGATTTCGGCGCACGACGTGTTTTTTGCGGCCCGGTGGTCACGGTCAAATGCTTCGAAGACAACACGCTGGTCAAGGCTGCGGTTGAATCCGCCGGTTTTGAAGAGACGCCTGACGGGCGCTTCGGCAAGGTGCTGGTGGTCGATGGCGCGGGCTCGCTGCGCCGCGCCCTGCTGGGTGGCAATCTGGGTGTCGCTGCTGCCCGAAACGGCTGGGCCGGGGTGGTGATCGACGGCTGCGTGCGCGACGTCGCCGAGCTGGCCGTGCTCGATGTCGGCATTCGCGCGCTGGCCAGTGTGCCCATGCCGACCGACAGAAAAAACCAGGGGCTCAAAGACATCGCCGTGCAGATTCAGGGCGTATGGGTTCACCCCGGCGACTGGCTGTATGCCGATGCCGACGGCATGGTGGTCAGCGCGACGCGGCTGGATTGACGCGCCCCGGCAGGGTTGCCAGCAGCACGCCAGCCAGACACAGTGCGAAAGCAAACAGTTGCAGGCCGCTGAGCCTTTCACCCAAAAAGACCACGCCAACCAGCGCCGCTGAAATCGGCAGCATGACGGTAAAGACACCGGCACGAGACGCAGCGATGGTTTTGAGCCCGGTCATCCACAGCCACACGGTCCAGACGCTGGCTGCCAGCGCATAAAAAAGCAGCAGCAGCCACATGGCCGCCGGCACGCTTGAGAAGTGAAAGCCCCATGTGGCGTACAGACCAAAAGGCGTCATCATCACAAAGCCCCACAGGTTGATCAGCGCGGTGATGCGTTTGGGTGACAGGGTGCCGGTGAGTTTCTTGCCGATCACAGCGTAACTTGCTTCACACAGCACGGCGGCAAAAACCAGCAGGTTGCCCCACAGTGCGTTATGACCGGCAGGCACCGAGACATCGGCTTTGGCAAGGGAAAACAAGCTGATGCCAATGACGGCCAGCGCGATGGCAGCCCACACCCGCAGGCCAATGCGCTCGCGCAAAAACAGCCAGCTCAGCAACGCGACAACGCTCGGCAGCGTGGCCATGATGATGCCAGCCGACACTGCCGTGGTCAGGCTGACGCCAAACAGCATGCAAATCGTGAACATGAAATTGCCCAGGAAGGACTCCAGAAACAGCAGTCCTTTGATGCTGCGGCTCATGGCGGGCTCATTTGGCGGCTTGATGAGCCAGTGCGGCATGGCCAGCGCACCAATGCCAAAGCGCAGCCAGGCCAGAAACATGACGGGCAGAGCCAGCACCAGTGGCTTGCTCAGGGCCACATAGCTGCCGACCAGCGACATGCTGGTGGCCAGCAACAGGTAGGCGAGCCAGCGAGGAGGAGCGCTCATCGAAGCTTGATGGGAGGGTGTCACGTTGGAGAAATGGAACGGTGTGGCAGCGAAACGGTTTAACAAGTTGCGTCACGCCCCATGGCGCTGGCGCATCCGCTTGGCGGGTTAGTGGATTGATGAATGGTAGGCGAATTGGCACCGAAAAAGTGCCCGAACCCCGGATAATTTACGCTGCCGATGCTGGTCTGCCATTGCGGTTGGCGAGCAATTATTTGAAGGATATTTTCATGTCGATCGGTGAATTTGCCTACGCCAACCACAGCAACCGTTTTCTGGCCGCGCCAGCCTTGACTCAGCAGCCCTTTGCCGTGGTGGGCGTGCCCTTCGACGGTGCGGTAACCAACCGGCCCGGCGCGCGTTTTGGCCCGCAGGCCATCCGAAGCGCCAGCCTGATGCTGTGTGATGGCGTCCACCCGCACTTCGACGTCACACCGCTCGGGCATTTGGGCGACGGCCTTGACATGCGCCTGCCCAACGCCTCGCCGCTGGCCGATGTGCGCGAACGCATCCAGACCCAGGCTCGCGCACTGATGGCACGCCACCACTGCGTCTTCCTGGGCGGTGACCATTCCATCACCTTGCCGCTGCTTCGCGCCGCGCACCGGCAACATGGCGAGCTGGCGCTCATTCATTTTGACGCCCACTGCGACACCTGGACCGACCACTTCGGTGAGCCCTCGGGCCATGGCACCTGGACTTATGAAGCCCTGCAGGAAGGGCTGGTGAGCCCAACGCACTGCGTGCAGATCGGCCTGCGCTCCAGCGGTGTACGGGCAGCGCGCGAGTATGTGCAGGACCGGGGTGGGCTGATCTTTACCGCGCGTCAGCTGCGCGGACTCGATGGCGCGGCGCTGCAGCCGGTCGTTGCGCAGATCCTGGCACGGCTGGAAGATCGACCTTGCTACCTGACGCTCGACATCGATTGCCTCGACCCTGCTTTTGCGCCCGGCACCGGAACGCCCGAGCCCGGTGGCCTGAGCAGTTCGCAGGTGCTCACGCTGCTGGAAGAACTGGCGCCGTTGAACCTGGTGGGCATGGACTGCGTCGAGGTGGCACCGGCCTACGATCATGCCGAGCTCACCAGCAACGCCGCCGCCACCTTTGTCTGGACCTACCTGTGCGGCCAGATTGCCAAACTTGCCTGAAAGTCCATCGCATGCTGCTCGACTCCGATACCCAGCTTAACCAGCACAGCTACTACGAAGCCAGCGTGCAGCGCGAGGCTGTTGCGCCACCGCTGCAGGGCCACCTCAGCGCTGACGTGCTGGTGGTGGGCGCCGGATTTGCCGGATTGTCGGCCGCGATCGAACTGGCGCAGCGCGGTTACCAGGTGGTGGTGCTGGAGGCCGACCGGGTGTGTGCCGGGGCGTCAGGGCGCAACGGCGGCCAGGCCATCGCGGGCTTCGCTAGTGGCCAGCAACCCTTCGAGGCGCAGCTCGGCAAGGCACAGGCTCGTCTGGCATGGGACATGTCGCTGGCCTCGCTCGACCTGATGGACCAGCGCATTGCCGACTTCCGGATCGACTGCGACCGGCATCACGGCTACCTTTACGTGGCCGACTCGCCGCGCAAGGCACGTGCCCTGGAGGACGACATGGCGGCGCATGCCCGCGATTACGATTTTGTGACTGACTTTGCCACCGGGCCCGAGGTGCAACGCTACATTGCCAGCCCGCTTTACCACGCCTGTGCCTTTGATCGCAAGTCGGGCCAGCTGCATCCACTCAAATACGGCCTGGGCCTGGCCCGTGCCGCGCGCAGCCTGGGTGTGAAGATTTACGAGTACTCGGCAGTCACGGGCTTGCAGCGCGGCGAGAAACTCACTGCCACGACGGCGCAGGGCTCCGTCACCGCGCCCTTTGGCGTGCTGGCCGGCAACTGCATGCTGCCCGAATATGGCCCCAAGGTGGCGCCAGACATCGCCCCGCGCATCATGCCGGTTGGCACCTACATGATCGGCACAGCGCCGCTCGACCCCGAGCTGTGCCAGCGCCTGATTCCGAGCAACGCGGCAGTGTGCGACAACAATTTCATCCTCGATTACTTTCGCTTCAGCGCCGACCACCGCATGCTATTTGGCGGGCGCGTCAGCTACACCACGCGCACACCGCGCAATCTGCAAGCGGTGATGGCCCGGCGCATGGCCCAGGTGTTTCCTGAATTGCGCAGCGCAACAGTCGAGTTTTTATGGGGCGGCTTCGTTGACATCAGCATGAACCGCGCGCCCGACTTCGGCCGCCTTGGCGCCAACTTGTATTACCTGCAAGGCTTCAGCGGCCATGGTGTGGCGCTGACCGGTCTGGCCGGGCAACTGGTGGCGCAAGCAGTCGCGGGACAGGCCGAGCAGTTCGACTTGTTCGCCCGATTGCAGCACCGCCGATTTCCGGGCGGACCGCTCTTACGCATGCCCAGTCTGGTGCTGGGCACGCTCTACCACCGGCTGCGTGATGCGCTTGGGTGAACTGTGAATCGAGTTTTGGCGGGCTCGGACACCATGCCATCCACCATGCGGGCGTCGGGGATGCCGGCTCCCCACAGCGCCGGTGCCAGGTCGAGTGGTGCAGTCATCTGCTGGCAAGTGGGTACACGCCACCCTGATGCGCCTGTTGCGCGCCTCAACCCAGCAGTGTTTGCACTTCGGGGATTGTGGGGTCGCGCCGGTCGGTATTCATAAGCTGCTGGAGGTTCATCGCTTGTGAATTGATATCAATTCTGTAAAATGACATCATTCAGTCCTCACCACCAGGAGTCAAAGCATGCCCGCAGTCACCATTAGAAAACTCGCTGACGAGACTCATCGCGCCATCAAATTACGCGCCGCACAGCACGGACGCAGCACCGAGGCCGAGATTCGCATCATTCTGGAAGAGGCAGTGCGCCCTCAAGTGGGCCTGGGTACCGCTTTGGCGAGCATCGGCAAAAGTCTGGGCGGGATCGAGCTTGATCTTGGGCGCGATAAAACACCGGTTGCGGCGGCAGAGTTCGGATGATCATTCTCGACACCAATGTACTCTCGGAGCCATTGAAGCCCCGGCCTGAGTCGGCTGTCATCGAATGGCTTGACGCGCAAGAGCCGCAAACCTTGTTTGTCACCAGCATCAACCTCGCGGAATTGCTTGCGGGTATCGCGCTGCTGCCAGCGGGACGAAGGCGCACCGCGCTTCAATTGGCGATGGCTCAGCGCATCGAGCCACTGTTCGCCGGGCGTATTTTGAACTTTGATACCCCGTCGGCGCAGGCTTTTGCCCGTGTCAACGCCAATGCCCGTGCCATGGGTAATCCGATTGGCTTTGCCGACTGTGCCATTGCAGCCATCGCTGCTTCCCGTGGCTTCACGCTGGCCACGCGTAACGGACATGACTTCGTGGGGACCCAAATTGGCCTGATTGATCCGTGGGCAGGTGTCATCCAGAAGCCCGTCCGTCAATAATCCGGGGCTGAGCCAATAAACATTCGGGATGAGCGACCAGGCGCGCGATTTTGCAGCGACACCATGGCTCAGCCGCCTTGGTCATCCTGGCGGCTTGGTACCCGCCAGGATGTCAGTCTCAAGCTTGACGCTCGAAAATCGCAGCAATCCCCTGACCGCCGCC
>Ga0172367_10003417_pt1 | contig 20615 bp, 22 predicted proteins | sample Lak10m_FD_114542 | JGI IMG/M metagenome (GOLD analysis project Ga0172367, IMG submission 114542) | Freshwater microbial communities from Kabuno Bay, South-Kivu, Congo - kab_022012_10m | ecosystem: Environmental > Aquatic > Freshwater > Lake | place: Democratic Republic of the Congo: South-Kivu...
ATTTCCATACTGATCACCCTGTGTTCTCCTGCTCAAAAATTGAGCAGAAGCAGTTGAACACCTGGGTCAGTTTTCAGTCGGCAGAACAGCCTCTACTGGGTCAGTTTTCGGTCAGCGGCAACATCATTGGCATATCCGGGGTGGCGAGGCTGCTTATTTCACCAAATTCAGGAAGTTAAATTCAGAGCTTCCCTAAATCGAGCATGAGATCAGGTTGACACAGCCCAGTACCGCCGCTGACCAATGCCACCACTCAGTTGTATTGCCCCTTTGCGGGGCGGCCGAGTCTCACAATGCAACAGGATGGAGCGTGACGGAGGAGGCGCTTTTCTGATGGGCGAGGATTTTTCTTGTACCGAAGGCTGGCATATATCCTGCTTGTATTCATGTATACAAGATTGAATATAACCATGTATTGCCTAAAGGACTCATACCATGTCGGACTATAACCGCCGGAACTTCCTGAAGCTGGCTGGGCTTATCGGCGTCGCCGCCGCAATGCCTTTCAGTGTATCCCGTGCCGCAGGAAAGCCCTTGGTCGTTGGCTTCGTTTATGTAGGGGCTAGGGACGACTTCGGTTACAACCAGGCCCACGCCCAGGCGGCTCGTATCATTCGCAGCATGCCGAACGTCAAGGTCATCGAAGAAGAGAACGTGCCGGAAACCTCCGCAGTGCAGCAGGCCATGGAAGCCATGATCCGCCAGGATGGGGCCGAGCTGATCTTCGCCACGTCCTTCGGTTATTTCGATCCTCACGTGTTGCGCGTGGCTCAGCGTTACCCGGACGTGCGCTTCGCCCACTGTGGTGGCCTCTGGGACGAGAGCAAGCATCCGAAGAATGTCGGCAGCTTTTTCGGTTATATCGATGAGGGGCAGTATCTCAACGGCGTGGTCGCGGGTCACATGAGCAAGACCAAGCGCATCGGTTTTATCGCCGCCAAACCGGTGGCCCAGGTGTTGCGTAATATCAATGCCTTCACATTGGGTGCCCGCTCGGTCGATCCGGAGATCACCACCACCGTGATCTTTACCGGTGACTGGTCCTTGCCGGTACGCGAAGCGGAAGCTGCCAACGGCCTGATTGACCAGGGCTGCGATGTGCTGACCTGTCACGTTGATGGACCCAAGGTGATCGTGGAAACGGCTGAGCGCCGTGGCGTAATGAGTTGCGGTTACCACGCCAGTCAGGCAGCCCTGGCTCCCAATGGTTATCTGACCGGTGCCGAATGGAATTGGGAGACGCCTTACCGGGCACACGTTGAGGCAGCCCAGAAGGGCGAGACCATGAACAACTTCCTGCGCGGCGGTCTGGCCGAAGGCTTCGTCAAGGCGTCTGATTACGGCCCGAACGTCAGCGCCGAGGCGCGTGAGCAGGCGGATGCTGTCAAGGCATCCATGATTGCTGGCGAGTTCACCCTGTTCAAGGGCCCGCTGAAGGACAACAAGGGCAATGTGGTGCTGGCCGAGGGCGAGGCGCTGGGGCAGACCGACGTGGTGCTGGAGCAGATGAACTACCTCGTCGAAGGCGTTCGCGGCGATATCTGATCCATGAATCCACATTATCTTGCAAGCAGGTTGGCCAGGCTGGCATTGCCCGGCCTGCCTACCGTGCTGTCGATTATCAGCTCCTTCGCGCTGTTCGTGCTGTTCCTGGCTTTTCAGGGTAAGCCGGCGTTCGAGGCCCTCGCCCTGGTGTTCGAGGGCGCATTCGGTTCGTCCTTTGCCTGGGAAAACACCTTGCAGCGGGCTGCGCCTCTGATGCTGACAGCGCTCTGTGTAGCGCTGCCGGCGCGTGCCGGTCTGATCATCATCGGTGGCGAAGGCGCGCTGGTGCTGGGTGGTCTGGCCGCAGCAACGCTACCACTATGGCTGACCGGTCTGCCGCCCCTGGCAACGTTGATTGCGATGGGCATGGTGGCGATGCTGGTTGGCGGGTTCTGGATCGGCCTCAACGGCTGGCTTCGGCAGAAGCGCGGTCTGAATGAGACCATCGGCAGTCTGCTGCTGTCCTATATCGCCATTGCCCTGTTCAACCATCTGGTAGAAGGGCCGCTGCGCGATCCCTCCAGCTTGAACAAACCCTCCACTGTCGGACTGGATTATTCGCTGATGATCGGGATGATCAGCGAGGACTCCTTTCGCGTTCACTGGGGGCTGGTGGCTGGCATTGTTGCCTGCGTGCTGGCCTATGTGCTGGTGCGCCATAGCGTCAAGGGCTTTGCGCTGGACGTTGTCGGCGGCAACGTGCGCACCGCGCGGATGCTGGGCCTGCCGGTCAATCGCCTGGTGATTCTGACTTGTGTGCTGGGTGGCGCGGCTGCCGGGCTGGCGGGCATGTACGAAGTCAGCGCGGTACAGGGCAGTGCCAACGCTTCGTTGATTGTCGGCTATGGCATCAGCGGGATTCTGGTGTCCTTCGCCGCTCGGCATAACCCGCTGGCAATCATCGTATGCGCGACCCTGGTCGGGGGTATCGAGGCCAGCGGCAGCCTGCTGCAACGCCGGCTGGATCTGCCCGACGCCACCACGCTGATTCTGCAGGGCCTGCTGTTCACCAATCTGCTGGCTTGGGAGGCGCTGGTGGGTCGTATTACTCAATGGCGCATCAGACTGGAAGAGCACGCCAATCAATCAAAGGGTGCCGAGGTGCAACATGGGTGATCTGGACTTGGTGACCTTCCTGCTGGCTCTGCTGGCGGGTGCGGTGCGGGTCGGTACGCCGTTCCTGTTCGTCAGTCTGGGCGAGTGTCTGACGGAAAAAAGTGGCCGCATCAACCTGGGTCTGGAGGGCATTCTGGTGGCCGGGGCGATGACCGGCTACGCCGTGGCCTACCTGTCCGGTTCGGCCTGGACCGGAGTGCTGGCGGCGGGCGGCGCCGGGCTGTTGCTGGGCCTGTTGCACGGCATCGTCTGTTCGCTGCCGCGGGTCAATGATATTGCCTTTGGTATCGCGTTGATGCTGCTCGGGACCGGACTGGCGTTCTTCCTTGGCAAGGCCTTTATTCAGCCCCAGGCTCCGATGCTGCCGTCGATATCCCTCGGCGCCTGGAGTCACGACGGGCGCGTCCGCTCAGCCTTGAACATCAACATGCTGTTCTTTATCGGTGTGGCGCTGGCGATCTTTCTGCACTGGGGGCTGCGCAGCACGCGCTGGGGGCTGGTTCTGCGACTGGTCGGTGACCACTCCGAGTCGGCCCAGGCGCTGGGTTACCGCCCACTGCGAGTACGCGTCATGGCCACGGCTGTCGGCGGCTTTCTGGCCGGCGTCGGCGGCTCTTACCTGTCGCTCTATTACCCCGGCAGCTGGAACGAGGGGCTGTCCAGTGGGCAGGGACTGATGGCCGTTGCACTGGTGATCTTTGCTCGCTGGCAACCGCTGAACTGCCTGTGGGCATCGATGGTATTCGGCGCGGCCGGCGCTATCGGTCCGGCGCTGCAGTCGGTCGGTATCAGCTCCGGCTACTACCTGTACAGCGCGGCGCCCTACATCCTGACGATGGCAGTGATGCTCGCCACCTGTCGTCCCAACCGCACACTGACGGGAGCTCCCGGTGAACTCAGTCTCAATCGATAGAGGTAACTGACATGGCAAGTGGACTTGGTGGACTGAATAAATCACCTAATGGCGTCGTGATCGGGCTGGCACAACTGACCCTGCCCGACCCGCATACCCGCGATGAACTCTGGGTGCAGACGCAGAAGGTCGTGGCGATGATCGGCAAGGCCCGACGCAGCATGCCGAGCATGGACCTTATCGTGTTTCCGGAGTACTCGCTGCACGGTCTGTCGATGGATACGTCGCCCGACATCATGTGTACCCTGGATGGGCCGGAAGTCGCGGCACTCAAGCAGGCCTGCATCGATCACAGCATCTGGGGCTGCTTTTCGATCATGGAAGCCAACCCGCACGGTAATCCCTACAACAGCGGCATCATCGTTGATGATACCGGTGAAGTGCGCCTGTATTACCGCAAGCTGCATCCCTGGGTGCCGGTCGAGCCCTGGGAACCGGGCAACCTCGGCATCCCGGTCTGCGAGGGCCCGCGTGGCAGCAAGTTGGCCCTGATCATCTGCCATGACGGCATGTTCCCGGAAATGGCTCGCGAGTGTGCCTACAAGGGCGCGGAAATCATGATCCGTACCGCCGGCTATACCGCACCGATCCGTCACTCGTGGAAGATCACTAACCAGGTCAACTCCTTCACTAACCTGATGCAGACGGCCAGTGTGTGCATGTGCGGCTCCGACGGCACTTTCGATTCGATGGGCGAAGCCATGTTCGTCGATTTCGATGGCACGCCGATGGCCGAAGGCGGTGGCCGCGCGGACGAGATCGTCTCCTGCGAACTGCGTCCGGACCTGGTGCGCGAGGCGCGCAAGCACTGGGGTGTGGAAAACAACATCTATCAGTTCGGCCACCGTGGTTATGTGGCAGTCAAGGGCGGAGCACAGGACTGCCCCTATACCTACATGCACGACCTGGCCGCTGGCCAGTACCGCCTGCCCTGGGAGGATGAGGTGGTCCACACCGATGGCAGCAGCTGCGGTTTTGCCGCGCCCGAGCGACTCTACAACCCGGACAGTCAGGAGTAATGACATTGAGCGAGCGCTTTCTTGTTTCCGAACCCTATCCCTGGCCGTACAACGGCCAGTTGCAGCCGGCCAACACCGCGCTGATCATCATCGATATGCAGACCGACTTCTGCGGTGAGGGCGGCTACGTGGATACCATGGGCTACGATCTGGCGGCCGTACGGGCGCCCATCGAGCCGATCAACCGCGTGTTGAAGGTCATGCGCGAGCAGGGCTTTCATATCATCCATACCCGGGAAGGGCACCGCCCGGACCTGTCTGATCTACCGGCGAACAAGCGCTGGCGATCCCAGCGCATCGGTGCCGGTATCGGCGATGCGGGTCCCTGCGGGCGCATTCTGGTGCGTGGCGAGCCGGGCTGGGAACTGATTCCGGAGCTGCAGCCGCTGGCCGGCGAAGTGATCATCGACAAGCCCGGAAAAGGTTCGTTCTGCGCCACCGACCTGGAGCTGATCCTGCGTACTCGCGGTATCGAGAATCTGATCCTGTGCGGCATCACCACCGACGTCTGTGTGCACACCACCATGCGTGAGGCGAATGATCGCGGCTTCGAGTGCCTGTTGCTGGAGGACTGTTGTGGTGCCACCGATCCCGGTAACCACCTGGCGGCGCTGCACATGGTCAAGATGCAGGGCGGCGTATTCGGTGCGGTGTCCGACTCGGCGTCGCTCGTCGAGCTGCTGAGCGAGCATTGATCATGCGTGCGCTCAGTCTGGAAATCATTGGCGCGAGCAAGTCCTTCGGCAGCTTTCAGGCGTTGGCGGAGGTATCGCTGACCGTACGGGCCGGTACTGTCCATGCGTTGCTGGGCGAGAACGGCGCGGGCAAGAGCACCCTGGTCAAGGGGATCGTGGGTTACGGTCCTTTGGACGACGGCGAACTGCTGGTCAACAACCGTCAACAGCAGATCCGTACCCCGCGAGACTCCCATGCGCTGGGCATCGGCATGGTGTATCAGCACTTTACCGTGGCGCCGGGCCTGAGCGTGGCAGAGAATCTGGTACTGTCACGCGGCGACCTGAACTGGCGCATCGACTGGCCTCTGGAGCGCAAACGCCTCAACGAGTTCATGCAGCGCATGCCGTTCCGGCTGGATATCGAACGCCCCGTCAGCTCGCTGGCGGCGGGCGAAAAGCAGAAGCTGGAAATTCTCAAGCAGCTGTACCTGGAGCGTCACCTGATCATCCTCGACGAACCCACCTCGGTACTGACGCCGCAGGAGGCCGAGGAGGTGTTGGGCCTGATGCGCGACATGGCGCACAAGGGCGATATCTCGGTCCTGATGATCACCCACAAGTTCGGCGAGGTGTCACGCTTCGCTGACGATGTCAGCGTGCTGCGCAAGGGCCGGCTGGTCGGCAGTACTCAGGTCAGTGCTACCTCCCAGGAAGAACTGGCCACCTGGATGATGGGTGCCGCCGAATCGGCCGCCGATCCGGTCAGCCAGAAGCCGGTCGATCCATCGGCCGCGCCACGGCTGGATGTGCGTGAGCTGAGCGTGGCCAACGACAAGGGCACACTGGCGGTCAGCAAGCTGTCGCTGGCTGTGCGCCCTGGCGAGATCGTCGGTATTGCCGGCATCTCCGGTAACGGCCAGCGCGAGTTGACCGAGGCATTGTTGGGACAGCGCCAGTCAGCCAGTGGCGAGATTCGCATCAACGGCGCGCGCTACCAGGCCAGCCGTCGGGAAATGCAACGCGAGAAGGTCTTCAGTCTGCCGGAAGAGCCCTTGCGCAATGCCTGCATCGCCGGCATGAGCGTCGCGGACAACCTGGCACTGCGCAACTTCGACCAGCCGCCGCTGTGCCGTCAGGGTTGGCTGATCAACCGGCGGGCGATTCAGACCCAGGCTGCGGCGCTGATTCAGCAGTTCAACGTGCGTCCGGCGGACCCGCTGCGGCCGATCGGTACGTTGTCCGGAGGTAACGTGCAGCGCGCAGTACTGGCCCGTGAGCTGACCGACGACGTGCGCACACTGATCGTGTCCAACCCGGTTTTTGGTCTGGATTTCGCCTCGGTGGCGATCATCCACCAGCGGCTGCGCGATGCTCGCGCCCAGGGCGCGGCCGTATTGCTGCTGAGCGAGGATCTGGACGAACTGCTGGAAATGTCCGACCGCATCCTGGTCATTCACGAGGGCGAAATCAATTTCGAGGTGGCCGCCGAGCAGGCGGATCGTGCCACGCTGGGCCACTATATGGCCGGCGGGGGGCATGAAGATCAGCATGCGGCAGGTGCAGCATGATCAGGCTGCCGGCCAGACCGGCCACTTTCAGCTTCGAGCCAACGCGTACTGCGCTGGTCGTTATCGATATGCAGCGGGACTTTCTCGAGCCTGGCGGCTTCGGTGCCGCCCTGGGTAACGACGTGACGCTGCTGCAGGCCATTGTTCCAGCGGTTGCCTCACTGCTGGCTCTGGCCCGGGAGCAGGGCATGCTGGTGATTCATACCCGCGAATCGCATCTGGCAGACCTGTCGGACTGCCCTGCGGCCAAGCGCGAAGGGGGCGCGGTCGGATTGCGCATCGGTGACGCCGGGCCGATGGGGCGCATTCTGGTGCGCGGCGAGCCGGGCAATCAGATCATTCCGGCACTGGCGCCGATGGCCAGTGAATGGGTGATCGACAAACCGGGCAAGGGGATGTTCTACGCGACCGGCCTGGGGGACAGGCTGGTCGCGCAGGGCATTGAGTCTTTGATTTTCGCGGGTGTCACCACCGAAGTCTGTGTACAGACCAGCATGCGCGAAGCCAATGATCGGGGCTACCGTTGCCTGCTGATAGAAGACGCAACCGAAAGCTATTTTCCGGCCTTCAAACAGGCAACACTGGAGATGATCGTTGCCCAGGGCGGCATCGTCGGACACACCGCTAACCTGTCGGCGCTGAGCGCCGCCATGACCGAGGATCGAGCGTGAACAAAGAACCGCAGATCAATCTGCCCCATGTGGTCGAGGCCGTGCGCCTGGCCTTTGAAGACTACGAGCGTGCCTTGCTGGCCAACGAGCTGGAGGTGCTGGACGACTACTTCTGGAACACCGATCATACCGTGCGTTACGGCGTTGCCGAAAATCTCTACGGCGCCCGGGATATCGCCGCTTATCGGCGCGTCTGTACGCCGGTGGGCCAAGGCCGGCTACTGCGCAATACGGTGATATCCACTTTTGATGAAAACTATGCCACTGTCAGTACGGAATTCAGTGACGGTGAAACCCACCGTACGGGCCGACAAATGCAGACCTGGGTACGCTTTCCAGCTGGCTGGAAAGTGGTTTCCGCGCATGTGAGTGTCGATCTCAGTACGCTTTGAACAGCAGGTGATGCCATTCTAAAGCCCCAGACCAATGCCCTGGCCGAGCAGATCTACCAGCGGTTGAAGCAGGAAATCTTCGACTACCAGCTGCTGCCCCATGATCGCTTCAGCGAGACCGAACTGGCCGCGCGTTACCAGGTATCACGCACGCCGGTGCGTGACGCGCTCTATCGCCTGGGGCGCGAGGGCTATCTGGAAGTGGGTTTTCGCCGGGGCTGGACGGTCAAGCCACTGGACTTCGATCAGATCGACGAGCTCTACGATTTGCGCGTTGTGCTGGAGAGCGTTGCCATCGAGCGTTTGTGCGGCCTGCCGGACCTGGCCGGCGCGCTTGCCGACCTCAACCGAGTATGGATGGTGCCGCCGGAGCGGCGTGAGCACGGCATGAAACAGGTGGCCGATCTGGATGAGGCATTCCACTGCGGTCTATTGGCTGCGGCCGGCAATCGCGAAATGATGCGTGTGCATGCCGAGGTCTGTGATCGCATACGTATCGTCCGGCGCCTGGATTTCTACAAGAGCGCCCGCATCGAGGAAACCTACAACGAACACGCCCGCATTCTGACTGCCCTGGCAGCGCGCAAGCGCGATGAGGCACAGATGATGCTGCGCTCCCATATCGAGCAGAGCAAGATCGAAGTACGCAAGATCAGCCTGTCGATGCTGGCCGAGGCGCGCCACAGCCTTCGACAGGCATGATCCCTGAGCGCGTCTAGTTGCGTACGATCAGCGCCAACGGCCCCCCTCCATTTGGCCCCTGATGTTCGGCACCGCCGGAGACGAACAGACGCGTGTCCCCCAGTTGCCCTGCCAGCACACCACCCACCAGCGCACGCGCATGGCGTGAACCATTGATGTCGCTGTCATCGCTCATTACATGGCGGTTGCCGCGAATACTGCCGGACGCGGAGGGCTCGGCCTTGACCAGCAGGCCAGCCAGGCGCTCGGGCGTCAGCTCGATCTTATCTCCCCCTGGCATGCTCGCCAGTGCGCGCTCGATCGCCTGCGCGTCCAGCGCATCCTCCATGACGGCATGACCGATCCTATACTCCGGGTCCCAGCCTGGCGCGTTGCCCAGTACCAGCACCTCGTTACGCAGCAGTTCAATGCCGGCCGAACTACTGGCTCGGCTGGAATAGAGTGACCAGTCGCGGCAGATCTGCTCGTCGCGGACGTCGCCGGGCAAGTCACCGAGGGCCGCGGCCACACCGAGGGCCGAGGCACCCCTGGAATAGCCCATGGACTCGTAGGTATCGTGACAGGCCACGCTCTGGCCGCGTGCGGCGGCCTCGTTGATGCGTGCGGCGGTCAGGAGCGGACATTTGATCTGAACAAAATGCACATCCTCGACCCGCTGGATGCCGGCGGCGGCCATGGCCCGCAGCACCGCGTCACGGGTCAGTTCCACCTGGGAGGTGCGGCCGATCTCTTCCGGGCGCAAGTCACGCGTGAAGGCCACGCCGGCGGCCAGGCCTGGCGTAGCGGTATCATCGGACGGTGCGCTGTCGTCGACCTCGAATACCAGCCAATGTGGGCTCAGGCCGCCCTCGGTCCCACCGGACATGACAAAGGCAATGCGCTCGTCGACTTCGTCCTCACTCAGTCCCAGGCGTTCAGCCAAGAAGCGCTTCAGTGTGCTGGTAGCGAAGGCGCGGGTGAAATCATTGACGCAGCCATTGCCCTCGGTCTTGCCGAGCACGGCAATAACGCGCGTGGGGTCGATCTCGGCGGATTCGATCGCCTTGGCCAGGGCCGAGACGTCATTGGGGGCGGCCGCTGTCAGCCGCGTTACACGTGTTTTCATGGTCTTGTTACCTGATTGACAAGGGGCGGTGGCGCTTCAGGCCAACTCGAACAGAACGTCCTGAGCACCTTCCCAGAGCGTTTTGAGTCCGAGCGCACGGAGGTTTTCGCGGCCCTGGGTGATGGTCAGAAAGTGATTGCCGGCCAGTTGCCCTAGCTTGCTGGAGAAGCTGCAGGCACCGTAGGCCATGATGATTTCGGTCTCGCTGTAGCCGCCGGGGTAGAACAGAATGTCGCCCACCGACGGGTGACTGGTGTGGTTTTCGAAACCCACCGGCTTGCCGTTGTTGTTCAGTTGGTAATCTCCCATTGGCACCCAGCAACCTTCGCCGCTCCAGCGCACATGGATGAACTTCTGCCGATAGGGCAGCAGTTGTACGAAGGCGGCCAGGGTCTCGGGTGCATCGGGGTGGGCTTCAGCCAGAAACTCGAAGCCACCGGCAGTGATCTTGATCGTGGTCATGCTGTTTCCTGTATCTGGGGCGGTTACGTGGTCAGGAGCCGGGCTGGTCGATCCATTTGGTCACGGTGGGCGCGTGCCATTCGGCCAGTTGGTCAAGCAGTAGGCCTGGGTCGGATTCGATGATGATCATCTCGGCATGCTCGATCTTCATGAAGCCTTCCTGCCGAGCATGGCCGAGCAGGGCGCGCAGTGGCTCGAAGAACTGGCGCACATTCAGGCAGGCAAAGGCCTTGCTGTGATCGCCGAGCTGGGTCAGCGTGGCGACCTCGAACAGTTCCTCCAGGGTGCCCAGTCCACCGGGCAGGGCGATAAAGGCATCGGCCAGATCACCCATGCGTGCTTTGCGCATGCGCATGTTCTCGGCAATCTCGTGGCCGCTGAGGCCGGGGTGCAGATGGCCGCGATCAAACAAACGCTGGTTGATCACACCGATCACTTCACCGCCCTGGGCGAGAGCAGCATCGGCGACCACGCCCATCAGGCCTTTGGTAGTACCGCCGTAGACCAGCGTGATGCCACGCCGGGCTATTTCGCTGCCCAACGCCCGGGCCTGCTCGGCATACTCGGGCGAGACGCCGAAATTGGAGCCGGAAAATACCGCGATACTGCGTAGTGGGGGTGTTGCGTTCTGCATGGAGTCTCCTGAGATCTAGCGTTGAGTCCAACTGGTGAAGTGGTTCTCTACCAGCGCAGAGATTGAGTACAGCGCGACTCCCATGGCAGCCAGTATGAACAGCCCGGCAAATACCAAGGGGACGTCGAAGTTGCCGCTGGCGATCATCATCACGTTACCAATACCTTTGTTCGAGGCGATGGTTTCGGCCAGTACGGTGCCGATAAACGCCGAGGTCAGCGCGATTTTCAGCGAGGCGAACAGGTAGGGCATGGTGCGCGGCAGGCCAACGTTCCAGAGAATATCCCGCTTCTTCGCCCCCAGCACCCGCAGTACGTCTTCCAGCTCCGGCTCGGTGGTGGCCAGACCAGTAGCGACATTGACCACGACCGGGAAGATGCCGATGACCATCGACGTGAGAATCGCCGGGATGGTGCCCGAGCCGAACCAGACCACGAAGATGGGTACGACTGCGACCTTGGGGATACTGGAAAAACCGACCAGCAGCGGATAGGCAATGTCGTAGGCCACCCGTGACGAGCCAATGATCACACCGATGATCAGTCCGATGAGCACCCCGAGGAAAAAGCCGATCAGCGTCGTCATCAAAGTCTGCTGGGCATGTGGCCAGAGGATCGGCATCTTGTCGATGAGTACGGCAGCGATCTGGCTGGGCACCGGCAATACCAGTTCCGACACGCCGAGCACGCGGCAGATGACTTCCCAGGCCAGAAAGAAAAACACCATGGCGGAAAATGACAACATGTTGCGCCGCAAACGCGACAGTTCCTGGGTCATAGCGAAGTCTCCGTGGGGCGGGGTGCCGGTGCTGGGGCAGGGCCGGCCTTGGTCGGGTTGTCAGCATCGGAACGGGCATGGGCAATGCTCATGCGCAGCGCCTGGACGAGCGCAGTGAAGTCCGGCTCATAACTGGACTCCAACGTACGGGGCCGGGCGAAATGCACGGTCTCGTCCTGGATGATGCGCCCGGGTCGGGCGCTCATGACGCAGATGCGACTGGCTAGGTAGGCTGATTCGCGTAGATCATGGGTCACCAGCAGGACCGTGGGCCGCTTGGCCATCCACAGGGCCTGCATGGTGTCCCACAGCTCTTCACGGGTGAACTGATCGAGGGCGCCAAAGGGTTCATCCAGCAGCAGGATATCCGGTTCGTGGACCAGTGCTCGGCACAGCGAAGCGCGCTGCAACATGCCTCCGGATAACTCCCACGGGCGCTTGCTGCCAAAGCCCGCCAGTCCGACCTGCTCCAGCAGGGCTTCAGCCCGCTCGCGAAATTCGCCATTCTTCTTGCGACGGTAGTCCTGACGGAAAGGCTCGACGATCTTCAGCGGGATCATCACGTTGTCCAGAATGCTCAGCCACGGCAACATGGTCGGGTTCTGGAACGCTAGCCCCAGGCGTTTGGCGTGATTGCCGATAGCGCCCACCTCGCGACCGCCGACGATGGCAGCGCCTTCCGTTGGCTCAATCAGGCCGGCGACCAACTTGAGGATGGTCGACTTGCCGCAGCCACTGGGGCCAACGAGGGCGACGAAATCGCCTTGGTCGATGCGCAGACTTGTATTGTCCAGCGCGACCATATTGCCGCCATAACGCACGGTCACGTTCGACAGTTCGATCACGGTTCTGGGCGTGGCGGCTGATTTGCCTTCAAGCATCGGCGTTACTCCTCGTCAACGGTCCTGCCACGGGCAGGTCAGCATGCATAGTGTTCACCGTGTCGGTTCGGCGGTGGGGCGCACGCCGTCCGGGGTCTTCAGAATCGCGCTGGTGTAGTGCTCGGTATTCTGCGGTTTGGCCTTGGGCATCGCCTGGATACCTTTCACTGAGCGGCCCCAGCCTGCGGCCTCGGTAACCAGTTTGCCGTTGCGCATCACGAAGCGGCCGCGCAGCAGCGTGTGGATCGGGTAGCCTTTGACCGCACGACCGTCCCACGGGGATATCTTGCTGATGCTCTGTAGCTCGTTCTCGGACAGGATGCCGGACTTGTTCATGTCCACCACCGCGATATCCGCATGGGCGCCGGGCGCAATCACGCCCTTGGTGCCGTAGATACCCCAGGCCTTGGCCGGGTTCACCGAGCTCCAGCGCACGTAGTCCATCAACGTGGCGCGCTCGCGATTCACCTCGGTAAGCATCAGCGCCATCTGGGTTTCGATACCCGGGAAGCCACAGTCGCACTCCCAGATATTCGCCCGGGTTTTCTCTTCCGGCGCATGGGGCGCATGGTCGGTGGCAATCATGTCGATGGTGCCATCCATCATGGCGTCCCATAGCGGCTGATTGTGCCGGGCTTCACGGATCGGCGGATTCAAACGCAGGATGCCGCCCAGATGATCGGTATGATCGGTATTGAGCAGGAGATACTGAGGACAGGTTTCCACCGTGACATCGACGCCGCGCCGCTTCGCCTCGCGGATCAGAAACAGCGAGTCTGCGGCGCTGTGGTGGGCAATATGCACCCGTGCACCGGTCCACTCAGCCAGCGTCAGGACGCGACCGATAGCCTCGATCTCGGCGACCACCGGGCGGGCGGCCAGATGCGCCAGAGCGTCGATCCGGCCCTCGGCCTGCATGCGTTTCTGCCGGCGGGCCAAAATCGACGAGTTTTCCGCATGCACTACGGTGCGAATGCCCAAGGGCGCGAGTTTTTCAAAGCCTTCGAGCAGGGCGCCATCACTGGGGGAGGGCAGGTTGCCGAACGTGTTGCCGACGAAGGCCTTGAAGCTGGTCACGCCAGCGTCGACCAGCTCTTCCAGGTGGCCGACGGTGTCATCCCCGAGCAACCCGTGTATGCCGAAATCCACATAAGAGGATTCGGCGGCCTTGAGCTTCAGATTCAGCGCCTCGACCGTACCGGTCGGCGGGTTGGTGTTGGGCATTTCGAACACCGTGGTGACGCCACCGCAAGCGGCTGCCGCAGAGCCGGTCTTCCAGGTCTCCTTGTGCGGGTAGCCTGGGTCACGGAAATGCACATGGCTGTCGATGGCGCCCGGTAGCAGATACATGCCGTCGGCCTGCAATACCTCGCGAGCGGATGGCATCAGGTCGTCATGGCCGACAGCGACGATGGTTTCGCCGTCGATGGCGACCGAGGCTTCAATAATCTGATGGTCGGATACGACGCGGGCGCCGCGAATGACCAGGTCTACTTGACTCATGAATATTCTCCCTAGAGCAGAGCCCATCCGCCATCTACCGGCAGATCGACCCCCGTGATTTGACGAGCCACGTCGCTGGCCAGAAACAGGCAGGCGTTGGCGACGTCGTTATCGGTTGAAACGCGCTTGAGGGCATAGTCTTCGGCGTGGCGCACGGCGGCTTCCTCTGGGCTGATGCCGAGCTTGGCAGCCATATTGGCGCAGACCTTGTCGCGAAAGCGCGGACCATCAACCATGCCCGGCGCCACGCAGTTGACGTTGATCCCGTAACTGCCAGCCTCCAGTGCGAAACTCTTGGTGATGCCACGCAGACCCCACTTGGACGCTGAGTAGGCCATGCGCCCGGCGCGACCGCGCATACCGAAGGTGCCGCCGACGTTGACGATCTTGCCGCCGCGCTGCTCTATCATGGCGGGCATGACGGCGCGCATGGTGTTGAAGCAGCCGGTCATGTTCAGCTGCACAATCTCGTCGAATTCATCCTGAGTTGTTTCCCAACCGGTCTTGCCGATGGGCCCGGATCCGCCGGCAACATTGACCAGCACATCGATCCGACCGAAGCGGGCGAGGGTTTCTGCCGCCAGATGCTCGGCCTCTTCGCTGCGGGTCATGTCGCATTTGACCACCAGTGCTTCGGTGCCCATGGCGTTGAGTTCCTGGGCAACCTCGTCAATGGCAGCGGTGTCGCGGCCGGCGAGCACCAACTGCGCACCCTCACCGGCGAAGCCCAGGGTGACGGCCCGGCCCATGCCCTTGGCGGGGCCGGTAATGACGACGACTTTGCCTTTCAGATCAAGATTCATGAAAGTCTCCGGACCGGTTTCAGAGTTCGCTCGGGCGTGCATCACGCTCGGGCAGGAAGCGGCGATCGAAGATCTGTTCGATGCTCGGGGTGTTATCCAGTTCGTTGGCGGCCACGACGATGTCGATGTTCTTCTTCAACCGCTCATCGTTCACGTCGCCCAGGCCGATGCCGGCAATCTCCGGATGGCTCATGTCGTTGCGTACGGTGGAGAGCATCTTGTCCATTTCCACGCTGCGGTTGAGCAGGGGTTCACGTTTCATCAGCGCATCAATGGCTTCTTCTGGATGGGCAATCGCATCCTGGATGGCCTGATTGACGGCGGTCAGGAAGCCACGAACGGCGTCCGGATGGTTGTTGATGAAATCCTGGGAGAAGAAGATCGAGTTGGAATACAGATCCATACCGTGATCGCCGTAACGAATGAAGCGCAGCTCCTTCTCCGGATCCACACGCATGCCTTTGGCACTAAAGCTGATAGTGGTCAGGTAACCGAAGGCAGCGTCGATCTGACCGCGCATCAGCAACTGCTCACGCAGGTTGGGTGCCATGTTGTTGATGGTCACCTTGGACTGGTCGATGCCGGTCAGTTCGGCAAAAGCAGGAAACAGCTTGAGTGCGGCGTCATTGGCCGGGGCGCCGATGACCTTGCCTTCTACATCCTTGGGCTCCCTGATCGGGCTGTCGGCCTTCACCGCGATGACGAACGGCGGCGTGTTGTAGATCATGTAAACACCCACCGGCGCGCGCTCCGGTTGAGTGGAAGCCAGCTGGATCAACGCGTTGGTATCACCGAAGCCGGCGTGATACACCCCGGAGGCGACCTTGGGTACCGATGCGGCCGAGCCTTCACCCTGGTCGATGGTGACGTTCAGGCCCTGTTCCTTGAAGTAGCCCTTGTCCTCTGCCAGGAAAAACCAGGCCTGAGCTCCTTCGTATTTCCAGTTCAGTACCAGGTTGATATCCGTGGCGGCGAGCGCCGGTGCGCTGCCGGAAAAGGCCAGGCCGAGAGCCAGGCTGGCGGCGCCCAGGCGCTTCCAGATGAGGGAACGATAAGACGATAAGGTCATGTTCAGGACTCCTGATGATGGGATGCGAGTGATGTTTGCAGGGCAGTAGCGGTGGCGATGAAGCCGTGGCACTGCTCGACGAGAAAATGAATGGCGCGTGAAACATAGGCGGGCGACGACGTGCTGCACGCGTCGGCAAGCAGAATGCAGTCGTAGCCGAGAAAGGCAGCGTCCTGCAGCGTGGAAAACACGCAGCGGTCGGTATTGATGCCCGCGAACAGCAGGGTGGTCATGCCATTGGCGCGCAACAGGGAGTCCAGCTCGGTATCCCAGAAGCCGCTGAGGCGGTGCTTGTTCACACAGATATCGTTGGGAGCTACTGATAATTCGTCCACGATCTGCGCGCCCCATTCGCCCTGGACCACCGAACGGCCATGATCCAGCGGCGAACGCTCCGCGTAGCCCACACCCTCGGCTGAGCGCTTGCCCTTGAAATGTACGGTGGGCGGCAAGTTGAGACGATCCGCGCGAATCCCCCAGTTGAGCCAGAGTACCGGTGCGCCCGCTTGACGCCAGGCCGGCAGCAACCGGTTCAGTACGGGAATCGGGCGGCGGGTAGCGCGCATGCTGATGCCCTTCTGGGCAAACCAGCCGTGCGGATGACAGAAGTCATTCTGCATGTCGACCACCACCAGCAAACTGCGCGACAGATCGATTTCCAGCGAGCTGGTCTCGGTCTCGATCCGCAGCGGCTGCACCGATTCAGGCTGACGAACCAGGCTGATCCCGGCCGCGTCAAGGCGCCAGGCATTAGAGCGCGCTGGCCCGAAGGTGGCGGTAGTAGCTGAAGTCGAGGAGGGCGATTTTCTGTTCATGCCAGGTCTAAAGCAGAGGCCGTGCCATTTGCGTTGCTGCAAAGCGACCTTTTGGCGAGCGTTGCGTTGCCGAAACGGCAACGCAGTCTAGCGACCCCTTGAAAGGTGGGAGTTGCGGCCTCGCGTCAGATTGGGCACGCACCGTGCACGCTATTGCTGCAAACCCAGGAAGTTCAGCGCAGCAAAGGTGCCTGCACTAAGTTTCAACGCGGGGCTGCGCCAGTCATGCACCATGCCGGGGCGACGATGCGCCCTAATGTTGCGCCTGTGACGCCTCTGGACCACCAGTAAGGGGATCGATCTTGAATCATCTGCGCTTTTTGCATTACCTCGATGAGGTGGCCCGCGTGGGGTCCATCCGCCAGGCGGCCGAACGCCTGCATGTTGCCCCGTCGGCAGTGAACCGGCGTATTCAGGATCTGGAGGCCGAGCTGGGGACGCCGTTATTTGAGCGCCTGCCGCGCGGCATGCGTCTGACCGCTGCAGGTGAGCTTTTTGTGCAGTACATCCGCAGTCGTGCGGCGCACCTGGAACAGGTCCGTTCGGAAATCGAGGATCTACAGGGCCTTCGTCGGGGTTGTGTACGTATCGTCGTCAGTCAGGCTGCTGCTGCTGCCTTTCTGCCGGAGCGCATCGCTGGCTTCAAGCAGAAGCATCCGCTGGTTGAGTTTCAGGTGCAGGTGGGTGATCACCACCGTGCATTGAACTCTCTGCGGACTTTCGAGACGGACCTAGCACTGATCTTTCACCTGACCCGTGAGACCGACATCGTGCGCCTGGATGAGCTGATACAGCCGTTGTGTCTGGTTATGCATCGCGACCATCCACTGGCCGTCAAAGATGAACCGATCAAGCTGCGACAATGCATGGATTATCCACTTGTGCTGCCGACGCCAGATATTGCCGGACGCCAGTTGATCGATGCTTTTCTTGCACGACGATCAATTAAGCTGCGGCCGATGATTGAAAGTAATAGCTTCGAGTTTATGCTTGGCTACCTGCGTTACGAGTTAGCGCTGACCTTTCAGATAGAGATCGGCATCTCTCTAAAGGATGGCGGACTAGTTAGCCGCAAGGTCGCTGATCGTGGGTTCCCTTCGGCAAATCTGGTGTTAGCGTGCCTTCAAAATCGCCAGTTACCCTTGGTTGCTTACGCTTTTGCCGAGTACCTGCGTCATACCTTCGCCAGTTTCAGGAAGTAGCCTTTTGTCGGTTCGGTGTAGCCATCCGTTAAAACTATGGAAGTTATCTCGCCCGGAAATAAGTCACCACTTCTGACCGACTTCGGTCGTGACCGATTTTGAAAGAGGCACGCTGATCACGTAATGGACAGATCACCCGCTTATTTCGCTGTTTCTGACTGCCGCATGCTATTTTTCACATTAAGGATGGTCTGAAATAGGTAGCCATTTCTGGCCGACTTCGATCACTACCGATATCAAAAGCTCACTGCGATAATCATTGGCGCCTCCACATCTTCCTGCATGATTTTCGCCTTTTATCTGCTTGATAAAATGGACTTATTCGGTGCCATCAAGTTGGAGCGCGACAAGCATGTGATCCAGAAACTGGATGAGTCCATAGTGCAGAGCATCACCTCATTGAACATGATCATCGCCGAGATCGAGCGTTATCTTCCCGCCACTGTGTGACAGGATGCCGGTGTGGGTATGCAATATTTACCTGCGCCGGATTGAATTGTCCCGGCTTTCGTAGATACTAAATTACCGGAGCAGTCACCGATAATTGATCAGTCTCGTCTTCAATCAACGAACCTATGTCCACACAGGACAAGGCTGTCTGCCTTGACGTTCACTCGATCTTTGTTATGCAAAAATAATTGTTTTCCCTATTGCAATAGCTTTTGCTCATTGAGCATGCTGGTTATGTGCGAGCTCGTTCGTACGTATAAGAAAGAAGAATCAGCATGAACACAGAGACCCAAAATGCATACCGCTCACTAGCCAGCCACTTCTACGCCACCCGTTTGCCTGACATCCCGGTCAGTGAGCTAAATGAGTTCAGTATCGTTGGTGCTTTATTGCGGGCTGCGCCTGAATATCGGCCCGACTATTTCAGGCGGTTGCGCAATGCACTCGCACTGGATCAGAAGCTCCGGAATCACTTCTGGATTGCCCAGGAAATCAATCGGACACTCAACCCTGTTACCGTTTTGGGCTTGCCTCGCAAACGCAAGCAGTCTCGGCGGCAGAGAATTTCTGATGAAGAGTTTGGGAGCTGGGTCAAGGAGCTGTTAGCGAAGGAGCAGGTGGTTGAGGCCGCGGCCCTTTTGTTGATCAGTATGACTGGCGCGCGTCCTTGTGAACTCAGTGGCATCAGCGTCAATGGCAATCGCATAGTGATTCCTGGTGCGAAACACAGCCATGGCGGTTTGCGTGGTGCTGACCGAGTGCTTGAAGCCAGTGAGGATTTCTGCAGGCTGGTGAGCAATGCTCTTGAGGCTTTCCATTCTCAAGGCAAGAGCTTGGACGCAATCCGCATAGCGATCCGTCGCGCGGCTCTTGAGACCTTTCCTCGTAGAAAAGTGCCGAGTATGTACACGTTGCGCCACCAGTTTGGATCAAACCTCAAGGCATCGGGCCTGTCGCGGGTCGAAATTGCTTATGTGATGGGGCATCAAGCGACGGACTCTATTGCACGATACGGCGATAAACGATTTGGCCGCGCCGAGGCTGTCCAGGTCAAGCCTGCGTGCGAAGCAGACTTATCGCGAGTTCGAACAACACATGCTGCATACGCTCGATCTCGTTCGAAGGCCTTACGCATTGATTGCTGATTGTCGAGCTCAACGGGCGTCGACCTTCAGTAGGTCCCCCCAGCGGGTGGTATAGGCGGGAGAGAGCAACTCCCGTCGCATGCTCCATTCGGCTGTTTTGGTGAGGCGCCCCGGTTGCAGCGTTCCACGCCCCCAGCGTCCGTTAATGGCATCCAGCGTACTCATCAGTCGCTCGGTCTTCACGGGCTGTTCAGGGGCAAATAGGTCAGGCGTGTATTCATCCCGACCGCACAGATCCAAGAGCAGTACCTGTGCTTTTGCGTAGCTGAATCCATCCCGGTATAGCCGGCTGATACCTTCACGAGCTGCAGCAATAATCAGGCGATTATCGTCGGTCGGATAGGGCAGTTGGCAAAGCAGGCCGTTGGCGTATTTGGTCTCACTCGGGTTGAACATACCGGTGCGTAGGCTGACGCGAATCTGCCGACATAGTGAACCTTGCTGGCGCAGTTTTTCAGCAGCTCGGGTGGCGTAAGCGGTAACGGCTTCCTGAATCGGTTCGATGGCCTTTAAGCGCTTACCAAAAGAGCGGCTGCAGCAGATTTCCTGTTTAGCTGGGGCTGCCTCTTCCAACGCTAAACAGGCAGTGCCACGTAGTTCGCGCGCCGTTTTCTCAATGACCACGTTGAAGCGCTTGCGCAGTTCCCACGCGTCGTGAGTCGCCAGATCCCAGGCGGTTTTGATACCCAAGGCATTGAGGTGAACCTGCATGCGTCTGCCAACGCCCCAGACCTCCTCTACGGGCATGACCTTAAGCAGCTTGTCGCGGCGCACAGGGTCACGTAGGTCGACTACGCCCCCGGTTTGTTTTTGCCATCGCTTGGCCGCATGGTTGGCCAGCTTGCTCAAGGTTTTTGTGTGGGCGATGCCAATACCGACCGGAATACCAGTCTTCAGCTTGACCTCGTATTGCAGTGAGCGGGCCAATGACTCCAGTGGTTCCGGCATACCACTGAGTTCGGCAAAGGCTTCATCGATGCTGTACACCTCCACTGCAGGCAGACGCGCCTCGATGATGCTCATGACGCGTTCGCTCATATCACCATTTATGTGTAATAGAAAGTCAATAAGAACCGGGCCATGCTCGCCCTTGGAGCTTCTCATACCCAACCGGTATGGCTGTAGCTTCTGAGGAGATCGCCGTCGCTCACCGGATCATCCGGTCA
>Ga0172367_10003418_pt1 | contig 20613 bp, 34 predicted proteins | sample Lak10m_FD_114542 | JGI IMG/M metagenome (GOLD analysis project Ga0172367, IMG submission 114542) | Freshwater microbial communities from Kabuno Bay, South-Kivu, Congo - kab_022012_10m | ecosystem: Environmental > Aquatic > Freshwater > Lake | place: Democratic Republic of the Congo: South-Kivu...
CTACCGCTCTTTGGTGCGATCTCTATGCTTTACAGCGCGTTCAAAGATGATGACGAAGAAGATCTTGAGTCCATTATGCGCCGTGGGGTGGGTGAGATAGCTTACAAGGGGATGTTGAACTACACCACAGGTTTAGAGATTGCTTCTCGCATGGGCTTGAGTGATCTCATCATGCGCGATGTAATAAACGAGAACGAAAAAACTTTGCCCGTTCGCCTGTTGGAAGCCTTCGGTGGTCCTGTGTATGGGACTTTTACCAAGTTTGAACGTGGGGTAGACCAGCTAAAAGAAGGGCATTACTACCGTGGCATCGAAACCATGCTGCCTTCTGCCCTTGCTAACGGTATGCGTTCTTTCAGGTTTGCTACTGAAGGTGCAAACACTTTGCGGGGTGACCCAATCATTGGTGATATAAGTCCCTTTGGGGTTGGTGCACAGCTCTTGGGCTTTGCTCCGGCAGACTACACCCGACAGCTTGAAATCAACTCAGTTGTGAAAGGTATTGATAAAGCTGTAACTGACGAAAAAGTTAAGCTGTTGAAGCGTTACTACCTAGCTACCAGGATGGGAGATTTAGAAGAGCGACAAGATGTTAGGGATGATCTTGTGTCTTTGGCACGCAAGTACCCCGGTATGTTTAAGGAAGGTGTCGAGTCCTCTATCCAACGGTCAATGGCGCAGCACATGCGTACCACCAAAGAAATGTATGCGGGGGTCACGCTATCAAAAGGTATGCGCGATGAACTACTTGCGCTTGCTAGAGAGTACGAGGAGTGAAAAAAATCCCGGCAAGGAGTTGGCCGGGATAAATGTTGGGAAGTCCAACAGAGGAGAGTAGATGGACAACATCTACGGGGCGAAATGTATCACACTATTCTCCAAATGCGAAGTCCTAGTTTGCCACCCTCAACTCTCCCCCTAAATTCAAGCTGCCAATTCTTACGTCGGGCAACCTGCCTTAGCTGACTTTTTAACTTTTTCAGGTTCAGTGCGGGAACAAATACTGACATACCTACCTCCCATTTATGGTAGGGAATCTTAATAACCACCCCATCAGGGTTTACTTCAGGTAGTGGTTTGGGTGGTGGGCTCCACATCGGTCATGGCATCCATGTTGTAAAGCACAATGGCGCTTGTCGGCGGGATGTTCATACGTGTACCTTTTGCCATGCGCTTGCTTTTGATTTCTGCTTTTGCGCTGCTTTGCATCAGAGCTTTGACAAACGGGTCGTAAACAATTGACTTCCTACCGCACCACTCTCTAAAAGAGTCAACTGCAATAAAAAGTGTTTTTACGTCGTACTCATAACGTAGCTTCAACGCCATGCGCGGTGTACTGTCTGGCATAACAATTTGCTCAAGCAACTCGTTCTTATCTTTGCGAGCGTCCTCGGTGCTGCGGATTGACAGTGTGTTGGAGAAGTTCTCTGCCCAATACTGACCAATAACACTTAGTGGGTCGATCTTGGTTTCTTCTCTGGTAGCTGATGCGTTGCTTATAATCTTTACAACCCATCTAAAAACTTCTGGTATGTTCCATTCAATAAGCCCAATCTTCTTGGCGATAATTAGTCCGGTTAGTGCAGAGGCGCACCCTGCTGAGTAGAATCGATCCTGATAAGTAAGGCTAGCTTCGTTATCAAGTTTTAGTCTGACCTGCGACCAGAGTTCTTCAGTCTCTTTTAAGTTACGCATGACCCACTGAATGAACGGGATGTGCGCGTGACCGTAGTTGGTGTTGATGTCTTTAGCCAGTATGTCGGTATCTTCTTTTGACAACTTCAAACCCCTGACCGCCTCAATCTCCAGTATGCGATACATCTCTGCGTTGGGGGATGCCTTCTCCATACGCATACGGTCAGATAGTTTTGTGTTGCCTGTCGATATGGCTATCGTTTTCCAAGGCATACCGCGCCACCGTTCCTTGTTGCTTGATGCTTCCATACGTGCGCGTTGCAGACCGTTTGGAATTGAGTACGCATAGTGGCTCGCCTCTTTACCATCGATGTTGGTCATCTCATCGAAGTACATACAGATGTTCTTAAAAATTTCTGTACGGGCCATACGGCTTGCATGGGTGTCATCGTGCTTCATCATTACAAGCATTGGATCGCCCCAGATAGACGCACCCGCTAGCATGGCAGTTGTTTTTCCGTAGCCTGTGTCCGGGCTGTATACATGAACCCCAAGCCCGTTAACCGCAGAGAAGTCCATGAACAGTGAACCAAACCCACAGCCAATAACGAACTTGTGCATCTCACTGTTAGGCTTGTCATTGAAAAAGCGCATGGTTTCTTTCCACTTATCCAACGTGCCCGCTTGTGTAAAGAAGTGCATGTAATCAAGTGTCTTGCTTGACGGCGGGCTGTGCTCAATACCTTGTGGAAAAAACTCTCTGTTGCCTACTACAAAACTTAGCCTGTCATCCCCTTTCTTTACCCAACCAAACTGCATGTGTGTCATGCCTGATTTCTCCATGAACTGTAAGTAGTTAACCCAAGCAACAACATATTCTTTTAGCTCGTCAATCTTATTTACCGCTATACCTTGCATAGCTAGCTTTTTGCGAAGCTCCTCTGTTGATAGGGCGTTTGAAATCGTGAACTCTCGCACACCGTCCTTGGGCATATGCAGCCGCATGACAATACACTCACCTAGTTCTGCGTCCATCAGCCGCTTCACCACATAAAAGTCATTGTGGTATATGGGTTTTTCATACTCGACATACGCACCGTCTGGTGCTTTCTTTGCTTCACGCTTAAAGATGCCACCATTTGCCCCACGAAAATAAGGCGGAGGATATTTGGGTATGGTGTATTGCTGTGAGTATTCTTCAGATAGTTCAGTAGGATGATCTGTTACAATATTTGCTGCTTCTGATGCTTCCTGTACAGAGCGTCCTAACGCTATGGGGGAGCGGATATTACCGCGATGCACACACCCTTCACATTTGCCGGGGTTGTATTTTTCAAAGGTATCGCACAGGAATGGGCCTTTGATTAGTGCAGCTTTCTGTTCAGTTTCGGCCGGGTCGTATTCAGGGTGGTTGCGCGATACGATGTGTATGGCTTTGTCTGCTTCACTGGTAAACGCTGCGATAGATAAGGCTGCTCGCCACTTGGGTTCATCCATTGTGGCTTGATTTGCTATGAGATCTTCAAGTTGCTTGCAACCTACGCCGTCTTTAGTTTTTTGCAAAATGAGTTTGAAACTGCTTGTGTAGCTACCAAGTATCGCTTTAGATACAGGGTCCATTTCTTTTGGCTTATACAATTGCTTTTGCCGAACCTCTTCTCCAATGAGTGATTGGTAAAAGAAAAATGGTCGAGGGGTGCATACACTGTTAATTATTTCAACAGGCTTGGGTTCGTCTTTGAAGTGCAAGGTTCCCGGTATACGCAGTACCGACGCAGCATTACAAGTTATAGAAGTATCAACTATAAAGTTTGCCGCTGCTATGATGGTATCGAACTTCCACGCAACCTTCTGCCAATCATCCTTGGCAACATCTTCAGTAAAAGGCCAATAGACGTGCACCCCTCTGCCGCTACTTGTCATGATGGGCTTGGGCATCTTGTGCGTTTTACAAAAGGCAAGCAAGGCACGGATACCATCTTCGCGTGTGGCGTAAGGCTTACCTTCCCCACAGTCCACATCTAAAAACAAGCTCTTTAAGTAGGCTGCGTCTTTGGCTTTGCGTGTCCCCCTGACCGGGAAAGTGGCTAGTGCAAAGTAAGCGTCCCAACCAATCTGTTTTACATCGTCGCCTCTGATGATGAGTTCATGAAGTTTTTCGTGGTAGGTCTGTTTATATACGTTATTTTTCTTTGGGCCTTTAGATGTGTACGCAACGTATACACCCTTGGTGGGTAATACTGTCTCTAAAAATTGTAGTGTGTTCATAGCCGCTTCCTCCGCAGTGAAAAGTAGGGCGACAGGACTCCCTGCGGCACGGAGCCTTTTCAATCCGTCGATCTAGTCGCCCGTAGGCTACAACTTACTCGTCATCAAACTCATTGAGTAAGTCAGACAGTTTAGTGTCCGGCTCAGTTTTCTTTGCTACTACCTTTGGTTCAGGCAGTGCAGCAGGGGCGTTGCGTACCCCATCAGTTTGAGCCACTGTCATTGTGATTGCTGCAAACGCTTCAGGTGCATCCTTGGCTTCACGCACCATGTTGAACTCGTCCTCAGTGATAGGACGCACAGGCTTAAATACAAGTTTTGGTGTGGGGCTTGAAGTATCAAACCGCATCTCGGTGACCACACCCGTGATAGGTGCGCCATGTGCCTCAAGGTGTTTTGCATAAGCAATCAGAGGCCACTTGTTCTTATCACCATCTCCAAAAATACTCGTAGCTGGTAGCGTAAGCTGATAAATAAAACCGTTAGGTTCGTTCTCAGGGATCACTGCAAGACGGCGTTGGAAGCGACACGCACGGCTATCGCCCTGGCCAGAACCCTTAGCGTTCTGGGGGCAGTCAGCACATTTATTAGCCTGACGGTTACGTGCTTTAGCATCAGGGGTGATGCCATCGTTTGACCAGCAGTCGGGTGCAGATACCTGCCCCTTCACATAACTACCTGCGTAAAACATCCGACTGTTCTGCGCCGCAGCTTTGACAATGATGATGTTCATCGAGCGGTCTTCGTTGACAGCAATTTCTTTACCGCCCACCAACATACGGAACACACCACCTTCAATGGAGATACGTTTTGCACCATTTGTGCTGCTGCCACCAGCCAAGGCACTTGTTGCTTCGTCTTGCATATCTTTGAGATATGCGGGGAGCCCACCTTTGAATAAAGTCAGTTCAGCCATTTAATACTCCTAGAGGTCTTTGTCTGGGTTGAAATCAAGTTCTAACTGTCGAGGATCTTTTTTCTGTTCCTCTTCTTCCTTTGCCTTGCTGTAATGCTTCAGTGCTGCGTCAACATCAGACAGCTTAAAGCGATACACGTTGGCAATTTTTAGTGCGGGGATGATGTCAGCTCTCATCCATGAGCGCACGGTTGAGATGGACACTGAGTAATGCTTCGCCACATCTTCAATCGTGATGTACTTCTCATCAACGACTTCCATTAATTTCTCCTGCGTTGAACGGTTACGGAGTATTCGCTGTCCACATTCAGTCCCGGTGGCAGCAGATCGGGGTTGCTCTCTAGGAACTCTTTCAAATTAGTTTGGTGCACTCGCTTCTCTAGCACCTGTGGGATGTTGTGCTCCATGATGAAGTTATAAAAATTGTCCCAATCGCTCGTCCAGTATTTTTTACTCATCGTGCGGTAGACCAAACCTTCAGTCGTGCGAATGCTTTCAACATTTGCAGACCTCATCTGGTCAAGTAGGGCGTTTTTCACCAAGCGCATCTTTTCGCTTATCGATTCGTACTCGGTGTCGTAGGTGCGCGTAAGTTCTTCGCGCTTTTCCCGCATCTTAATGTAAGCGCGGACTAGCTTATCGACGGAAATACCGTCCTCTTTATCAGTCATCGTACTCTCCTATCGTTGTGTTATGTCGCTAATATAGTGACATTAGATGCTCTTGTCAAGCACTTCCTTGTATAAGGATACAAGTTGTACGTGGGCATCAATTTTACTATCAAGAAGTTTGTATAAATGTTTTTCTGCGTTACTGCCTACCAGCCTCACGACGGTAACCTTGTTTGTTTGCCCTGCACGGTGCGCCCGTGCGTTGGCTTGGGCGTATATCTCATGAGAAGGGGTCGGCCCCCACCACACAATCGTATCGGCAGCGGTGAGCGTTACACCATGCGCGGCAGCTTGCGGCTGCACAATCAGCACTCGAATGTTTGCGGTGTTCTGAAAGTCGTGAAATAGCTTGGTGCGGTTAGCCGCAGTCACTTCCCCGCTGATGACCCCCACACTGATACCGTCGCCTGTAAGCTTTTCTTCCAATACCTCAATGGTGTGCTTGAATGGTACGAAAACAATAACCTTGTGGTTAGATTCCTCAATGACTTCTTGCAATACGCTGTAGCGGTTCTTGATGTCAAAGATAACGGTTTCACCTGAGTCGGTGTATGCCGCACCACATGAAATTTGCAGCAGTTTGTTAAGACCCACGGCTGCGTTGACTGCTGTAATTTCTTCTCCGGCTGCTGTGACAACCATCTGCTTGCGAAGTGTTTCGTAATACTTTTTTTGTTGTGCCGTTAGCTCGATGTCACGGGTTGCGTACACAATGTCTGGCAGGTCAAGGCATTCGTTTTTTGTAAACCGTATGGCAGGTTGCAGTGCGTTGTACACAGTTTGGGTTGCGTTATCTTTCGGAACCCATCGGAACTTACTTATTTGGTACATCACCATGTCGCGGTAGGCAGCAAAGATTTTTGGTACACCTAGCGGGTTAACTAATTTACCCAACCCATACGCATCAAGGGGTGACTGTGCAGCGGGTGTGCCCGTCAGCATCCACAGCCATGTGTGAGGTTTGAGCAATCGATATAAAGTTTTCCACCGTACAGTGGTTGTATTTTTATAAGCGTTCGCTTCATCGATCACAATCAGGTCAAAGTTAGCCGCAGCTATCTCGTCTTTGGCAATCGGTATGCCATCGTAATTAATAATTACAAATTCTGCATCGCTCTTAATAATCTTCTTGCGTTTTTCTGACTGCCCATAGGCAATGTCAACGCTGCGGTGCATGGCAAACTTAAACAAATCGTTGCGCCACGCCGAGTCCATGATCGATAGTGGGCAGATAACAAGCACCCGCTTGATGACCCCTAACTTCATCAAATAGTCAGCAGCCCATATCACTGACCCTGTCTTACCTGTACCCTGCTCGTTAAGGCAGAAGGCTCGCTTGTGTAGTGTCAGAAACGCCGCTGTGGTTTTCTGATGTTCAAAGGGTTTGTGCATACCCTCCCACTTGTAGTCACGCAGTATGGGGGATGGTACGTTGCGTATCTTCAGGGTACGCAGTGCTTGGGCTTCGGGCAGCTCCCAATCTACAAGAACTTGTGTGGAACCAGAAGGTTCTTTACCAACGATACGGCTAGCTGGTATGTGTGCTGTAACTGTCTGTGGGTTTTTTAGACGCAATAAGAGCGCCCTATTGTCGATGATTTCCATTTACTCTCCATATTATTTTTCGCGCTTACTCGTTTCAGATACAAGTGCGCTTTTTGAACTACGTTTGAATGATCTATTCTTTGATGCGTTTTGAATAAAGTACCCGTCTTTATTTGATCCTCCGTTACTAAGTGCTTTGCGGTGGGCCACATCTTTACCTTCACGACGGTCTGCTTTCCCGTCGTGGTCTTTATCCGCACCTGTCTTGTCGATGGCGCGTCGAGCGCGTTGGCGTTCTAGCTTACCTGCTATGTCGCCCCTAGCTAGTTGTTGTTGATATTCTTTCTTGTACGGTCTGGGTTTGTTGACGTAAGGCATTATTTGTTCTTCCCATTATGAGTGCAGCTCACTACAGGACACCAATTACGGCACAAATTATTCGGCTTGGGGTTCCACACATTGGTTTCATACGCAGTGGTTAGTCGGTCGTACTGACCGAGCCACTTTTCCCAAGTCTCTTCTTGCTGCTCTTGGTGGTACTTGTCTTTCACAAACGCATTACAGACAACAAAAAGCAATCCTGCATTGACGCTTGTGATCTCTGGAAAATGCTTAAAGATCGCCAACGACATCAGCTCTAACTGGTCTTTGTCTGCGTACTGTGAACTTTTACCCGTCTTGTAATCAACAACGAACGCCTTACCCCGCTCTTTGTCAATGATCGCCAAGTCCACAATCCCACGCCACCACACATCCCTAGCCCCAAACCCGCACGGTCGCAAGTCACGGGTGATTCCCATGCGGTACTCGCACAGCTTATCGCCGTTTATCTCGTTGAGCTTATCGAGCGCAGCCTTGGCGAAGTTGAAGTACGGTGGTAGCGCAGTACCGTTTTTGATGTACTCCTCAGCCGCGCTATGAAACTTTCCACCATAAATAGTGGCCTCGGTGGGGTACTCGACGATGTCCTTGGCTACCTTAAGGTGGAAGTATTTTTTAGGGCATTGCTCAAAGAGCTTTATGCTGCTGTAACTCCACGCCGGGGTCGGCTTGGGCGGAGGGGATCGAAGCTGCGATGATGTTTTTTGCATGACGTAAGGTAGTAAGTGCGGTAAGGATATGACCATACGCCATTATTGGGTCGTTTTCAAGTAGTCTTCTTTTAGCTAATGCCAGTTCTTTTTCTGCGTTGATAAACGGCACAATGTAATCATTCAGTTCAGCAATCACCATAAGTTTCTCCTATCCCAGATTCACAATTAATAGGTAAGCCTTGTGCCCAATCAGGAACCCAACGCATACATTCCTCAACGTAGTCCCGTGCAGCGTACTTCTCAGTCATGGGTGCAACGCAAGCAATCGCATCATGCACGGTCAGCACTACCCGATACCGCTTGGAGATACGAACCATCTGCTCGCCTATGATGCACCGCGCAACGGCTTGGCACACGTTCTCTATAACCTTACCACCGTAAATTTTAATCTGTCCTTTGCGGGTCTTGTACTGAAACTCATCGCCTTCACCTGCCGACAGTTCGTTGTATCGCATCAATAACTTATTGGGTAACTTGATAGCCTTGTGCTTGCCTATGATCTTCAACAGCCCCGGTCTGCCTAACGTGCCGTCGATGTTGTCTTTCATAAGCCCCAGAGCAAACTGTGCTTCGCGCCACAACGCCACGATGTGCGGATTTGTTTTACGGTAAATCTCAATGATGCGACGGCACTCATCGAGTTCTGTCTCTACCCCAAGCACCTTGAGTTGTGCCTGAAACTTGGCTGCACCCATGCCATACCCTGCACCGAGAATTGTGGTCTTGCCTACAAACCGCTGCTCCTTGGTAACCTGATCTTCATGCACACCATAAATGGCGCTTGCCATCTTCTTGTAAACATCTTCTTTATTTGCAAACGCTTCAACCAAATCATCTTGTTGTGCTATCCATGCAAGCACCCGTGCTTCGATCTGTGATGAGTCTGAGTCAATAATGACCTGACCCTTGGGTGGCAGGATAGATGTCTTGAGCTTGTTGGCGTTAGCCCCTCGGCTTGGAAGATTTTGTAGGTTCAGGTTATCCGACCCACCCCATCTGCCTGTATGCGCTGCGTAATACTTTAGGGGTACAGGCATCAATCCACGTTCGGCAATACCTATAAAGCGTTCAGTGCGTGTTTCTTCCAATGTAGATTTTGTGCCGATCCGCGCAGCAACCAGAGCTTGCACACGCTCATCGTCATGCTCAAGCAAAGCCTTGAATTCCTCATCATTCTTTGCCATCGCGTAGGTTTCTTTGCCCGTCGTTGGGCTGATTTTCATCGGGGGGTCCACACCCAAAGAACGTAGCAGTTCAGCAAACTTCGGGTTGCTCATCAAGTCATCGCGGTTTGCCGCTGCATCAGTCAATAACTTTTCTTTGCGTTCACGCACTTCGGCTAAGTGTTGTTCTAATAATTCTTTATCGAGTCTTAGCACAGGCTCAGTAAACATACGTAGCGTTAAGTCAATGAGCTTGATCTCTCCTGTGGGAAAGTTTTTACCCATCATCAGTCTATCGAAGAGCGCGTAGGTCAGGTCAACGTCGTTGATGCAGTAGTCGCCATACGCCGCCAAACCTTCTTCAGTGAATTCGGTGCGGCGCACACCCATCGCGTTGATAACTTCAGTGCCCTTGACCCCAAGGTTATAGCGTTCAGCAAGGGCTTTTAACGAACCCCCCACTTCAACACCGTGCAAAGCCCTCGCCATAGATAACGTATCAAGCCATAGCTTAGGGCGAATATCAAACACCCAATTAAGAATGGCACCATCAAACATAGCATTGTGAGCAAGGCCAGCACTCCCCTCCCAATCGAACTGTATGAGCCAAGTCTTGATCTGTTCATGTGTACCACTTGCCCACTCCGTTTGGTTGTCGTCTACCTTTACTGCTACACCAATCACCTCAAAGAATGGACTGCGTATGTACTCCTCAGTTGTCATCTTGCTCAGTGAATATTCGCGGTTGTAGTAGGTTTCAAAATCAATCGTTATTATTTTCATCCTTACCTCTGTAAATAGTTGAACGCCATTTTGTAACGACCATCCCATGCACCGAACGGCTGTTGGCTCTAGCCCACCCATCTGCCACAACAACCCCATCGCGCTTAGCTTGTAGTGCTACAGCCCCCCATGCCCTTTCGTCCGGGGGGAGGGGCATATCTAAATTACTTTTACGTACTTCTTCTGTCATAAAAAATTGATTGTGTATGGCATGTTTTCTGAACGCTGCATAGGCTTCAGCCTTCCATGCTTCCCCCGCATTATCTGCGGCTACTTCTGCCATTGAATGCCCAATGGCTAGACCTTCGTGGTTGCTCATCTATCTCTCCTAAAAGGGTGCTTCTTCTACATCTTGCAGGTTATGATTCTTTTCTCGTTTTATTATTTGTATTTGATTGCGCGGCAGGAATACATAGTGCGGGAAAGGCCAGCCGTTGGTAGAAGGTACGCGCAAGCACACGAACCCATCCTCATCTACCTTAACAACGTAGCCAATCTCGCCCGTCGATTTGATTTTTACTTTTGTATCAGGGCTCACGGATTTTTCCCCCTGCTTCTTTCCAACCATCATAAAAACCTTCACGCCAAGCCTTCTCCCAAGCGATACACCACAGGTCATACGACCCATCGAGTGGGAACTTGAAATCTTCTTTGCCTTTCATCATTGCCTTAGTATCTTTTCGCTTGATGAATGCTTCCCAAGCTTTGTCTCTGTCAGGGTTACTAATGGGTATGTCGTCAAACAATCCTTTCTTGCTCATTGCTTACTCCTTGACTCTCGTTAAATATCGTTGGAGAGATTTTCGACAGCATCTCCGCTGCTTTTAACCGATCTCTTGCGGCGTTAGCATCATCATGCATAATGTTTAACAAAGTTTTTATCACAGCCATTTGAAGATCGACTTTGCACTGCTTCAGTATTTCATTTTGTTTAAGATCCCCGTTCATGTGTTTCCCCTTGCTCGGATAATGTTCTTGATCCGATCTTCGATCTGCCACTCAAGTTCTTTCAGCAAGTCTTCAATGCTCTCGCCGTGTCCTGTAGCGTAGCCCCGCTCAAGCATCCAGTGGGTTACCTTCTCACGCTCGGCAGCAAGCGTCTTAATGTGCGCGTTTATCTTCTCAATTTCTGGGGCATTCTTAGTGATGATGCGCTGACGCTCATGCTCGGCAACAAGGGCGGCGAAGCTTTCAAGTGTTGTCAGAGACGTAAACTGCCAACTTATGTACCCCGCCTCCCGCGCTATGCGGATGATGTCTTCTCTATCCATGATTCTTCTCCTTCTTGGGATTAATCACCGTCTTAGCTGCCTTGGAAGCAGGCCACAAAACTGCGCGTTGATCGATAGTGAAATCCATACCGCCATGACGCATGGCATGTAGCAACCTTGGAGTCAGTGCTGTAAATTGCTTAGGCGCTGGCTCATCAGGGCAAATCGTAAATGTGTAAGGTAATTTAGCCATTGTTTTTCTCCTCAAGAAACGCATCAATAGCGTGAATCAACTCTTCTCTGTCCGTGTACTTTTCATAAAACTTTCGGGCTTCGTCGCCAGTCAACCCCTGCCATTCACGCTTTTTGTAAAACCCTGCGCGATTAAGGATCTCCTCAAGATTTGGGCCAAAGATCTTGGTTGGTTCTTTGTTAATTTGTACGCTTAATTTCATTTGGTGCTGCATACCGTCAACAAACCCACGCTCCCAAGCAAAACTAAACGCCTTGCCGTGGCTTGACTGCTCAAGCGTGAAATCTGTTGCAAAGTCTGGCGTACCTGCGATCTCACACCATGCCTTCCATGCTTTTAGTTTGGTCATGTGTTCTTCTCCCTCAAGGCTTGTTCAATGGCTTGGGCTATCCACCAATCCAATTGATCGCGCTGGCCTAACTGTTGCCCGCGAGTCGCGTGCATATATCTTTCGTGGTCACGCTCGGCTGCAATCGTGCATTCTTCAATATCATCATCCGTAAGCCCAACCCATTGCCGAGCAACAACCGCAACACCGTCCTTATCCACACGGTCGTCGTAGCAAGCACAGCCACGCTCATAGCAGCCTTTGTCGATTATGGTCATGTGTTCTTTCTCTAGTGCTTGTTGCAACGCGGTGATGACTTCTTCTACTCTTTGATCGCAATACACTTCATCCGCAATTTCGTTCAACATATCAAGCGCCATCTTCATAACTTCACGGCTCATTTCTCCACCTCCAATAACATTTTCTTCATACGCTCAGCTAACCACAGCACTGTGCCACCATCAGCATAGGTTGACGCAAAATATTCTTCTCCATCTGTCGTGTAACCCATGATGACAACCCCTTCCAGAGTTTCTTTTGCTGCATCAAGTACCGTGTCTGGGGGTAAATCCAACCTAGTTATTCCCGTAAAGTTAATGATCTTGCTCATGCTCTATCTCCTTCTCTATCTCTCCAACTGTCATTGCCTTTAGTACGCTGCTCGTACACTTCCATCAGCAGTTCTGCTGCCTCCTTTATTTTGAATTTTTCTGTTGTGCAGTAATCTGGCAAACCTTCAGAATAGCCCTCAAGCCATGCGGCGAGCATGGCAAACTTATAGTCAGGACTCATTCTTTTCCCCGTTCAATATCCGTGCAATCTCACGGTCGATATACCAACGTGCTTTGCGTAGGTCTTCAATCTGCTCGCCTTTCAAACCAGCTCGCCACAAATATTTTATAGCGTTACCCACGCAGAAATTCATGTGCTCGGTAACTTCTATACACTCCACCCCTGAAGGGTGGTTCGTGTAATGTTTGGGGTGATTGACGTTGTCATTCATACCTTGTACCCCTTCCATCCTTTGACCTCCTCAGTCCACGAACGTTTCCATAATTGCCTCGTTGTAAGACGTGCTTGCATGTCAAACATTTGTACGGTGGTGTACTCTTTGCGTTCGTGTTCTCGCCCCGGCCCTACCCATGTATGCTTACCTTGCCCTTTAGCATTAAGATGTTTTGGGTAATACGGTATACCATGTAGAATGAACACAGGCTGCGTTTCCTTTTCTGCTAATTTATTTTGATCCATTATCGACATCTTGTACTCTCCTTCTGAGCATGGCATCTGCCACACGATATGCAAAGTCAGCAAATGCTTCCTCTGGTTTTCTATTGGGCATCTGCCCCCAACGCCCTGCAAGTATTCCTGTGATGGCAGCTTTGGCAAAGTCATCACGCAGGTTTTCCTCGTACTCCTCAGCCTCTGCAAGTTCCCTGTGCATCCGTTCTATTTCTTCATCAGTCATGTCCCCGTAAAGGGCTTTCTTCCAATCACTCATGATTCATCTCCGCTTAGTCTGAAGTCAATCCTTGCCCGATCAAGGGCAGCTATTCTCCGACGCTCGGCAACCACCTTGGGATCTTTCCAAGGATAGGGTTGCTTCAATAACTTCCACTGACGCATGAAAGTTTTAAGCACGTTTGTGCTTTCGCTTGTTGTTTTTATCTGCATCTCTTTCTCCTGTTATGTTAAATGGATCACTGAAAAAAGGCTCGGGTATGGTCACCCTTGCCTTGGCAAACTTTCTGGAATACAAACGATCTTCTTGTTTCTGGAATAGCTTCTCCTGTTTTGTGGGTTCCATCGTTATGAATTTGTAGTGCCGCTCCGCCGTGATGTACGGCCTGTTGGGGTCTTTCTTCAAAAAACTTTCAACACACCCCCACCGCACAAGTCTGGTCATAACAGCATAAACAGTGCTCTTATCGATCTTCGTCTGCAAGGCTATGTCTCTGACAGTGGGTGGTGTGACCCGCTTCTTGATGTACTTAAGCGCCTTGAGTTGTAGCGGTGTTAGCTTAATTTCTTCCATACATATCACCTGTCACGCCAAGGTATCGACATAAAGAAATCGCGCACCGCTGTAAAAACGTAGGGATGGGAACCTGCTCCTGATCTGGCACAGCTTCGCTAAACATGGGAACAAACGGCTGCGGCTTGTCCTCTTGCTTGGGAACTACTATCGGGGGCGGGGTAGTTTGTGTAGCGCGGCGTTTGCGCTCGATGTCAACAGCACGGTATATGGTTGACCGCGCACGACCCGTCAGTGATCCTATGACATCGACGGTAATACCTGATTCATACATGCTATAAATCTTACGCACTTCTGAACGGGGCATACGCCTACGGCGGGAAGCTGTGGGCGAGTAAGTCTTTGAGTTCATCTATATTCTCCTCGTTGATTACGATTGCTAAACCCCCTGCACTTCTTATTTGTGCAAGGTTCTTCTCCTGTAAGGCTGTGGTCTTTCCTTTACCTGCCTTACATTCGATTCCTATAAACGCACTGTTAAAACACACCACAAAGTCTGGTGCACCTGAGTTGCCATACCCACCTGTGATGGGCATGACGTAGTAAGCGCCAAGTGCTTGAAGCACCTCGCGTACTTTCTTTTTAACTTTCGCTTCCGGTGTCATGATTCTCCTCAAAATAAATCCAAAAGATGTTGTCGCTGATACGCCGCCCTATGCCTTCTACAAATTCAGTCGGTGCAACCATCATGAGCACAGCAAGTCTGCGCTGTATCCACTCAGGTATTTCCGACATATCGGTTGTAGTGATTGGTGGGTCTAAGTCCCACCGCAAAGGATCAAACGGGCAAAACATTAACTTACCCTTGCATACTTCAACTCGCACGATGTTGGTCATACGCATGGGTTCTTTCATGATGGGTTTATCCTTCTCCTTGTTCGTCGCGTTCAATCCAAAAATGTGTATCGTCTAGTCGCACACCAAGCCCCTCCACATAAGATCCATGATCTGTAATTGATAAAGTTGCAATCTTTGCAGCGATGTCGTGCGGCAAGTCATCGAGCTTAAAGAGTTGTTTCGGTCCATCGGTCACGATGTGTCCGTTCTGCCTGACGTTCATAGCCGTGATGACTGTGGCCCACTGCACACCACGCACATCGTTGACCCATATGTAATACATATTTGTACTTCGCATACGCTCATACCTAAGATCACGTATCAAATCCCCAAACACTTCGGCTAATTTCTGGAACGCTGCTGTTTTAAATTTCACACCGCAGTCCACCAGATGTTCAAACTCCTCGATGATGGTTGACGGGCCGAAGGTAGCTTTGTCGTAAAACAAGTTGGTCTTGCGATCAAGCACATGCCGCAGGGTGCGGTTGGGTACGTACATTGACATGGCTGCATCGTCCTCGGGTGTGTACGGTATAAGTTTTGCAGAGGCAAGCTTTGCCGCACGATCAAGACTCGTGGTGAGCATGGTGTAGTACATCAGTGTGCCTTTCTTGTAGCGTGAGTTCTTGATGCGCGTTGACCGCACCATGTACACATAGGCATCTGAGTTCTGCATGTACTGACCAAACCCGATCAACCCCATACAGTGGAGTGCGCCTTCTCGATAAACAGCAATCTCCCGGTGTGTCTGTACTTCATCTCTCCCAAATTTCGCAGTGGGCATCGCAGTGTTGATCTCGTGCATCAGGGATGCAAGGCGTTTATCTACATGCAAACCTTGGTATTCCTGAAACATAGGGTCATAAAATACGCCAGCCACGTCCTCTTTGGCTTTCAACAATCTGTCGGTGAACTTCTTAACAGTCGATACACGAGGTGGTTGAAACCCCGCCGCTGCATGTTGGTTTGCTTGTTGGTTAACTTCCATCTAACTCTCCTATTAAATCTTTATGTGTAACGTAGAACCTATCGGCGCTTTGATTGTCTTTGATGTAATGCACCACAACACGGGGCAGCGCCACGTACCCCACGTACCACCGAGATGACCATCGGTGAACACCACAACAACTTCGGGATTGATTGCGTACTCATCCATGTAATGCCCGACGCACTCAACCATCGTGCCGCCACCACCAGCAGGTTTAGTGGATTCGATCATGTCATCATAATCGCCCTGCTCATATTTTTCCTCACGACATACCTCTGTATCCCAATACATTAGTCTTACTGCTTCAGGATTCATTAGATGTGCAATGCTGTTAATCTCTGTGAGAAAAGTTTGTATATGTTTCTGGCTTATCGAACCTGACGTATCGATGGCAATGACGATCTCTCCCATCTCCTCGGCAATCTGCCCCGGCATACGCATACCATGTGGCAACAGCTTGCGGTTGAACTTGCGCCACGTTGATACCCCACGCCCCTTGTTGTAAGAAAGCAGGAACTCAGCAAGCTGAGTGCGCCAATCAACCTTGGGTTCAAGTAACTTCTCAACAGTCCGATCACCACCCGTGCCTGTCTTACTTGCAAGCAGTGCACCCTGACGCAGTGCTTCGTTGATCTGCCGCTCAAACTCTTTGGCTTCATCGGGTGAGAGTTCCTTGGCTGACTCCCAATCGTGATCGTCCATGCTGTCCTCTTTCGGATCATCAGGCAGCAGCGCATAGATCTCATGCACATCAAGGTTGGTTGCATCAATACCAAAGAGCGCACCAGACATACCGCCATCGGGTGGTCGCTTGATGAAGTCAGGATGTTGCTTGGCTATGGGATCAAGCCAGTTGTCGTTGATCATGATGTCGCAAGCTATGTTCGCTCGCCTGTGATTCTCCTCATACAGGTGATGCCATGCAGTGAGATGCCTGTACATCTTGTGGCCTGTCTCATGCAGGATCAGATAGCGGAACTCGGGATCGTTCAATCCTTCTACAAACTTCTCACCGTATCCTTCGTCAACCCCGTTAGTCCATGCGGTTGAGCAGTCAGCGATTGACTTGCTGCCAAGCAGTAGCACAGGGCCGGTTGCTATCACGGCAGGGTGCGACATGATGATCTGCACGTTACGCTCTAAGCGTTGTGATGCGGTTAGTGGTTTGCCAAATACAAGTGCCATGTAACTCTCCTAAAGATTTCCTACGGTAGGAAAAATGTTTTTAATTTCTGTCGGTCTACCGGTTAACCCGATGGGTGGGGGATAAAGCAGATTGCACGTCCCCCTCGTGCCTAGGCGTATGTGGATGTCATGACCACCACCCCCGCACACCCACATACTGAACCCGACGCTCACATCTGCCATGCTAGTCAGGCTCATTGTCATGATGCGGGGTTACACCTTGTCTGATGTTGTGAGGTAATTATTAGCAAGCGCCCATGTCTGGAACTTACTGTTTGTCATCACAATGCTGCGCTTGTGGTAGGTATCTTTCTTAGCAGTCATAGCGAACATACCCTGTACTGACTTGGGTAACCGTAGCATGTACTCCATCCATGAGTCCATCCAGTTGCGCTCGATGATGGACAGTGTGCGGTGCACCACCATACATGCTGCTGCCATGTTGTTCGGTACATGCGCCGTCTTGGGCGAAGTCTTGATGTCGTTGAGCTTTGGCAGATCGTTGAGCATTGCCAAGTAAGTAGCCAGACTCTGCGCTGCGGGTGCACCGATTGTGCCAATCAACGCAGCAGTTATAACCTTGTCGGTCACTTTGTTTTCCAGCGCATGTACTACATCGCTCGCAGCTTCCAAGCTACGACCTGTGACAAAGGCTTCCCTGTTTACATCACCGGGGATGTAAATCATGGTGTTGCTTTCGCGGTTGGCTTTGGAGATCTCACCCTTGTCGTCCATGAGATCGGTAAAGGATTGGAATACTTCGGGGTGCTCGCCCACCCATGAGATCACCGCAGGGTGAATGTTTGCAGCGTAGGCAAACCCCTCGATCCACTCTAGTTGCTGTGCCTTACGCATGTTCACGACAACCAATCGGTTGCGGTGGTGGGGCATCAGGATGTCGCCCACTTTCTCAAGTGCAAGGTTAGTGGTTGCAAAGATCATGCTACCAAACGGTAGCCGATCACGCTCAAGCATGTCACGCATCAGTGCGTTCTTTACACCCTTTTCTGCCTTGCCGATCTCATCAACACACAACACCACAGGTTTGCTGTGATGTATGCCGTACTCTTCAGTAGGTACGTATCGCACGTAGTCCACGCCATCGGCGGTCTTCTCAAAGTTGGGCAGGTGAATGTCGCCCGAGTCCATCTTGGTGGTGCAGTCAAAGTACGCATACGCATACTTGTCGCCAAGACGCTGCTTAAGAATTTTAAGGATAGATGTCTTACCCCAACCCATGTCACCACGTACAACGACGGTACGTTTTGGGCTTACATACTCAATCAAGGTTGCACACTCGTTGATGTTAAGTGCGTACATAGATGATGCTGTCAACATGATCACTCTCCTATTTATATAAAGATTTCCTACTGTAGGAAAAAAGAAAAAGGGTAGAATAAGTGGTAGAGTTTTCCTACTGTAGTAAAAAAGAAAAAGGGGTGGGGGGTACTGCTACACCCCACCTTGTAGTACCTACCAAGCGATCTCTTTGAGGATCGCATCTACCTTGCGCTTCACGTCATGCCTGAACCCGTCGTCCTCACGCAAGGCATCGGGTGTTACTCCATCGAGTGCGTCCATCAGCTTGACTCGCGCACGTTCCATACTGTCATCGCCCGTCAGGTTGAACTCAGACAACAGACTCACCATATCCCGAGCGTTCTCGACCAGACTATCCCTAAAGATCTTCTTGTCTTCCTTGCCCATATAGTCAAGGCGCTCGGACATATTGCTCAACGCTTTGTGCACCCGCTCCCATGCGTCGTTCATTGCAGTCAGGATCAGATCACCGTAGTGCTTGGTGTACTCCTGCTGAATATACTTAGCCGCTTCGTCCATGATGTCGGTGCGAAAGTCCGTGGCAATCGGCACAGGTGCTATGACAAACCTAAACTTTGTGCTGATCACATCGCGTGATGGGTAGTCATCCCGCTTGAACATATCGCCTAGTGCAAATGCTGCACCGCTCACCGCTGTGTCGTACTCATCCACAAACTGCTTGACCATGCCCCAAAAAGTTTTGCCATGTGCATCCATGATCGGCACGTACTTGTTGAAGAACAGATCGTTCTTGATAACGCGAATCGCAGACCACGGTTGGGTTAGTGAGTAATGCTCGTTGCGAACATTGGCTATGAACTTGTGGATCTCACTGAGCGTGGGGTTGTCTGCCAAAAGATCTTTGGTCACGCTCGCTGTGTTGTCCTTGGCGCGGTTAGCCCTGCTCAGCGCAGTGCTGATGTCCTTATCCTTCTTGCGCCCTGTCCATACAGAGAATGAAAAGTCCACGCCGATGAACGACGATTGAAGGGTTGGGATTGATTGAAGCTTTGGTGCATCTAGATTTAGAACCACGATTACTCTCCTGTGTTATAAAAAAATAATGAACTACAACGAATCACAACTACAACTACATTGTACTACAGAACAATTACTCCTGTCAATATAAGTGACAGCAACAAACCAAACACCACGGCTACGCCTATGGCTACTTGTTCATCGTTCATCTACCCCTCCCATCATGAATTGAAAATGTCCGTTACGCTTGAAGTAAATATGCAGCCAACGCAGTGTGTGCGGGCTGGCTCTTTTCATCATCCAATCTACCTTCTTTGGATCAACGCCGATCTCGATGAACATGCGCCTGAGATCTTTCTTGTACGCCCATGTCATTTAACTAGCCCTCCTTGCTTTAAATAAATTGTTCCTTGGTCTCGCAATCGGGCTTTCAAAGTTTGGTAGGGAACCCCCGACTCTTCTGCCCACTGCGCTAATGGTTTACCGTCAAAAACTAAAGCCCTTCTTGTGTTTCGCATCTGCTCACTTTTCGTAGACCATTTGCAGTTTTCGGGTTCGTAGTTTTTGTTTGAGTCGATTCGATCTAGCGACTTACCTTCAGGACGTTCACCCATGTCCAATAAGAAGTTGTCAAACAATTTCCATCGCTCGCATACAGTTATTCCACGCCCTCCATACTGTGAATATTTAGCGTGCCGTGGGTAACTGCATCGTTGAATCATCCCTACCCAAGACATATAAGTGGGGCTCCATTTCGCACGCGTCGCGTGTCCATGACGAAGTGTGGTAAAGGCTTTCATGTCTAAATCTCCTAGGAGGTTAAACCCTTACTTTACCATACCGCCTTTACAATTCAACCCTGCGAGCAGGGATTTGTCTGTTATCAGCATGTAGTTGCTCTTGTGCATGGGAGCCACGCACCACGAACTGCGAACTTCTTTTGCAGCGTCCTCCCTGCAATCCCAACACAACCCATTGAGCATCCCAATGGGTTCGGCAATGTCATCGCCACATACTCTACAGTGCATCCATCGTTTCATATCACTCTCCTATAAAAATTTCCTACGGTAGGAAAATTGTTTTCATAACTCTCGGTTTTACCTAAGGTCCATCGGGCACAACACTTCATCACCTAGCTTGCTTGCAACGTAACAGCGCATGGCTGCAATCAGGGGTGTGGGGCCGTATGAGTCGGTATCGTGCATTGATACGGCGTACCACGCATTACCCATCCCCTCTTTGCCTATTTCTGGCTGTATCCAGAGACGCTCCCGCTCAATGATCGGCCCACCTTGTGCCCAGTCGGTTGACCATTCGGGATACATCCCGCCGTAGTTGATGCGTATGGTTCCGTCAATGTCGGTGTCCACGCTTTGGGTATATGCCCCTTCACACTTCGCCAC
>Ga0172367_10003420_pt1 | contig 20605 bp, 26 predicted proteins | sample Lak10m_FD_114542 | JGI IMG/M metagenome (GOLD analysis project Ga0172367, IMG submission 114542) | Freshwater microbial communities from Kabuno Bay, South-Kivu, Congo - kab_022012_10m | ecosystem: Environmental > Aquatic > Freshwater > Lake | place: Democratic Republic of the Congo: South-Kivu...
AGTGGAGTTTTTCTGGTAGCATTTTGTGCGCGGCTGAAGACTTATGGGGCTTTGTTTGGCGACAAGAATCATAAGGCTTTCAGCCGTTTTTGTTTATGCGGTCATGAGAAATCCGGGCTAGAAAGCCTGGGGCCAAATTTGGATGGTCAGTGGGACGTACATATAGCCGCTGGCGTATATCAGGAAGCGGTCGCTAGTGCCGGATCGCTGTACTCAAAGAACTACATTAACTTTCGCGGGCCTGACGTGGCTGGCGGGACTCCAACCGCAATACTCGACGGCAACTCAAAGACCTTATTGACTGGGTTGAGCTTGGGTCCAAAGTGGAGGTTTCGCTGTTACGACTTACTTGCTAGAAATTATGCTTACGCAGGATTACAGGCTTTTATCCAATGCATAGCAGCGTTCTACAACTGTCACACGTCAGGCTGTGCAGAGGTTGGCTTAAACTCAGAAATTCTAAACCGAGTTTGGGTCTACGGAGGAAGCCATAGCAACAACGACAAGCACGGGGTCCGCTTCTATTCGCAAACTACAGGCCAGTTCAATCGTGATCCGCGCACCGGACTAGGAACGGTATGCAGCAACAACGGTCAGCTTGGGGTTCAGATTCGTGAGCAGAGTAACGTCCGAGCCGATTACCTGCAGGCGAGCGGGAACTCCCTGGCCCAAGTCCAGGTAGAGGGGGCCTCGCGCATCCATCTTGTATCCACTGCACTGGACAACGGTGTTGGGGTTATCGCCACTCGCGGCGGTAATTTTCTAGATGATGGGGTGACATACGGCGCAGGGATTACCGATCGGGTAAAACAGCAGTCTGGCGGTTTCGAACTAAGATGGTCTTCCTCCAAGGCTGAGCACGCCGTATCGCTGAGCACGGACCGTATAACCCACACTGGAACAACCTCCCTTACCAATAAATTTACGGGCTTCACCCTTCCTGCCGGATGGTTCGACTTTGGAAAATCCATCGAGGTTGAGATTGTCGGGCAGTGGGCGATGGCAGCCGGGAATACCGGGACGGTGTCCGTCTATCTAGGATCGTCCTTGCTCACGGCTCACACCAGTGCTGCTGGTTCTACATCAACGTTCAGCATCCGAGCGACAATTCAGGCACGAGGGCTCACAGCACAACAGGTGCAGATGATGGGGGTTGATAACAACCGAACTCCGGTAGGTCTTAACTCAGCAAGGACCATCGACATGAGCGCTGAATCGACCCTGCGCGTTCAGGCACAGCTCACCTCGGCGACTGACTATATCCACATCGACTACATCAAGATTAGGACTGTCGGTTAAGTCTAACAGCCCCGCCAGCCGGGGCTTTTTTACGCCTGGAGTTCACATGCACACATCACAGAGGGGGCTTGACCTGATCAAGTCTTTCGAGGGGCTGCGCCTGACTGCATATCGCTGTCCAGCCGATATCCCAACCATCGGCTACGGCACCACGGCCGGCGTGAAGATGGGCGACACGATCACGAAAGAGCGCGCCGAGGAATTGCTGCGTGAGGACGTGAAGCGATTCGAAGGCTATATCGATCGACTGGTCAAGGTGCCGCTGACGCAGGGCCAATGGGACGCGCTGTCGAGCTTCGTCTACAACCTCGGGCCGGGCGCGTTGGAGAAATCCACGCTGCTGCGGCTGCTGAATGCGGGCGACTACTCCGGCGCCGCCGCCCAATTCGACCGCTGGGTCTACGCCTCGGGCAAGAAGCTGTCCGGGCTCGTCAAACGCCGCGCGGCTGAGCGGGCACTCTTCGAAGGGAAAACACCATGCGCCTGATCATTGCCGCCTGCCTGCTGCTCACCCTGCAAGGCTGCGCCGCCTCGCTCGCCTCCTACTACTGCGGCAAGCCCGCCGTAGACCGTGCGGCCTATCGCGCCGTGATGGATACCCGGACAGCCCCGCATCGCGTTAGGGTCGAATGCTATGAGTGAAGCATGGTTCTCCGGCGCGCTTGACCTGCGCGCCTACAAGCCCGGCGAGTGGGTGCTACTGGAGCCGTTCCGGTATCACGCACGCGACGGCCTGGAGTTCACCGTGCCGCGCTGGTTCGTCACCGATCTGGCCTCGATACCGTGGCTGGTTGATCCGCTGTTTGACGGTCTGGATCATCGCGCCGCTGGCGTTGTGCATGACTGGCTTTACTGCAGTCAGCAGGTCAGCCGAGCTGAAGCCGATGAGCTTTTTCGCGAGATGCTGGAAACCCTCGGCGTCGGCGTCATCAAGCGGAACCTGATGTACTCCGGGCTGCGCGTGGGCGGCTGGTATCGGTACAACCAGTGCCAAGGCGGGCCGAAGGGCGAGGACTTCGCCTGGGAGTTCATGACCTCGGCAGAGCGTGAGGCGTACCGGATCAGGTTTATCGAGAAGGGGGATTGGGTTGCCCGGACGGGCTGAGATAGGGGAAATTCCTTCCCCAAAACGAAAACGCAAGTGTTTGATTCTATTGGCGCGGGAGATTGCGCAAAAGAGCTGATTTCTGGGCGTGAAAACTTGCCGAAAGCCGCGCGGCACTAGGCGTTGAGCCTTATCCGTGCGGCGTCCCAGGCTTTGATTCCGTATAGGCGCAACCGCTGATCAGCTTCGGACATAGGGCAACTCTCCAAGACTCCTGCAATACTGGACGGCGGATTATGCCACGCCTCGTCTGCCGATGGAGGCGGAGCGTGGCGTTGTTGCCCGCATCGTCCTTGGGGCGGCGTCTGGGTGTTCGTAGCTCAGTCTCGTCCCGTTGCGCCCAGGGCATGCTGGATCGCCTGCACATCCTGAGGCCGCACCACACGCCCCAGCTCCTGGCCTCTGTCCAACAGAATCAGCGTAGGCCACAACTTGACCCGGAATGAGCGTCCGAGCGGTCGGCCCGGGCCGTCTTCTATCTTCAGATGGCGGATGCCCGAGCGGTCGGTCAGCGCCTTGCCAATCAGCAGCTGGGCGGCGCGGCAGTGGCCACACCAGGCGGTGCCGAATTCCAGCAGCACGGGGCCTTCCAGCGCGTCCACCTCGGCGCGGCTCGGTTCAATGTTCGCGTAGTGTTCGGTCATTTCCACTTGGGCAGCCCTCCGGATTGCGCGTAAAGGTTCGAGCCTGCCGCGGCAACGTCGTTCAGCCGGCGCTCTCGACCTTTTACGCGAGTGCTGTTGTCCATTGATGACAATCGCAACGGTGAGGTGACAAATAATGGCACGCAAGCATTTCGAGAAGTTCGAGGCGATTTCTTCGGCCGTGCCTGCCGAGGATGCATTCGAGGCAGTGATCGCCATCAAACGGCGCGACAGCGATGAAGACGTGCATGTGTTCAAGGTCGCCGACGGTCGTCGCTACGACCTGGCCTCGGAAGCGGATGCCATCGCCGAGGCCGCATTGACTAAGGTTATAGAGGTCAGCGACGAGGGTCAGCTGATCTGGGAAGAGCACGCAATCTGAACAGGAGGCGTTGTATGAGTGATCACGACGAGCGTACCGAGCATGCGCGCGAGCCAGCGGACTCTGACCAGCATGAGGAGCATCCGAAGGCGGATATTCCGGAGCACATGAAGCCGGAAAATCTGGAAAAACTGCGCGACTACGGCAAGGATATGATCCCGCCTGGCGTGGCTTGAACATCGCGAAGCCGGGCGGCCGGGCCGCCCGGTGCGCTGTCAGAGCGTTTCGATGTAGTGGCGGATGCGCTGGGCGGCCTCGATGCATTCGGCAAGTGGTGCGACCAGCGCCATGCGCACCCGGTTCGCGCCCGGGGAGGCGCCGTTCACTTCACGGGACAGGTAGGAGCCGGGCACCACGGTGACGTGCTCACGTGCGAACAGTTCGCGAGTGAACTGTTGATCGTCGATCGGTGTGCGCGGCCAGAGGTAGAAGCCGCCATCCGGACGTTGCACGTCCATCACAGGCGCGAGGATGTCCAGCACGGCGTCGAACTTGGCCCGATACAGCTCGCGATTGGCGCGCACATGTATCTCGTCGTTCCAGGCGGCGATGCTTGCGAGCTGGGTCTGCACCGGCATGGCGCAGCCGTGATAGGTGCGGTAGAGCAGGAACGCCTTGAGAATCTCGGCATCACCGGCGACGAAGCCCGAGCGCAGTCCGGGCAGATTCGAGCGCTTGGACAGGCTGTGGAAGACCACGCAGCGCTTGTAGTCGTCGCGGCCCAGCGCGGCGCATGCGCTGAGCAGGCCGGCCGGCGGGTTGGCTTCGTCGAAGTACAGCTCGCTGTAGCACTCGTCGGCGGCAATGACGAAATCATGCTCGTCGGCCAGGGCGATGAGCTTCTTCAGGGTTTCCAGCGGCACCAGCGCACCGGTCGGATTGCCCGGCGAGCAGAGAAAGAGGATCTGGCAGCGCTGCCAGATTTCTGCCGGCACGGCATCGAAATCGGGGTTGAAGCCGTTCTGCTCTAGGCACGGCAGGTAGTGCGGCGTCGCCCCGGCCAGCAGCGCCGCGCCTTCGTAGATCTGGTAGAACGGGTTGGGGCTGACCACCAGTCCATCGGCATCGCGATCGACCACCGCCTGGGTGAAGGCGAACAGTGCTTCGCGCGTCCCGTTCACCGGCAGCACATGGCGCGCCGCGTCCAGCGCCTCGGCAGCCAGGCCGAAACGCCCCTCGCACCAGCGCGCGATGGCTTCGCGCAGCGCAGGGATGCCGAGGGTGGTCGGATAGACCGCCAGCTGATCGAGGTTGTCCGCCAATGTCTGGGCTACGAAATCCGGTGAACGGTGCTTGGGCTCGCCGATTGACAGCGCGATGGCACGTTTGCCCGCAGGCGGCTGGACGCCAGCAAGCAGGGCACGCAGTTTCTCGAAGGGGTAGGGGTGCAGCAGATTCAGGGCGTTGTTCATGAGTGCTGTTCTTTCAGGATGAGCGCGGCGAACGCCCCGCATTCGTGATTTCAGTCGTCGCGACTGCCACCGTAATAGGCGCAGCCGCGCAGGGTCTGGCCGTCCAGGCGAAGCTCGGCGCTGAGGTGGCTGACGGCTCCGCTGGCACTATCGATACAGCGCTGCGGCGCAACCCAGAGATCCAGCCGCTGCGCGTTGGCTTCGCTGGTGAGGCTGAGTTGGCCGCCGGGCAGCTGCTCTTCCAGGTAAGGCAGAGCAATCGGTGACTGTCCGGGACGGGTGAGTAGCATGCCACGAGCGGTCACGCTGACGGTCCAGTCCGGCTCGTGGCCACTGGCGCGCAGGATCAGGTGCTCGAAGTTTTCCTCACCGCAGCCGTGGCCTTCGCGCTGCAGGCGGTAGACGCGGGTCAGCGCAAACTGCCCGACTTCGTCCGGCCTGGCCTGGTGGAGTGTGCCGCGCAGGTCGGCGAACAGGTGGCCCGGCTGGCCGGCCATCAGCGCCTGCGCATCTTCCGCCAGTCCGCTGTTCTGCTCCAGCAGCGTCAGTGTCCGCTGTCCCTGGCAGGTCTGGAACTGCAGCTGGCCGTCTACCAGTCGTACCTCGCCCTGCAGGCGCTCGGTGGCCACTCGCGAAGGGGCCCGGTCAGCAAAGAAGGTTTGGCAGCCAGCCAGCGACAGCAGCAGCGCGATCAGCAGGGGACGTGAAAGGGCCATCGGTGAACTCGCAGCTAGGGGAGGTGCGGCGGCATCAATGGCCGCCGCGATGGATCAGTTGCCTTTGACGGTCATGCCGCCAACGCTGCCCTCTTCGAGCATGATCTGGTATTCCTTGCCGTCCTTCTCTACCTGATGCAGGCGGACCAGCAGGTAGTCCCAGTCCTTGGCGAACCAGAGGATGGTTTCGCGCTTACTCTGGGTCGGGTCACGCACGCGCTCGACCTTGATCGCATCGACCTGGCCGGCCTTGGTGCTGACCTTTTCCTCGCCGAGTACACGGAAGTCGTAGGTTTCGATCTCGTCGCCGTCGACTACCTGGTAGCTCATGCTCTGCTTGCCGGCGGCCACTTCATGTTGCAATGCCAGCTGGTAGGTAGACTTGTCTAGCAGGCCGCGATGCAGCGGCAATTTCACCGGGTCACCGCGGTCACTGCCCTCGACCTGCTTGTTGGCCCAGTCGAAGCGGTGTTCCACGCGCTTGCCCTTGCCCAGCCCGCTGCGCTTGAGTCGATAGCTCTGCGGCAGAAACGTATCGCCCTCGGTGCGAAAGGTGCTGCGCTCGTTGAAGCTGGCGACCAGCATCGAGGCCTCGAAATCCAGGCGCCAGCTGCCGTCGTCAAGTTGCTCCAGATTGCGCTGGGCGGTGCCGCTCATCGGCACTTGTTTCCAGTCGGCGGTATAGCTGGCGGAGAAGGGCTTGAGCTCCAGGGCCTGGACCGGAAGGGCCAGTACGGCAAGAGCGAACAGCAAGGCGCGACGCATGGTGTCTCCTAGATTCTGATCTGATAGCCGGAAGCCGGCAGGATGGCGCCGTCCAGCATCGCGCCTTGTTCGGCGAGGCGCAAGCGTCCCTCGGCGAACCAGCGCACGGCCAGCGGGTAGATCTGGTGCTCGGCGACATGCACCCGTTGGGTCAGCCCGTCGATGCTCTCGCCCGGCTGAACAGGCAGGCTCGCCTGGATCGCCACCGGCCCACCGTCTAGCTCCTCGGTAACGAAGTGGACGCTGCAGCCGTGCTCCGCGTCTCCCGCGTCGAGGGCGCGTCGATGGGTATCGAGCCCCTTGTACTTCGGCAGCAGGGAAGGATGGATGTTCAGCAGCCGGCCCTGGTAGTGACGCACGAAAGCGGGCGTCAGGATACGCATGAAGCCAGCCAGTACTACCAGATCGGGCATATAGGCATCGATGGCCTGCATCAGCGCGGCATCGAAGGCCTCGCGGCCGTCGAACGCCTTGTGATCCAGTACGGTGGTGGGGATGCCCGCGCCCTGGGCGCGGATCAGGCCGAAGGCGTCGGCGCGGTTGGCGATCACCGCGCAAATGCGTGCCGGATTCCCCTCAGCCTGGCTATCGATCAGCGCCTGCAGGTTGCTGCCGGAGCCGGAGATCAGCACCACCACATTGCAGGTTGCAGCCATCAGTGCTGTTTCAGGTTGTTCAGCACGACGCGCTCCGCACCTTGCGCTGCAGCGTCGATCCGGCCGATGACCCAGGGCACTTCACCGGATGCTCGCAGGTTGGCCAGGGCGGATTCGACCTGATCCTGGGCGACGCAGATGACCATGCCGACGCCGCAGTTGAGCACGCGGTGCATCTCGTGTTCGTCGACGTTGCCTTTCTCCTGCAGCCAGTCGAACACCGCAGGGCGGGACCAGCTGGCAACGTCGATCACCGCCTGGGCGCCTTCGGGCAGCACACGTGGGATGTTGTCGAGCAGGCCGCCACCGGTGATGTGGGCCATGGCCTTGACCGCGCCGGTGTCCTTGATCAGCTTGAGCAGCGGTTTGACATAGATGCGGGTCGGCGCCATTAGCAGCTCAGTGAGCGGCCTGCCGTCGAGCTGGATGTTCTCGATGTCGGCACCGGCCACCTCGATGATCTTGCGGATCAGCGAGTAGCCGTTGGAGTGCGGGCCGGAAGAGGGCAGGGCAATCAGTGCATCGCCGGTCTGCACCTTGGTACCGTCGATGATCTCGCTCTTTTCCACCACGCCGACGCAGAAGCCGGCCAGATCGTAGTCTTCGCCTTCGTACATGCCCGGCATCTCGGCGGTTTCGCCACCTACCAGGGAGCAGCCGGCCAGTTCGCAACCGGCGCCGATGCCGGTGACCACGGTGGCGGCCACGTCGACGTTGAGCTTGCCGGTGGCGTAGTAGTCGAGGAAGAACAGCGGCTCGGCGCCACAGACGACCAGATCATTGACGCACATGGCGACCAGATCCTGGCCGATGCTGTCGTGCTTGTTCAGGTTCAGCGCCAGACGCAGCTTGGTGCCGACGCCGTCGGTGCCGGATACCAGCACCGGCTGCTTGTAGCCCGCCGGGATTTCGCACAGGGCGCCGAAGCCGCCCAGGCCACCCATCACCTCAGGTCGTGCGGTGCGTTTGGCCACGCCCTTGATGCGTTCGACCAGCGCTTCGCCTGCATCGATATCGACGCCTGCGTCCTTGTAGCTGAGGGAGGGTTGCTTGCTCATAGAATCCGGGCCTGTGGAAGGAGTGCGGGTGGCGATCGGTCAGTCGCTGCGTTCGGCCTCAGCAATACGCTTGCCCTGTTCGGCGCCGCGTTTGCCTGGTGTCCGATTGCAGGGCTCGAACAAGCGTCGGACCGGTCTGCGGAAAGCGCGCGATTTTATCAGGCTTGCTGCTTAGCGGCCATCCCGCCGGCGGTCGCCGGTGCTGGCGTCGTGATTCCTGCATGCCAACTGTGAGGCAGGCGGTTGCCGCCTCGGGGCGGGCTGTTTAAGGTGTAGCGCTCCATATCCCCTTCACGCCGCCAGCCACTGGTGGTCTGCGAGAACGACCATGCGCCTCATCTTCCGCTTACTTGCCCTGTGCATCGCGTTCGGGGCGGCTCTGCCTGGCCATGCCGAGCCGCTTCGAAACCTATATGAAGTGCGCGAACCCGTTTCCGGTCAACAGACCGAGGAGCGCGCCGCGGCGCTGCAGCGGGCTTTCGATACGCTGGTGCTGCGCCTGACCGGCGATGCCGAGGTGGTCAAGCGCGAGGCGGTTGCCGCGCTGCGTGCCGACCCCCAGCAGCTGATCAGCAAGTATGGCTACGAAGGCGATCACATCGTCGTCGATTTCGATCCGGCTACCACCGAACGCAGCCTGCGGCGTGCCGGTGTCGCCCTGTGGGGAGTGAATCGCCCGACGGTGCTGGCATGGTGGCTGAATGACAGCGTGGACGGCACGCAGCTGGTCGGAGACGGCCAGGACAGTGCCGATATCCTTCGCCGCGCCGCGCAGCACCGAGGCCTGCCGCTGCGTCTGCCGTTGGCTGATCTGTCGGAACAATTGCTGGCGACTCCTGAGAGTCTGGCCGAGGCGCGTCCCGAGCTGCTTGGCGAGCCGTCCGAGCGCTACGACGCCGATGTGGTGCTCGCCGTGCATGCGAGTGGGGACAGTGCCCAGTGGAACGTATGGGTCGATGACCAGCAGCGCGCCGGCAAGGCCGAGGGCGAAAATCCGGCAATGCTTGCCGATGCGGTGATGCTGGCGGTCAGTCAGTATCTCGCGCCCCGCTATGTAGTCGAGCCCGGTGCCGCATCGGAGATTACGTTGGAGATCATGGGCGCCGACGTGGCGCGTTTTGCCGAACTCGAGCGCCTGCTCGAGCCGTTCGCCGGCACGCTTCTGCGAGTCGAGAGTGATCGCCTGGTCTACCGCGTCAAGGCCAGTCCGGAACAATTACGTGCGCAGTTGTCGCTGGCGCGCTTGCAGGAGGTCAGTGGGGATCAGTCGCCGCTGGATGCGCAGCAGCCGATGAATCAAGAGCAGGTTGACACCAGCGAGCCGGTCGGTGCGCCGACCATGCCGACCGACAGTGGCCCGGTGCTGCGTTTCCGCTGGTGATGCCGCCGTGTCCGGCGCGCTAAGTATGTGCAAGGAAGGCAGAGAGCATGTCCGTAAATGATTCGAACCGCTGGCTCTGGCTGGCGGCACTGTTGCTGTGTGCTTGGCTGGTGTACCTGCTGACGCCTATCCTCACGCCGTTTCTGATCGGCATCCTGCTGGCCTATCTGGGTGATCCGCTGGTCGATCGACTGGAGCGCTGGGGGCTGTCGCGGACCTGGGGGGTGATCGCGGTGTTCACCCTGTTCAGCCTGTTGATGCTGTTGATGTTGCTGGTGCTGGTGCCGATGCTGGGTAAGCAGCTGATGCGGTTGTACCAGCTGGCTCCGCTGGCGCTCGACTGGCTGCAGCACCAGGCGCTGCCTTGGGCGCAGGCGCAGTTCGGGCTGGAAGAGAACTTCTGGCGCCTGGATCAGCTCAAGGCCGCATTCAGCGCTCATCTGGGCAGCACCACCGATGTGCTCGGTGTGATCCTGAGCCAGGCCACCGCTTCAAGTCTGGCGCTGCTGGCATGGCTGGGCAATCTGCTGCTCATCCCGGTGGTCAGCTTCTACCTGCTGCGTGACTGGGATCTGATCATGCGCAAGTTGCGCAGTTTGCTGCCGCGCCGGCGTGAAGGGATGATCGTTGGCCTGATGAGCGAATGCCATGAAGTCATCGGTGCTTTCCTGCGTGGCCAGCTGCTGGTGATGTTGGCGTTGGCGGTCATCTATGCTTCCGGCCTGATGCTGGTGGGGCTGGAGCTGGGGCTGCTCATCGGCGTGTTGGCCGGGCTCGCCAGCATCGTTCCCTACATGGGATTCGTTGTCGGCATTGGTGCGGCCGTGGTGGCCGTGCTGTTCCAGTTCGGCCTGGCGCCCTATCCGCTGCTGGGAGTGGCCGCCGTGTTCACGGTCGGGCAGATGCTCGAAGGCATGCTGCTGACGCCGCTGCTGGTAGGCGATCGCATCGGGCTGCATCCGGTCGCGGTGATCTTCGCCGTGCTCGCTGGCGGCCAGCTGTTCGGGTTCACCGGCGTGTTGCTGGCATTGCCGGTGGCTGCGGTGATCATGGTTCTGCTGCGCCACGTCCATGATCTCTATAAACTCTCGGACCTTTACGCCGAGCCCGCCGGTGCACCGGCCGAACCACCCAGCCAGCCATGAAACCCATCCAGCTTCCTCTCGGCGTTCGTCTGCGCGACGACGCCACCTTCGCCAACTTCTATCCGGGCGCCAACGCGGCTGCCCTAGGCTATGTCGAACGGTTGTGCTCGCCTGCCGCAGGGTGGTCCGATGAACTGATCTACCTCTGGGGGCAAACCGGCGTCGGTCGTAGCCATCTGCTGCAGGCGGCCTGTTTGAGGGTCGAGGAGCGCGGCGAATTGGCGGTCTATCTACCGCTGGCCGATGTCGCTGAGTACGGGCCGGCCCTGCTGGACAATCTCGAGCAGAGCGAACTGGTGTGCCTGGATGATCTCGATGCCGTGGCGGGTGACGCGATCTGGGAAGAGGCCTTGTTTCATCTGTTCAACCGCCTGCGCGATGCCGGGCGGCGGCTGCTGCTGGCAGCGGATGCATCGCCACGCGAACTGGCGGTCGAGCTGCCTGACCTCAAGTCGCGCCTGAGCCTGGCGCTGGTGTTCCAGCTGCAGCAGCTGACCGACGAGGACAAGCTGCGTGCGCTGCAGCTGCGTGCTTCGCGCCGCGGGCTCAACCTGCCGGATGATGTCGGTCGTTTCATCCTGACCCGTGGTTCGCGCAGCATGAGCGCGCTTTTCGAGTTGCTCGACGAGCTGGACCAAGCCTCGCTGCAGGCGCAGCGCAAGCTGACCATTCCCTTCCTCAAGGAAACGCTTGGCTGGTAGTGCCGCTCGGGACGCGAGCGCATGTTTGCATCCCGGTCGGCCCAGCGGTCAGCTTTCTCCCGCGAGCTTGCGTTCGTATTGATAGGCCCAACGGGTATACAGCAAAGCTGCGATGAACAACGTCAGGCTGATGAACGCTTCCAGCCATCCGTAGACCATGCGCGCCGGGTCGATGGCGGCCAGCACGCCCTGGATGAAGTAGAGGTTGACGATGAAGCAGGTCCAGGCATGCGCTCGCGGACTGCCAGCGATCATTCCCGGGGCAACCAACAGTAATGGAATCAGCTGGATGCTCAGGACTACCCAGATGCGCGCTCCGTGAAGGTCGGCAAATACCAGATTCCATACAACCAGCAGCGTAGCGAGGCCAAAGAAGCTGGCGAGGCTGATGGCCCGGCTGAGCCTGAGCCGTGGCTTGAGCCATTCCAGCGTCGGTAGGGGTTTGCGCTTCTTAGCCACGATGGGTCTCCAGCTGTTGAGCGGTGCGAGCGAGCCGTTGCCCCAGCGCGCGGCAAAGGGCGATTTCATGCTCGTCGAGCAGGCGCTTGCCGTCCGCCCCTGCATGATGGCTTGCGCCGTAGGGTGTACCGCCGCCGCGGGTTTCCAGTAGGGCATTCTCGCTGTAGGGCAGACCGAGTATCAGCATGCCGTGGTGCAGCAGCGGCAACAGCATTGAGAGTAAGGTGCTTTCCTGGCCGCCGTGCAGACTGGACGTCGAGGTGAATACGCCCGCTGGCTTGCCAACCAGTTCGCCGGTGAGCCACAGGCTGCTGGTGCCATCGAGGAAGTACTTCATTGGCGCTGCCATGTTGCCGAAGCGGGTCGGGCTGCCCAGTGCAAGCCCGGCACAGTTCTTCAGATCATCGAGCGTCGCATAGAGCGCACCGGAGTCCGGGATGCTCGGTGCGACGGCTTCGCATTCGGTGGAAACCGCCGGGACGGTGCGCAGGCGCGCCTCCATGCCGGTCAGTTCGATGCCGCGGGCGATCTGTCTCGCCATTTCAGCAGTGGCGCCGTGGCGGCTGTAGTAGAGCACGAGAACGTAGGGCGCACTCACGGCAATATCTCCAGAACCTTTTCCGGCGGTCGGCCGATGATGGCCTTGTCGCCAGCGACCAGGATCGGACGCTCGATCAGCTTCGGGTGCTCGACCATCGCTGCGATCAGCTGGGCTTCCTCCAGTCCGGCATCAGCCAGTTCGAGCGTCTTGTACTCGTCTTCGCCGGTCCGCAATAGCTGCCGGGCGGTAAGTCCCAGCTTGTTCAGCAGCTCTTTGAGTTCGCTGGTCGAAAGCGGGGAATCCAGATAACGCACGATCTCGGGTTTCAGCCCGCGGGCTTCGAGGAGCTCCAGTGCAGCGCGTGATTTGGAGCAGCGCGGATTGTGATAAAGCGTGAGTTCGGTCATTTGAGGTTGCGTCTCGCCGGTTGAGGTGGCCATTCTAACCTTCAACGGGGTGCCTGCCGAAATGTGCAGCACGGGCCATTTGCAGGGACGGCATCTGTCCGCTGCGGCAAGATCTCGGGGTCGTCGTGCCTCTAAGGGAGAATGGATGCATCAGCGCATCGATAACATGCTGGAATTCGGCCGTTTCCTGGTCAGGCGTTTCCTGACGGATCGAGGGCCCACAGTGCTGCGGCGCTGACCTATACCACGCTGTTCGCCGTGGTGCCGATGATGACGGTGACCTTCGCCATGCTCTCGGCGATTCCGGCGTTCAAGGGCGTCGGCGAACAGATCCAGTACTACATCTTCAACAACTTCATCCCATCGACCGGTGCGACCATTCAGGAGTACCTCCTGGCCTTTACCAGCCAGGCACGGCAGCTGACTTGGTTCGGTGTCGGGTTTCTCATGGCCACTGCGCTGATGATGCTGCTGACGATCGAAAAGGCGTTCAATACGATCTGGCGCGTTCGGCAGCCCCGGCGTGGCGTGTCCAGCTTTCTGCTCTACTGGGCCATTCTCAGCCTCGGCCCACTGCTGCTCGGCGCCGGCTTCGCGACCAGTACATATGTCGCCTCGCTTTCATTGATCTCCGGGCCCTATGCGCTCATTGGCGTGGGCACGCTGATCAAGGTCATGCCATTGCTGCTCAGTGTCGCCGCGTTCACCTTGATCTATGCCGCCGTGCCCAATACGCGGGTGCCGCTACGTCACGCCCTGGTGGGCGGAGTCTTCACCGCGGTGCTGTTCGAAACGGCGAAGCAGCTGTTCGGTCTTTATGTCAGCTACTTTCCCAGCTATCAGTTGATCTACGGCGCGTTTGCCGCCGTTCCGCTGTTTCTGCTCTGGGTCTATCTGTCATGGATGATCGTGCTGTTCGGCGCCGAGCTGGTCTGCGGGTTGTCCTCCTCACAGCAATGGCGCCGCCGCCCTTTGCCGCGGCTGCTGGTCATGCTGATGCTGCTGCGCACGCTGCACCAGCGTCAGCAGGAGGGCAGGGAACTACATCTGCGTGACCTGCACCGGGCCGGCCTGCGCCTACCCGAGGACGAATGGGACGAAATCCTTGGCTTCTTCGAGCAGGAGCAGCTGGTTTGCCGCACTGGTACAGGCGGCTGGGTGCTGTGTCGAGACCTCGGGCATTACAGCCTCGATCAGCTGCTGCGCTGCAATCCCTGGCCCTTGTCGGCACGCGACGCGCTACCGGAGCAGCTCGACGAGCCCTGGTACCCGACGCTGCGTCGTTCGCTGCAGCTGCTGCAACAGGAGCAGACCAATCTGTTCGGTGGCAGCCTGGCGGACTGGTTGCAGGCCGGTGGTGACAAAAATCGTCAGTAACGGAATGATTGCGCAGTTTTCTGGGCGCTTGGGCCGGGCGGAAGCCGGCCGCACGCCGCGCCCTGAGGAGTATCGGGCCTCGGCTCGAATGCTGGCATGCTTCTGGCAATGGATATGATGGTTGAGAGGACGGCGTGATGAACGGCAAGCGCAGCACCATTCTTTATCTGCACCAGCGAGCGCCTGACGCCGCGCTGGATGCCTTGAATCGCCTGACTGGTCTGCGTTTCACACAGTGGCCCGAATCTCTGGTGGACCGGTCGGAGGGGCGGAGCGGGCAACAGGCAGAAGCTGTGCAAAACGTGCCGGACACGTCGAAGCAGGTGAGTGGCTGATCAGGCTTGTGCGGTAATGCGCTCAGCCGTGACGGGCTCGACGGGATGCACGAACAGTTCTTCAACGGATACGGCGACCACCGCCGAGGCCGGTCGAAGATGAATCTGCAGATCTTCGATCTTCTGCTTTACCGGTAGCCGGGCGATACCGGAGAGCAGGATCTTGCCGGCGCCATCGGTTCGACCGTGATCGATAGCCGCTTCTCGCTGCTGTTGTCCGTCGCGGTACTTGGCAACCAGCGAGACCATCAGTCCCTCCTTTCCCTGCAGCTGGAGCCAGCTGGCAACATTGAACTCAGCGATGCGACCGTCATAAGTGGTCAGCGAAATGGCTGCTTGCTCGACGATGCGCGACGGCACACTACCGATCAGTTTGTCATTGTGTTGAGACATGGCTTCGCTACTGGTTAGTCGGTGAGGTGCGGAATTATAGGCAGCCCGGTCCGGCGAAAACTGTGCACTTGAGCGATGGGCGGCGTGACGGGACTCGCAGAACAGTGAAAACGCGGCGCTTACTTGGCGTCACCGTTCGATGCCCGCAAACGGCTGCCTGATCGTACTCGGCCGGGGAGTACGCGGTATCCTTCCGCTCATTCCGACGAGGCATCGCTCATGGCCAAACTACGTTCATCGCTTTTCATCTTCGCCTGCGTGCTGCTCGCCGCCTGTGACAGCAGTTGGGGGCCGGATCAGTACGGCAGGGACGTGACCGCTGCCGATCTGCAGGGCAAGTGGCTGCTGATCAATTACTGGGCCGAGTGGTGCGGCCCTTGTCGTACGGAGATTCCTGAACTCAATACCCTGGCCGAGCAGGAGCGGCAGCTGGAGGTGCTCGGTGTCAATTTCGACGAGCTGCGAGGGGAGGAGCTTGCGCAGGCGGCACAAGCCCTTGGCATTCGCTTCAAGGTGCTGAGCGACGATCCGGCCGAGCGATTGCAGCTGTCCCGCAGCGCAGTGTTGCCGGTGAGCTATCTGGTGGATGACGAAGGCAGGGTTCGCAAGCAGTTGGTTGGCGAGCAGACCGCCGAGGGCATACTCGAGCACCTCAAGCAGCTGCGCGGCGAGTAATCCGCGCCAGTGGTTCCGGCTTCGAGTCGCTTACGGTTTGACGTACCAGAAGTCCTGCCAGAAGCCGATCACCTTCGCTGGATAGCGATTCTTGCCAAGGCTGCCGTTGTAGCGGGCCAGCGCTCGGTTGATGTCGCCGTTTTCCTTGCGAAGGTAATAGCTCAGGATGGTGCAGCCGTAGCGCAGATTGGTGGCGTTGTCGGTCAGGTTGTCCTGCGGTCGTCCGAGTTCCGCCTTCCAGAACGGCATTACCTGCATCATGCCCTGTGCGCCGACGCTGGATATGGCGAAGCGGTCGAAATGGCTTTCGGCGTGGATCAGCGCCAGAACCAGCTCCGGTTGCAGGCCGGCTTTGCTCGCTTCGCGGTGTACCAGCCTGAGCAGCGTCAGGCGTTCCCCTGCGTCTGGAACGTAGCGCTTGAGGCGGCCGGACATGTCCACCAGCCAGACTTCCGCGTCGAAGCGGTCCTGAAAGCTGTCAGCCTCCGCAACGGTACGCTGCATAAGATCGCGTAGCTCGGGTTCAGGCGCCTGGCGGATGTTGGCGTTTGCCGACAACGCCAGCACCAGAAGCAACGGCAGAACGAGCATCCGCGGGATCATCGGGTTTAGTTTCCGTCGCTGCCTTCGATCAGGCTGTCCAGAAACTGCTTCTGCAACTCAGGGTCGTTGCGCGTCAGCTCGATCAGGCTCTGCTCCAGCTCGCTGGCTTCCTCTTCCATGCCGAGCTCGGACAGCCGTCTGACTCGATGCACCCATTGCGCCACATCGTCGCCCTCGAGGTCATCGAATATGAGGTAATGCGCCTCCTGCAGCTTGCCGCGCAGCTTGTGGCTGACCAGTAGCGTGGCGTCAGCTCGCGTACCGTCCTGCGAATCTTCTACCGATAGCTGCAGCTTGCCCACCTGAGTGACATCCTGGTCAGCGAACGATCCGTCGAGCAGGTTCAGGCGAAGTACGCCGTAGCGGTCGGTGGTCAGTTCGTGCGTCTGCGAACCGGCGACGACCCGAACCGGCCGTTCGGCCCAGGGCAGGCTGCTGTACTCGAGCCGAGCATCCCGTCGCTGCTCATCGAGGCTGGCGAGATTCTGCTGCGAGCGTCCGTTGGACTCGACGTTCATGAACGGATTGAGACCGGCGAAACCGTAGCTGATCCAGTCTCGTGTGGCGCGCTCGGGGATGTTCCCGAGCATCACTACGTTGAGCACGTTGGCGCCGACCCCGGCGACTACCGCGACGACCCCCATCGGGATTTCGTACAGCTCGCGCCACGGCTGATAGGGCGTATAGCGATCGTAACGGCGTGTGACCTCGAAATCGGTGACTTCGAAGGTTTTCTGTTCCTGCACGCGAACACGCCGCTGGGGCAGTTCGAGTACCTGTGGTTCGCCGAGCTCGATGCGCAGGCTGTGGTCGAGCAGTTTGCGTTCGGTGCGCGCTTCATGCTCGCTGCGCTGAGGCAGGTGATTGGCGCAGCCGCCAAGCAGAAGCGCCGCGCAGAGCGCGGCGCTGGTTGAAGCGACAAGATGTCGGTTGAGCATGGTTTCCGGTCAGCGATGAGCACGCGAATTGATGAAGGAGAGGATATCTGAAACGGCTACCTGCTGTGGTTGGGCATCGCGGCGATGCTTGTATTCCAGCGCGCCGTCCGCCAATCCACGATCGCTGATGACGATGCGGTGCGGGATGCCGATCAGCTCCATGTCGGCGAATTTGACGCCAGGACTGGTCTTTTTGTCACGGTCGTCGAGCAGAACTTCGTAGCCGGCTGCGGTCAGCTCGGCGTAGAGGTTGTCGGTAGCTTCGCGGACCGCCTCGGTCTCGTATTTCATCGGTACCAGCGCAATCTGGAACGGTGCCAGGGCGTCCGGCCAGAGAATGCCGCGCTCGTCGTAGTTCTGCTCGATAGCCGCAGCGACCACGCGGGAAACCCCGATGCCGTAGCAGCCCATGATCAGGGTCGCCGGCTTGCCGTTCTCGCCCATGACCTGGCAGTTCATCGCTTCGCTGTACTTGGTGCCGAGCTGGAAGATATGACCGACTTCGATGCCGCGCTTGATTACCAGGCTGCCCTTGCCGTCCGGGCTGGGGTCGCCAGCGACCACGTTGCGAAGGTCGGCGATCTGCGGCAACGGCAGGTCGCGCTCCCAGTTCAGGCCGAGATAGTGCTTGTCATCGATGTTGGCGCCGGCGGAGAAGTCGCTCATCAGTGCGACGGAGCGGTCGATCACACAAGGAATCGGCAGGTTCAGCGGGCCCAGTGAACCGGGGCCGGCGCCGATGGCGGCACGGATCTCAGCTTCCGAGGCGAATACCAGCGGACTGGCGACCTGCGCCAGATTGGCGGCCTTGATCTCGTTCAGTTCATGGTCGCCGCGTACGATCAGGGCGACCAGCTGGCCTTTCTCGACGCCGTGCACCACAAGCGTCTTGACGGTTTTCTCGATGGCCACGCCGAACTGCTCGACCAGCTCGATGATGGTCTTGGCATCCGGTGTATCGATCAGGCGCAACTCTTCGCCAGGGGCTGCGCGTTCGGTTTCGCGCGGGATGGCTTCGGCCTTCTCGATGTTGGCCGCGTAGTCGGAGGAATCGCTGAAGGCGATATCGTCCTCGCCGGATTCGGCCAGTACATGAAATTCGTGGGAGCCGGTGCCGCCGATGGAGCCGGTGTCGGCCTGCACCGGACGGAAGTTCAAGCCTAGGCGGGTGAAGATGTTGCAGTAGGCCCGATGCATCCGGTCGTAGGTTTCCTGCAGCGACTCCTGATTCAGATGAAAGGAGTAGGCATCCTTCATCAGGAACTCGCGCCCACGCATGAGCCCGAAGCGCGGGCGGATCTCGTCGCGGAACTTGGTCTGGATCTGATAGAAGTTGATCGGCAGCTGCTTGTAGCTGTTCAGCTCATTGCGCGCCAGATCGGTGATGACTTCCTCATGGGTCGGGCCGACACAGAACTCGCGGTCATGGCGATCCTTCAGGCGCAGCAGCTCCGGTCCGTATTGCTCCCAGCGACCGGATTCCTGCCAAAGTTCGGCCGGCTGGATGGCGGGCATCAGGACTTCCAGCGCGCCTGCCTTGTTCATTTCCTCGCGAACGATGGCCTCGGCCTTGCGTAGCGCTCGCAGCCCCATCGGCATCCAGGTGTAGAGGCCGGACGCCAGCTTGCGGATCATTCCGGCACGCAGCATCAGCTGGTGACTGATCACCACCGCATCGGAAGGGGTTTCTTTGAGGGTCGAGAGCAGGAACTGACTGGTGCGCATGTGGCCGTTATGTCCTTGCAGAGGCTGGAATTAGGCTCGGCATTGTACGGCGCGCGTGGTGCGGCGTACAGGACAGGTACGGTCGCTTGGGCGACGGAATCGATGCCAAGGAGCCCGAGCCCTTCAGTTACGACCGTGATTACGTCGTGTTGCTGAGCGACTGGACGGATGAAAATCCAACGCGGGTACTGGCCAAGCTCAAGAAACAGTCGGACTACTACAACCAGCACAAACGCACCGTTGGTGACTTCATCGATGACGTAAGCGAGATGGGTTGGTCCGCCGCCGTAGCCGATCGCAAGATGTGGGCCGAGATGAAGATGAGCCCGACGGATCTCGCTGACGTCAGTGGCTACACCTACACCTACCTGATGAATGGCCAGGCACCTGATGGCAACTGGACCGGCATATTCAAACCAGGCGAAAAGATCCGCCTGCGGTTCATTAATGCCTCGGCTATGACCTATTTCGATGTGCGCATCCCAGGCCTGAAGATGACTGTGGTTGCGGCCGATGGTCTGCACGTCAAACCGGTCAGCGTCGACGAGTTCCGTATCGCCGTGGCCGAGACCTACGACGTGATCATCGAACCAGACAGCGAACAGGCCTATACCGTGTTTGCCCAATCCATGGACCGCACTGGCTATGCGCGCGGCACCCTTGCTGTACAGGAGGGGTTGAGTGCACCAGTACCCAGCCCCGACCCGCGTCCGCTGATTGCGATGGGCGACATGGGTATGGATCACGGCAGCATGGGCGGTATGGATCACGGGAACATGGCCGGAATGGACCACGGCAGTATGGCGGGCATGGATCATGGGAGCATGCAGGGTGGCATGGCAGGCATGGCAGGTGCCATGCAGGCACACCCAGCCTCAGAGACCAACAACCCGCTGGTCGATATGCAAACCATGACACCAACGCATAAGTTGGACGACCCAGGTATTGGTTTGCGAGACAACGGCCGACGCGTCCTCACGTACTCTGACCTGCGCAGCACCTTCCTCGACCCGGATGGTCGCGAACCAAGTCGCACCATCGAGCTGCACCTTACCGGGCACATGGAGAAATTCTCCTGGTCCTTCGATGGCATCAAGTTCTCTGACGCCGAGCCTCTGCGCCTCAAGTACGGCGAGCGTGTTCGCATCACGCTGGTCAACGACACCATGATGACTCACCCGATCCATCTTCATGGCATGTGGAGTGATCTGGAGGATGCGAACGGCAATTTCCTGGTGCGTAAACACACCATCGACATGCCGCCAGGTTCCAAGCGCAGCTATCGGGTGACCGCCGATGCGTTGGGGCGTTGGGCCTACCACTGCCACCTGTTGCTCCACATGGAAATGGGCATGTTCCGTGAAGTCCGTGTGGATGAGTAAAGGAGATTTCTGATGAGTACTTTTATGAAGCGTAATGCCCTGTTTGGCAGCGCAGCGATGTTCAGTTTTTTGGCTGCTTTGTACGCGCCGACGTCATTGGCAGGTGAGGGGCACAGCGAGCACGAACAACATGCTGCCGAGTCGGCTGCGCCCGAGGCCATCAGTGACAAGCCTGCAGATCAATCGAAAGGCAAGGCCGCTGGCCAGCAGATGGATCATGGCACCATGGATCATGAGGGCATGAACCATGACGATATGGGGCACGAGAAGATGATGGATAAGCATGGCGGCACCGAAGCCGAAGCAGGTTCGAACCATGACCACTAGGTTTTCACGCCCGTCCCTCATAGCGCTGGTCGTGTCGCTGAGTGCACTCAGCGGCGGCGTTACCCAGGCTGCGGAAGAAATGGATCATTCGGCAATGGGGCACGGCTCCATGTCGATGGACCACAGCCAGATGGGCCACGGTTCCGCCAAAGCGCCGATGGAGGGCATGGATCACAGCA
>Ga0172367_10003423_pt1 | contig 20599 bp, 16 predicted proteins | sample Lak10m_FD_114542 | JGI IMG/M metagenome (GOLD analysis project Ga0172367, IMG submission 114542) | Freshwater microbial communities from Kabuno Bay, South-Kivu, Congo - kab_022012_10m | ecosystem: Environmental > Aquatic > Freshwater > Lake | place: Democratic Republic of the Congo: South-Kivu...
ATTGGAGAGCATCCACAACACATAGAAGAAATGGATAAGATGGTTGAAAAAATGACAAGTGCAAAAGATAAACTTGATATGCTTGAAACGGTTTATAAATATAATCTTAAAAAAGATGGTGAGTTTTTGGTAACTGAAGATATGTTAAGAATAATTAATGAACAAAAAACTAACGAAGATGGCAATTAAAAAGAAAGAATTCAATTTTAACGACATTAAAAATAAATTTTCAACTAAAACAAAATACAAACCTGAAAGTTTTTATAATTGCGGGGAAGCCTTTATGGATGCCTGTGGATTACCTGGTCCTGTAATGGGCGGTATAAATATGTTTTTAGGGCACTCCAATTCATCAAAAACTACAGCAATGATATTGGCAGCCGCCGACGCTCAACGTAAGGGACATTTACCAGTGTTTATTATAACTGAAAAGAAGTGGTCTTGGGAACATGCCGTAGAACTTGGGCTACAAGCAGAAAAAAATGAAGACGGGGAATGGGAAGGTCACTTTATTTTTAATGATTCTTTTGACTATATTGAACAATCAACTGACTTCATTAATGACATATTAGACTCCCAAGAAAAGGGAGACATCCCCTATAGTTTAGTATTTTGTTTTGATTCAATTGGATCCATCCCATGTCTAATGACATATGAAGGAAAGGGTGGCGGTATGCACACAGCTAAGGTCCTTGCTGATAAGATTGGAATGGGGATACACTCAAGAATATCGAAATCAAAAAAAGAAGATTACCCATATTATAATACATTAATCGTGGTTAACCAACCTTGGGTATTACTTCCAGATAATCCTTTTGGTCAACCTGAAATAAAAAGTAAAGGTGGGGAGGCTATTTGGTTGGCTAGTAGTTTGATATTTTTATTTGGTAATCAAAAAAAATCAGGAATTAGTCATATTGATGCCACAAAAAATGGTAGAAAAGTTTCTTTTGCTATACGAACAAAAATATCTATATTAAAAAATCACGTCAACGGGTTAGGTTATAAGGACGGTAAAATAATCGCGGTCCATAATGGGTATATTTCTGATACAAAAGAATCTTTAGATAAGTATAAAAAAGATTATTCTGATTATTGGGAGACAAAAATGGGTGGAACTGAATTTAATTTAGAAGAATCTAAAGATAATGATTTTGAATAAAAAAAATTGTTTATAATAACATTTTTTGATATAAGTATATATTTATTAATATATGGGAAGAATTAAAGTTGACTCAGACAAAAAAAAGAAAAGTATTTCAGTGGCAATGGAACCCGAATTACTCGAATATTTTAGAAATAAACACATCAACTTATCTTCCCTAGTTAATAAACTATTGAAGGAGTATATTAAAAATGGTGACAAAAATATGTAGTAAATGTGATATTGAAAAACAACTATCGGACTTTAATAAAATGTCTAAAATTAAATGTGGGGTTAGGAGTTATTGTCGTGAGTGTCAAAAAATAGAATCTAAAAAATATAGATTAAAAAACAAAGAAAAAATAAAATCATATAATACAAAGTGGAATGAACAAAATGAAGAATATTATAAAAAATATTTTGAAGAATACTATAAAGTAAATTATGATAAAGAAAAATTAAGGAAACAAAAGTGGAATCAAGATAATAAAGAATACTTTAACAACTATCAAAAACAAAGAAAGAAAGAAGATATCTTGTTTAATATTATTACTAAAATGAGGAATTCTATTAATAGATATATAAAATATAAATCAAAACATACATTTGAAATTGTTGGATGCACACCTCAATTTTTAAAAGAACATTTAGAAAAACAATTTACTGACGGAATGAATTGGGATAACAAAGGTGAATGGCACATTGATCACATAATTCCCTTATCATCCGCAACAAATGAAGAAGAACTATATAAATTATGTCACTACACAAATTTACAACCATTGTGGGCTGAAGATAATTTGAAAAAAAGTAACAAAATTGTAGAAACAATTAAAAAAAAATTAAATGACTAAAACTTTATTGGTTGATGGAAATAACCTACTAATTATAGGTTTTCACGGGGTAAAGGGGTATTTTAACGGAACAGAACACGTCGGAGGTATTTGGCATTTCCTTAATACATTACGAAGGTTTATAGACGAAGAAAACTACAATAAAGTAATTGTATTTTGGGACGGAGAAACAAGTTCGTCCGAAAGAAGAAAATATTATCCGAGTTACAAACTAAATAGAAAAAAACCAACCGACGAAAATTTGGAGTTGTCATTTAACAAACAAAAACAAAGAGTTAAACAATACTTAGAGGAAATGTTTGTTAGACAAGTTGAATTTGAAAATTCAGAAGCGGATGACCTCATCGCGTATTATTGTAAAATATCCAAAAACGAACAGAAAACAATTTTCAGTGGGGATAGAGACCTTACACAATTAATTTGTGAAGATGTATCAATATATTCACCAAACACTAAAAAGTATTATAAGAATGGAGATAAGATTAAATTAAAAGAAATTGAAATTCCACACTATAATGTCAAAACTTATAAGATCATCGCTGGTGATATGTCGGATAATATTGATGGTATTTACTTTTTAGGTGAAAAAACTTTAGTTAAATTATTTCCTGAGATACTTGAAAAAGAAGTTTCTTTTGACGATATTTTAAAAAAGGGTGAAGAACTTTTAAAAGAACAAAAAGATAATGTGGCACTTAAAAATCTTCTAACTGGTAAAACTAAAGAAGGTATTTTTGGAGAAGAATTCTTTGTCATTAACGAAAAAATCGTAGATTTGTCCAAACCACTAATTAGTGAAGAGGGTAAAGAATTAGTTGAGTTGTATTACTCTGAGTCATTGGATCCTGACGGAAGAGGTTATAAAAACTTAATTAGAATGATGATGGAGGACGGACTTTTTAAATACCTACCAAAAAGTGATGATCAGTGGGTTTATTTTTTAAGACCATTTTTAAAGTTAACAAGAAAAGAAAAATCAAAATTTAAAAACAAAAAATTATGAAAGAACAGAATGACGTAACAAAGGTTGAGTTTTTAATCACATTAAATGACAACTTTGTTGTTCAGAGATTTTTTAACGTTAAGGGGTATAACCCTAAAGTTAAAAACAGTGTGGATCTTTATGATTTAATGTACGAAATTTCAAATGACGTACAAAGAATATTAAGAAACAAAACTGTTGATTATATGCTTGACAACCAATACGTGATTGAGTCAGATCCAACCGTGATGGACACATCAAATACTGATGGTCCTGAGGTATTCAACATTTATTTAAAGGCGGAAAATGAGACAATTTATCATAGAGCGATTGACGCTAAACTCTATCCACCAAAGGTAAGATATACACTGGATACACGCCCAATCCTAAAAACGGTTTTAAAGTCACTTACTGACATTTTGTCAGAGAAAAAAATTAACACAAAATATCTAGAATATACACTAGCTTAAAGATATTTATTAAAAACACAGATCAAACTTTAAACCATATGTCAGAGAAGAAAAATTTCGGTTATTTAGGGAACACATTTCAAATACAATTATTAAACAATATTATACTTTACAAAGATTTTTCTAACACAATTATTGATGTAATTGATCCCCATTATTTTGATAACCAATACTTTCGTCTGATTTGTCAAATGATCAAAGAGTACTACGTTAAATACGAACATACACCAACTTTCGATACATTAGAACAGCTCGCAAAATCTGAAATTACATCACCTATGGCACAAAAAAGTGTCCTTGATATGATTGAACAGGTTAAAAACGCATCTGAAGATGGTTATGAGTTTGTCCAAGAAAAATCATTAAAGTTTTGTAAGCAGCAAGAATTACAAAAGGTTATGGGTAAAGCTCAAAAAATAATTGACAAGGGCGATTTTGAAAGTTATGACAAGTTAGAAGAGATGGTTAGAGGGGCACTTCAAGTCGGAGAAGTGGACAAAGGAACAAACGACGTATTTTACGATTTAGACGACGTTCTAAATGAAGATTATAGACACCCAATTCCAATTGGTGTCACAGGCATTGACAATCTACTTAAAGGTGGTTTGGCGAAAGGCGAGATAGGAGTAATATTAGCACCAACAGGGGTTGGAAAAAGTACGTTTACAACAAAAATCGCAAACCACGCATTTAATTTAGGTTATAATGTCTTACAAATATTCTTTGAAGATAACCCAAAGATCATTCAAAGAAAACATTTTACTTTATGGACTGGTATCGCACCTGACGATTTATCAGACCACAAAGAAGAAGTATTAGAAAAAGTTAAAGAAATTCAAAAACAAAGAAAAAATAAGTTAATTTTGAAAAAACTTCCATCTGATACTGTAACAATGAATCAAATTAAAAATCAGGTAAGAAAGATGATTGCGGACGGAACTAAAGTTGATATGATTATTTTGGATTATATTGATTGTGTCGTTCCTGACAAAATGCTTGGTGATGAATGGAAGAGCGAGGGATCTGTTATGAGATCATTTGAAGCTTTATGTCACGAACTCAATATTGCTGGTTGGACTGCAACACAAGGAAATAGAAACTCTATTTCATCTGAAGTTGTAACCACAGATCAGATGGGTGGATCCATTAAAAAAGCACAAGTAGGACACGTAATTATCACCGTGGCTAAAACATTACAACAAAAAGAAATGAATTTGGCAACCATTGCAATTACAAAATCAAGAATTGGAAAAGATGGTATTATATTCGAAAATTGTAAATTTGACAATGGTATGTTGGATATTGACACAGAGCAAAGTGTCACATTTTTAGGTCACGAAGAACAAAAAGAAGAAAAAAATCGTAATAGGATTAAAGAACTATTAGAACAAAGAAGACAACGAGAAAATCAAGTTTAACAAATAAATTTAATAAATTATAAAAAAAATGGATATTTCGCAAAAAATATTAAGTGACATTACTGTCTTTATGAAATACGCTAAGTTTCAACCTGAATTGAACAGAAGAGAGACTTGGGAGGAGTTAGTAACTCGTAACAAAGAAATGCATCAAAAAAAATACCCTCACATCAAAGATGAGATTGAAGAGGTATATAAAATGGTGTATGCAAAGAAAGTATTACCATCTATGAGATCACTTCAGTTTGGTGGAAAGCCAATTGAGATATCACCAAATAGAGTATATAACTGTGCATACATGCCAGTTGACCATGTTGATGCATTTTCTGAAACTATGTTTTTACTTTTAGGGGGTACTGGTGTTGGATACTCAGTTCAAAAACACCATGTTGATAAACTTCCTGAAGTTAAAAAACCAAATCCTGAAAGAACAAGACGTTACCTTATTGGAGACTCAATTGAAGGATGGGCTGATTCAATCAAAGTATTAATGGAGTCTTATTTAGGATACAAATCATCAACTCCGGTATTTGACTTTTCAGACATCAGACAAAAAGGTGCAAATCTTGTCACATCAGGAGGGAAAGCTCCGGGACCACAACCACTTAAAGATTGTATACATAACATCACAAAAGTTATGGATACAAAAAAAGACGGAGAAAAGTTAACACCAATTGAAACTCACGATATCGTATGTCATATTGCAGACGCAGTACTTGCAGGTGGTATCAGAAGAGCGGCACTTATCTCATTATTTAGTGCAGACGATGAAGAAATGATTTCTTGTAAATCAGGAAATTGGTGGGAACAAAATCCACAAAGAGGTAGAGCAAATAACTCGGCAGTTCTTCTTCGTCACAAAATTACAAAAGAATTCTTTATGGATCTTTGGAAACGTATTGAATTATCAGGAGCAGGAGAACCTGGAATTTATCTTTCTAATGATAAAGATTGGGGAACAAATCCTTGTTGTGAGATCGCACTTCGCCCTTATCAGTTCTGTAATCTTTGTGAGGTAAATGCATCTGACATTGAGTCACAAGAAGATTTTGAACAAAGAGTAAAAGCAGCGGCATTTATCGGAACACTACAAGCAGGTTACACCGACTTCCATTATTTAAGAGATGTTTGGAAAAGAACAACAGAAAAAGATGCACTTATAGGTGTTGGAATGACGGGTATTGGGTCAGGAGTTGTACTTGGTTATGACATGAAAAAGGCTGCTAAAGCAGTTAAAGAAGAAAACGAAAGAGTGGCTGCAATGATTGGTATTAACAAATCTGCAAGAACAACAACCGTTAAACCATCAGGAACCTCATCTTTAGTATTAGGCACATCTTCAGGAATTCACGCTTGGCATAATGACTATTATCTAAGAAGAATTCGTGTTGGTAAAAATGAAGCAATTTATTCTTATCTTGCAATTTATCACCCTGAACTTGTTGAAGATGAGTTTTTCCGTCCTCACGATACTGCAGTAATTACTATCCCACAAAAAGCACCTGAAGGGTCTATTGTTAGACATGAGTCGGTATTCCAAATGTTGGAAAGGGTTAAAAAGGTTTCATCAGAGTGGGTTAGATATGGACACAGAACAGGACAAAACACACACAACGTTTCGGCAACTGTGTCAATCAAAGAAGACGAGTGGGATCTAGTTGGTGATTGGATGTGGAACAATAGAGATTTTTATAACGGACTATCGGTGTTACCTTATAATGGGGGTTCGTATACTCAGTCACCTTTTTCCGATTGTACAAAAGAAGAATACGAAAGTTTAGTAAAAACATTAACCAACATTGACTTAACTCAAGTAATTGAGTTGCAAGATAACACCGATTTACGTGGAGAGGCTGCTTGTGCCGGAGGGGCGTGTGAAATAGTTTAATAAATTAAAATTAGAATGGTGATTAACTGATTTTTTGTCACCATTCTAATATTTATTATATATGGGAAGTAAAGGGGTTAGTAAGTATGATGATACTTTTAAATTGAATCAGATATACGGAAAATGGTTAATACTTAATGAAAAAATACACATAGAGGGTGAGGCAAAGGTTTTATGTCGTTGTTTAGAATGTAATAAAACAGAAAAATATGTTCCCGCATATCAGCTAGTAACAGGAGTATCTAAAAGATGTTCGGTATGTGGATATTCATTAAAGGAAGAAAACAATCCTGCTTGGAAAGGACATGGTAAAGTACCGGGAGAAAAACTTTCAAAAATCGCAAATGGTGCAAGGTTACGTAACATTGAGTTTAATCTTACTATTGAGTTTATATCGGAACTTTACGATAAACAAAAGGGTGAATGTTTTTACACAGGTTTACCTATAACATTTAAAGATAAGACAGCATCTTTAGAAAGAATTGATAGTAATATTGGATATGAAGAGTATAATGTTGTTTGGGTTCATAAAAACGTTAACATAATGAAAAGAGATCTATCTTACGACGAATTTTATAATGTTTGCAAACTTGTTGTTGAAAATAAAAAATAAAATATTTAATATTATGAAAGTACAATGGGGAAACGATATTACATTAACCTATCAGGTATTGTTATCATTTTATAATTTAAGAAAACAAAATTGAAATGACAGTTAACGCATCTAAAGATTGGGTACAAGAATTGTTTGTGAAGGAGTTTATGTCGCCGAAACTCCTCCCAAGTGATTTTTATTATGATAATGAAGGTCAAATGGTAATGACAGAATCATATCACAAAAGACGAGGTAGATGTTGTGGTAATGGATGTTTAAACTGTCCATATGATCCAAGACACGAAAGAGGTAATATTAACCTTGAAAAAAATCACTGAGAAATCAGTGATTTTTTTTATTTATATAAAATTCCACTAGAATATATTTATGTAATATGGCGGATGGTTCTACTTATGGTATTATATTTCCTTTTAGAAACACTAGTAAAGGAACTTATTTTAAACTTTCGGAATTAACTTCAGAAGAAATAAGAAGTAATTTGTTACACTTAATTTTAACAAGAAGGGGTAGTAGATATTATTTACCAGATTTTGGTACAAGAATTTATGAATATATATTTGAACCATTAGATGGGTTAACATTTGATTCGATAAGGGCCGAGATACAAGAACAAGTAGATAAATATATACCTAATGTTAATATAAATAATATTTCAATTGAACCATACACCGATAGTGAAGATGCTGCAGGGTCTTTAAATACTGATTTACTTGGTACTTCTGAAATTTATAAAATACCCGGTCTTGCAACTCAAGAATATACTGCAAAATTAAAAATTGATTATACAGACAATAGTAACGGATTTGGGTCAAATCAATTTATAATAATTAACATATAAAAAATGGCGAATAAAAAAATAACATATACCGAAAGAGAGTTTGTTGGATTAAGGCAAGATCTTATTGATTTTACACAACAATATTACCCTGAGTTAGTACAAAACTTTAACGACGCATCAATTTTTTCCGTGTTGATGGATTTAAATGCGGCTATCGGAGATAACTTACATTACCATATAGATAGAAGTATACAAGAAACTGTTTTACAATATGCTCAACAAAGATCATCCATATATAATATTGCAAGAACCTACGGCTTAAAAATACCGGGATATAGACCATCCGTTACGGTATTGAATGTGTCGATAAGTGTTGCTCCGTTAGGAGATTCTCCTGATGTTAGATATTTAGGAATATTAAGGGCCGGATCACAATTTTTAGGTGGGGGTACGGTATTTGAAAATTTATATGATATTGATTTTTCTTCAGATTATAGTCAAAAAGGATTTAAAAATAGAACGGTAGTTCCGATATTTGATGCCAATAATAGCCTTAAAAGTTATACTATCACAAAACAAGAAGTGGTAGTTAATGGAACTACAAAAGTATTTAAAAAACCAATCAATTCTTCCGACGTAACTCCGTTTTATAATTTATTTTTACCTGAAAGAAATGTACTTAGCGTAACATCAATAATTCAAAAAGATGGGACAAACTACCAAACAGTACCAACTTATGGGGAGTTTATTACATCAACTAATAAGTGGTATGAGGTAGATGCGTTAGCTCAAGATAGAATATTTGTTGAAGATCCAACAAAACCAGCAGATAATGCTGGTGTTAAAGTCGGTAAATTTATAAGAACTGATAACAGATTTATAACAGAATATACACCTGAAGGGTTCATCAAAGTACAATTCGGTGGAGGTACCACAACACCCGATGAACAATTAAAAGAATTTACAAGGTTAGGCATACCATTAAATTTACAAGATTACCAAAACAACATAGGGTTAGGTCTTACCGTAAAACCAAACACAACATTATTCATTCAATATCGAGTAGGTGGAGGGTTATCATCAAATATTGGTGTAGGGGCAATAAATCAAGTTGGCGTTGTTGATTTTGTGGTAAATGGTCCGTCAAGTAATGAAAATCAACAAGTTTTACAATCATTAAATGTAACAAATATTACCGCAGCGATTGGAGGGGCAAACCCACCAACAATAGAAGAAGTTAGAAACATGGTATCATTTAATTTTGCAGCTCAAAAAAGAGCGGTGACTTTAAATGATTACAAATCAATAATTGATACGATGCCAGGAAAATTTGGAGCACCATCAAAAGTGTCTATTGCAGAAAAAGATAACAAGATTGCAATAAAACTTTTAACATTAGATCCAAACGGAAAATTAACACAAACGGTTAATAATAATTTAATTTTAAACATTGCTGAATATTTGTCAAACTATAGGATGATTAATGATTATGTTGCCGTTGAGATTGCAAAAGTTATAGACCTTGAATTTGAAATATTTGTAGTACTAGAAGGAAACACTAATCAAGGACAAGTAATAACACAAATAATTAATTCAGTATCCGATTACATGAGTCCTTCAAAAAGAGAGTTGGGACAAAACCTTAATGTGTCGGACATAAGAAGGTTAGTACAAGATGTGCCTGGAGTTTTAACATTAGCAAATATAAATATCTTTAATAAAGTAGGTGGTCAATATTCGTCTTCTGAAACTTCACAAAGTTATATTGATCCTGCGACAAAACAAATTAACATAATAGATGATACCGTTTTTGCAGAAGCCGACCAAATTTATCAAGTAAGATTTGATAACGTAGATATAAAGGTCAGGGTAAAAAATCTCAATACGGTAGACTTTTCTTAAGAATCTTTATTTTGGTGTTCTATTCTTTATCTTTAAAAATAAGATCATAACTATTTATTTTAAAAGATTTCATGACCAAAAGTTATAGGCTAAGAACCAAAGTAGGTGTAGACCAAAACCTAAGAATTAACATAAACCAAGATTTTGATTTTCTTGAAATATTGTCTTTAAAATTAAGACAAGAGGACGTATACACAAGATTTTGTTCAGATTATGGTGTTGTTGTCGGTCGTGTTGTTGCAAATGGTGGATTTGGTATACCAAATGCTAACGTATCTATTTTTGTACCATTAAATAGTATTGATGAAAATGACCCTGTAATATCGACATTATATCCATATAAAAATTTAGATCAAAAAAATGAAGACGGGTATAGGTATAATCTTTTACCATATGAAAGAGAATACAACGGACACACGCCAACAGGTACGTTTCCATCAAGAGAGGATGTTTTAACTAGAAAAGAAGTATTAGAAATATACGAAAAATATTATAAATATACGGTCAAAACAAACGACAGTGGTGATTTTATGATTGTCGGCGTTCCATTAGGTAATCAAAAAATCGTTGTAGATTTGGACCTTTCAAATATGGGTTGTTTCTCTTTAAGACCTACCGATTTAATCAGAATGGGTAGAGGAACTGCAGAACAATTTGATGGGCAAAGATTTAAAGCGTCTTCTGATTTAGCCTCTTTACCACAGCTTTTTAATACTGCAAAGGATATCGATGTAACACCTTTTTGGGGAGAACAGGATATTTGTAATATTGGAATTACAAGGGTAGATTTTGATTTAAGGGATTTTAATATTGACATCAAACCACAGGCCACATTTATGGGGTCGATATTTTCTTCATCAGAAGAAGATTTTTTAAGAACAAACTGTAAACCTAAAAACGATGTTGGTAATTTATGTGACTTGGTTACTGGTCCTGGTCGTATTTTAGCCATTAGACAAACTAAAGATTATGATATAGATGGTAGACCAATACTTGAAGAATATAGTTTAGAAAATGGAGGTAATGTAATTGATGACGATGGTGCTTGGCTTGTGGAAGTGCCGATGAATTTAGATTATGTTATAACTAATGAATTTGGTGATCAGGTGTTATCTGCAGACCCATCGGTTGGGGTACCAACCAAGGGTAGGTATCGATTTAGAATCAAGTATCAAAATGAGTCAGGATTAAGTGCCCCAATTCAAAGAGCGGATTATTTAGTTCCTAATATTAAAGAGTGGGGATGGACTGCTGCCACTGAAAGTTATACTACTGCACCTCCACTTGATACTGTAACACAATTAAAAAACTATGCGTTTAGTTTAGATTGGAATGATTACGGAGATACAGGTACCACACTTGGTAATGCAATGATCCAAGAGGCTATTGATTGTAAAGATAGATTTTATGAATTTAATTATAATAAGGTCTATACGGTTTCATCATTTATTGATAGATGGAAATGGGGTTATGGAAGATCAAGACATTTAGGGATTAAAGAAATAACGGATAGGTCTTGCATGACTTCAACCAATAGGTTTCCCGTCAATGACGGAGTTAGAAACTTCGATTTTATTTTCTTTTTATTCAATTTATTTATAACCATTTCGGCGTTTATTATTTATCCACTTTTGGTTTTGATGCATGTTTTGGCATTTTTATACCCAATTTTAAGAATTATCGTTAATTTGGTGATTTGGTTAATTAATGTGATAATATATGGTATTTGTATTGTCGTAGCTTCATTAAGTACCAAATTAAAAAAAGAAGATTGTAAAAAATCAACAATTAAACCACTATCAGAAGATAACCCATTTAAAAGAATATCCTTTCCAATGATAGCTTATCCTGATTGTGAAGCGTGTCCTTGTGAAAGTTCAGATTTAATTTCAGATGGTGGTGATTTTGCACAACAAGCAAATAATACAATATCTTCAGTTAATACGTCACTTTTAGGTGATGTTAACTCAGTTGCGTCATATAATAGAGATTTTCATGCCGGAACCGGACTTTCTCAAGATATAAAAGAATCATATAATACGGCAACAAACCAACTTTTTTCAGGATATCAATTACAGGGAGATGCTAATAGGAATAAATTAGTGAAATTACCAATTATTGAAATTCCTGAACAATCTACAACAAGTAATTTATATATAGGATCCGATGTAACATTAGCTCAATCATTGAATTTAATGAACCAACGAGGAAGGTATTTTGATCCTATCGGTCCAAATAGAATTAAAACTACTGTAAAAAATACAAACCCATCAACAAATGTTGTTGAACCTTCACAATCTTTTGAAGACAATATTCTTATTATATTATGTGATCCGGGAACTCTAAGTAATTTAACACCGGGGCAAATTCTTACTTTTAATAATCCGCAAAGTATAAATGACCCTAACACGACGGGACTTACGGCTGCAAATCAATTTAACACAAATGCCATTACGGGAACAACACCATATAACGCAACACAGTTAGTGGTAAAACAAATATCAAGTTTAGATCCGACTTGGAGTGTCACACAAAAAACACTTAAACTAAAAATATCTGAGAATGGAAAACAATATAAATTCAAGGCAGGGACTGAATATTTTCAAGTTATAACTGGTGATACGTATGTAAATTACTTTAACATTACAAGTACTTCAGAAACAAACACCGCAATCGGACCACGTTGGAATTCAATTTTGAATGAATATCTTTTTAAAAAAATACAATCAATAAATTATGAATATTTTGATTTCGCAGTTCCATTACCTAGTACAAGATTAGATGTTTATTCTACTGAATTTTTACAAGGAAAAGATGATTATGAAATTATATTCTTAACAAGAGGGGTTGACCCATACACTGAGAGGCAAAAAATAGAATTTGACCTTTCTAAGATTTTTGGATATAACTATGGTTCAGGACCGACAATTGATGGTGACTATTATTTGAATATCCCTATTCAAGATAACACAGGATCGGGACCATGGCATAATGATACGTTAACTCCTGAGTCACATGACATAGTTAACAATACGAATATCAAACTTTATCATGAACCTTATGGGTTTAATGTTGATTTATCACTATTTACTGCATTTACCAACAACTCACCTCACTATTATAATTCAACTGACAAGTCAAGAGTTAATGTTAAAGCATACTCTACCGACTCTAATACTATTAATTTAGGGTATTTCACTAACAATGGAGTATCAGCTAAAAACGACAAATTAGCCTTTCAAGTACATTATGTTCCACCGACAGGACCTGGATATGATTTATCTCAATATAAACAACAGGGGTTAATTGAAGGGGCGTCAGTGCAGGCAACCACATTCACACCTAGTTTAATTAGCCCATTAAATCTTGACAATTTTCCTACACTTTTTGCTAGAACGTTTTCACCGGCATATCATTTGGAATCACCTCAAGATATTACAATTACTGCAAACAATAGATTAGTTTTTAGGTCTGACAGATTGCCTACATCTGATATAACTGAAGTGAGAGGTAATTCATCATTTTCATTACATTTGAATGACAATTTTGGATTTTATTTGGTGGATGAAAATGGGATTGGTACGATCACTCCTGGTTTGACTGTAACGGCAACAGATAATACTGGAGCTGCTGCAAACTTTGCGGAAGATGGGGGGGAATTTACAGATGTTGTAGATTCACTTTCTTGTGAAAAAATGGTCCCACTAAAGTGTTATGAAGGTACGGGGGTAAATTTTGTGGCTAACCCTGATTGTGATGAAAATAAAATGGGTAAAGACGATGCAAATAAAAGAATAGTTGGAGGGTGTTATTATTTTGTTGATAATCCATTAATTATTTCTTTACCTAAAGACATTATTGCATTTGAAGAGTGGAAGAGTAGATTCAGATTTAATTTTGCTGCCTGTAGAGGAGTGATAAGTCACGTATTTCAAAACAACTGGATTAACGGAACTTTATATATGTTTTCATTTAAAAACGCTAAAAGATTTACAATTTTAGGAGATCTTAAAAGATATAAATATTGTGGTGACCCATTAAGTATTAGACCAGGGCAAGGACCATTAGTTTTTACATTTGGAACCACTAACTCATTTTTTTATAGAGCAACCCCCTATCATTACCCATCAAACAAATTCATAGGTCAATTACCGAAAAAGATTGATATAAATCCTCTTTTAAACGATCCTTGGGAAAGTGCTGGAAATAATGATTCGGGTTATAAAGGAATGAATGAAAAAAATATATTCTTTCCTACAACCGTTATGGACTTAGGACCAAGAGACGAATTTACAAAAGAAATATGTTTTAATCCTCAGTTTGAAGGGTATTTAGTAGATACCTTAAGATCTACATCTTTTGATGATGGTGGAGATGTTTTACAATTATTTATTCTTTCACGACTAATTAACTCAAACTTTTGGGGACAGGCGTTAAGTTTAGGAGATGCATCAATTAATAGAATTTTTAGTAGGACTGAAGATAGAATTGATGGTGATTTTGCACAATCAATGAGCATTAACTCTGAATATGGAGTAGAAGGGTTTAGTAGTGATGATTACGATCAAAATGATATATACGTTGAAAATAGTGGAGGAGATCCATTATTTGGTGTTTTCTTTTCTTCAGACACATCAAATAGACAATTACTTTCACCTGGTAAAACAAGTTATACTACATTTGGTTACCCTAAAACACAGCAAGTACCGTTATATAAATGGAAAAGTGAATCACAGACAACAATTTTTGGAAGTGACAAAAACAATTGGGTAACTGTAGGACCATTCTATTCACAACCATACCAAACAATGGATTTTACTCAAACTGAGTATTTTAAACCAGAAAACGGAGAAAAATTAGGTTATATCTACAATAGGACCTCAAGTTTAACCCCAACACCTTCTTGGTCAAATGGACAAAATGTGGAGTATGTTGTTGGGGCCCCATACCATTTTTATTTTGGATTAGGTAAAGGGAAAAGTGCAATGAACAAGTACATAACTAAATATATTTTCAATCAATAACAATGAGTCAAGAAAGTGAAATAAGAATTGTATTAGGATCAAAAAGAAATGCCGTCACATCAGATAAAGATGTGGGAATACAGGTACCTCTTTTTGGGGATAGAAATTCTTATACGGAAAACGACCGAAATGTATTAATAAATTTAGAAGAAAGATTTAATCTTGAAAGACAAAAAAGTGATACATTCAGATTGTCTGGAAAAATAGTTAATATATTTGATAACAGTTTAAGTGGTAAAACAGATTATATTCCGTATAGAAATAATCTTTATTATTTAAAACCCGAAGAGTCAATTACAACTAACGTTTGGAAGGGGTTTCCACAATACACTGAGTTTACATTTGGTAGAAATGAAGGAATAACGGGTCACATTCCATTTATTGCAAAAAGTTCGAGTACCTATAACTGGACAACGTATGCGTCTTACGCTTTTTCAAGCACAACTGCACAAACAATGTCTTATATAGATGAAATTAATAATGTTACAATAAATAGTTTTGTTTGTTCGGATGGTATTCCATTTGTAATGAAAAGAGGAAAATACAACGGAAAAAATGTTATTTATTTTTATTGTGGAACTCCACATAATTTGACGGAAGGGCAATGGGTGGAACTATCAACACCGATCAACAACAAGACTGTGTTTAAAGTTGTCGGATTAGGAGATGGTGGGTATGGTACCGAACAAAACGTATTTTACATATTTAATTTAAAATTTTCATTCATATCCGCTTTTGATGGAAAAAGTGGTACAATGAAAAGAATAGTCAATTTACAAAATAGCGGAGAAACAAAATCTAGATATTATGTTAGACTTCATAAAATTTTAACAGATGTTGACGATGTAAATGTTAAAAAAATAGCGTTTGAAAATAATCCATTTAGTATTAAAAAGAAATTAGAATATTCAGGACTTACCCCCAACCAACAACAACGTGTGTCGATTAAAGAAGATTCACAGACTTTTTCTTTTAGTTTTAATAAAGATATCCATGTTAACACATTGGTAGATAACAATGGTAAACCAGTGACGGAACTATTTGTAACAATTTTAAATAAGGGTTATATGGGTTGGTTCAATAAACCGGGGTTCCAACAAAGGGCTATTGATATAGGGTGGGAATTTAATTTTTTAAAAAACAGTATAGACAATTGGTGGAACCACACTTCATCAATAAATAAAGATAATATTAATGTTGGATCATACGTTTTTAACAATAAAACATTTTATTATAATAATGATTTGAAAGTTGGAGATATCATAAAAGGTGATTTTTGTGAGTACAACGATATTGAACAAAAAGAATATGTGTTATCTAAATTGTATCACAAGTATTCTTTTAACCCTGATTTATTTATAGATAACTCAGCAATTAATTTACCTGCAGGGTATTGCTACATACCACACCATTCAATTCCCATAAGAGTTTTTAGCGATTATATTGAAAGTTTTTCACAAGGTAATTCATTAGGTCTTCCAATTGTTGGATTACCAAACTATGCGTGGTTTTCTCAATATGAAAATAATTGGTTTTGGAGAGATATATATGAATATGGATATGTTGATTCTGAGAATTTAGGATTGGATATACCATTTACAAACGGGGCACATTACCCATATAAAGATATTACATTTTTACAAACACCAATAAAACGAATAAATTATGTCGAGACAACATTAATAAATCCACCAATATTTGACGATTGTGAGTAGTAACTATTATAGATATAAAATTAATCAAGTACCGACTGATACATTTATTGAGATTCCAATTCAAATCACATTTGACAATTTAGGTAGAGAAGACGGCATAAAAGATTTTGAAGAAAAAACGATCGAGGAGGTAATAAATCCTATATCAGATTTTGAAACCACAAGTTTTGCACATTCACCGTGGGGACAGTCAAAACAAACAAAAATAAATTATGAATTTTATTTTTATAGTGGTGGAAGTGATTCTACGGTCACTGCAACCACAAATAGTAATGACTGGGTTATTGATTACCAAGCCGCTGATTTTACAGATGCAGAAATTTATTATTTTGCAAATTCATTTAAAGGTAGTTTTTTTAAATTAGATTTTTATGACACAAAAAACACGGCAGACCAAAAAATATTCTTTAGTATAATTTTACCAACACAACAAGGGCAACTTGAAAATGGTTTTATTGGACCTACCGTTAATCCGACACCGGTACAAGTAAAAAGACCAAAATATATTTTAGATTATGTTGGTGCAGATAAAGAAGGGTTTTTTATTTATTGGTTAAAAAACCAATCATATGTTGATCAGACAACTTTTTATATGAGTGCTAAATTTTTTAATGCTAAATCAGGTCAATTTGTTAGATTGATGAACGCATCACAAGGAGGGTTAATTGACAAATTTAATTTTGATAAGTCTATATTATTTTATTATAAATGTGAATTAGATTATAATACATACGAGTATAAAATTTATAAAGAAAGCCAACCGATAGGACAAACAAGAGTTGGTACCACTACAAGTCCAATAAAATGGTATGAATACATTAACCCATAATGGACGCTATTAAATATACAGTTGTTGTTTCACCAGAAAATGTTAAAGGTGATTTAAATTTTTTACCTTATAGTGGGACATATTATACTGAAGCCTGCGGACTTCCATCTGAAGAAGATAAAACTTATAATTTTGGCGTATATTCAGCCTTTACGGACATTTTAAGTGGAGGGACAAATGGAACTTCTTTATTAACAGGACTTACAATTCCAATTTTTTTAACACAATCAATAAACGATATTGGTTATTATTCTGAATTTGATGGTTTTTTATTACAAAAAGATGTTGTCACTAACTTTTTATATTCGGGCGACCCTGTTAACATTTATAATGTTAAAGTTTTTAATACATCAGGAAGTGAATATATGTCATTTTTACAACTTTCATCATATAATATTGATTGGGGGGACGGATCACCAAACACAAATCTAACCCCAACTTTACAAACAGCAAACCATACATATCCATCGGCACCTTCAGGATACACTATAACATTAACACAAATTAATCCGTGGGGAACTACGACAATAAGTAAAAAAATAACTTTACCAAATACTGGAGTTACTGTTAACAACTTAGAAGGTGAGATATTTTTTACACCACAAGGTGGTAGTTGGTCAGGAACACCAATAAGTTACGATTACATATTTAGTGGTGATGCGGGAAATAATGTATTACAATATATATCTGAAAACTACACAACAGTTCCTTTTGTTGTGTCAGGTTATACAAACTCCAAAATATCTGACTTAAAAAGATATGGACCAAACCCATATTCAATAGGGTATGTTCAATATTTTAAAGGGTTACCTTTAGGTCAAATAGATGAAATAACACCAGATTATACCGCCTATACTATTAACGATGTAAACTATTATGACTTACTCGACGGAAGGACATTTTATATTGCTGAGTCTTCCGGAATTACTTCTAATGATTTTGTATTTTCAGCGCTCACTAAAAATGAATATTTGTTAGATTTTGTTATGGCACCTGAAATTCAATCAGGTGTGTATATCGAAAGAGGTAAGTATTCAGGATTTGAACCCCTTCAAAGATTAGGTGAAGTTGATAACATTGGTGATCTTAGAAGGTATGGTTATGGATATTTTAAAATAAATACCACATAAAAAATCGAGATAAACTATTTATAAAATAAAATTATGGCATTAGGAACTTACGGAATTAATAGACCTGCTGACGTTTCACCAGAAGATGTTGAAATACTTTTACATTACACACCATCAAGGGACGTGACAAATAATTTTGTGTTAAAAAAATTAAATGCAGCGAATATTTTAACTCCATATTTTCATAACGCAAATACTGGTGGTAATGCTAATGTTGAAATCTTAGGGGGTCTTTATAATTTGAAATTGCCGGCGACAGAATTTACAAATTTAGGAATATATACTTTATACATCAGACCTGCAGAAATAAGAACAACAATACTCGATTGTGGAATTTTATCGTCCGTACCAAATGTTAAAGGTATTGTAATAGATATAAACCAAGTTCCTGCACAGTATAGAAATAAATTTGTTAATCAAGGGTTGGTAGGTTTTAGAATTGAGTATTTGAATGGCGACGGAACAAAAATACCTAATTTTTATAGGTTGGTAACCTCATCTTTTTTCTGTGAACCTGTTGTTACAAATCAAACAAACACGTCACAAAAGGCAATAAGATACAGATATGTGAATGGAACGTCGGATCTTATTTTTTGTACGTTATCACCATCATCGTCACCGACAAATAAACCGGATGTGATTCCATTTATCGGACAACCAAATCAAAATATTATTGTAACTAATACTTTTTTCAATCCGATCACCATTGATATACAAATGGCTGAACATGATATCGATACCTTGGCAATTGCTCTTTATGGTAATCAAACTAAAAGTATTGAAGATGGTATATACACCCTTTACGATAGTTCAGGAAATATCTATAAACAATATAACTTGTTTGAGATCAGAGATAACTTTAATGAGTTGTTATATGAGGTTAGACAAGATAGAGGAACTAACATTGATTTTAGTAAAAACTTTACAAACGTTATTAGTTAATGGCAAAAAGAAAATTTTTCTATCCCCAAACACCACCAACAGGTGCCAATACATTCTCCGACGATTTGGTTGGGTTGCAACTTGTGCAAGGGGGTGGGTTAACACAAGGTAATTTTGAATTTACAAGTGCCATTTTTGAAAAAAGTAACAGAAAGTTTGACACAGGTGTTTTTTCCGAGCCATTTAATTTAACTAATCTTAATATTGGATCTATAGAACAAAGTAAGTTATTAGTACAAAAAAATTTCCAAGTATACCCTAATTTTGATATTTCTCAAATCACAAGTTTTTCATTGTATGGGTCATTACAAAAAAGATTGGAAGCATCCATTACCAAAATTATAAATTATTTTCCAGCGGGACTAACAGTAAAAGAATACATATCAAGTAGTTTTACTGCATTAACTGCAAGTAATATACAATATAGTCAAGTTGATAACGAAACGACTTTTGATGTTTATATACCTTATTTAAATAATCCTTTAGAAATTGATTATACGGTAAATGCTCCGCAAAACATTTCATTCAGACCGATGAAAGTAAGTGAGTATAGAGATTTAAAAACTTATTTTAAAAGTTATGCTCTTTATATAGATGATCCTTATTCAGAAGAATATAGAGTTGTTGATTTTGTCGCAAGTCAATCACTAAGTCAAGGATCATTAACATTTGTAGTTGAAGGAAATCCATTTTCAGGACAAACGGGTTTTTCGCAAAGTTTAGTTATAAAACCAAACAACGAAATTACCGAGAAGATATTTTCAGAAAGTTTTGATGAGGTAGAAGATTTTTTATTGAATAGAATGGTATCTCCTAGATACACTGCAACATTTCAATATCCTGATTATGATTCAAATGGTGTATATACGTTGTTTGTTAATAGTGTTACGTGGCCTTTAGATGATAG
>Ga0172367_10003424_pt1 | contig 20596 bp, 26 predicted proteins | sample Lak10m_FD_114542 | JGI IMG/M metagenome (GOLD analysis project Ga0172367, IMG submission 114542) | Freshwater microbial communities from Kabuno Bay, South-Kivu, Congo - kab_022012_10m | ecosystem: Environmental > Aquatic > Freshwater > Lake | place: Democratic Republic of the Congo: South-Kivu...
ATCGATACCCATCTCGGTTGCGCCTAGCTCCTTGGGTACGATACGGTCCTTCTCATGAGGGCTAAGATTGACCCACAGATCATTTTCAGGAAGAGTCAAGGAAGCGAGAAAATATCTAATAAGCTTCTCAGATTCTTGTTTTAAAGCATCCCCTGCAAGGCCGGTATCTCCACTATCCACGATGAAGTCGAACTGAAAAGGGTTGTCGGGATAAACGCGGATACCACGGACCAGGGTAGGGGTAAAGGATGGGCTTAAAAGAACGGCTTGAGGAGAAAGGGTTTGGGCGAAGGAAAAATTAGGCAAAAAAGACCCTTGCGCAAGAGCAAGAGCCAAGATAAGGTTCATAACCCTTGAAAAAGAGTAAAACTTCTTTTTTAATAAATAGAACATATATTTGTATTAATTAGTGAAGTTAGAGGAAAGTATAGCATGGGTTTTTGGGCTTTGCCTGAAAACCCTTGCCCCGCTAGAAATCCCCCACTTCTTATAAGAATGATATTCCCTTGCCGCTACAGATGCCTACAACTGCCTCAATTCACCTTCTGAAATATTTAGTGGAAATCGAGGTGTCCGATCTCATCTAGATTTGATGTTACAGAAAGCCCAGGCATCTTATTTCTAACGGGGCTTGCCAATTGAGAAATTTACAGTTATAATCGAGAAACTTTTGAAATCACGAACCGGGAGGCATTCTCATGCTTAGAGTCTTAAGAAAAAAAGGTGTTGCGAAAAAGATCCTTTGGGTGCTGGCAGTTATGATCACGATTTCTTTTGTTTTCTGGGGTGTTGCCTCCTACCTAACACAAGGCCAAGGCCCCATGAGCTGTGCCGGCAAGATCTTTGGCCGCGACGTTTCCTTCCGCGAGTTTGAAAGCAGTTTTCAGCATGTTCAGAACCAAGCCATCTTACGCTATGGTGATAATTTCCAGAAAATTCGCAACTATCTCAATCTTAACTCTGAAGCCTGGGACCGCCTCATCTTGCTGCATGAAGGAAAAAAACGCCACATCAGGGTTTCTAATGACGAAGTTATAAAAGCGATCAAAAAATTCTCCTTCTTCCAGCGTAACGGCAAGTTTGACAAGCAGCTGTATGCTCAGATCGTCCAGTACGCTTTTCAATGCGCCCCCAGCGACTTTGAGGACGGCATTCGCGAATCGCTCATTTTTGAAAAGATCTACAAACAAGAGACGCTCGCCATTGATGTGACCGATGACGACGCGCGTAAAGAATACGATGCGGAAAACGCTAAAGCACAGGTTGATTATGTGTTTTTCCCTATCATGCAATACCAAGACGAGATCGTCATTGCCGACGAAACTTTGAACGCCTACTACAAAAACAACCAAGACCTTTTCCGGCTGCCAGCAGGGATCAATATCGAATTTATCGCTTTAGAATATCCGATGGATGCCACCGAAGAGGCCAAAAAGACGCTTGATCAAACAGCCAACCAGATATCCCAAACGCTTGCTAGCCGCAAGTTAGATCTCGCGCAAATAGCCCAGGAATATCATTTATCTGTCAAAGAAAGCGGATTCTTTAGCATCGACGATCCTAAGCTTGACCTAGGGTGGCCGTTAGAGATCTTCCAAAAAGCGTTAAATCTTAAGAAGGACGAAGTAGCAGGGCCCATCGCAACGGCGAAAGGGTTTTATCTTTTAAAACTTAAAGACACCCAGGAAGCTCGCCTGCTCACCTTTGACGAGGCGAAAAACAAAGCTCAAGAACTTCTCGCTTTGCAAGAAGCTAAAAAGATCGCAGAACAAAAAGCCAAAGAAGCCCTGGATCGGATCAAAACAGCTTGGCAGGCCACGCCCAATGAAAAGTTTGAAATCCTTGCTAAAAAGCTGGATCTCAAGATCGAAAAAACACCTGAATTCACGCGCGCGCAATATCTACCGGGCATTGGGCCGTCGGCTCAATTTCAGCAGACAGCCTTTACCCTGACCAAGGAAAATCCGCTCAGCTCCATCGTCGAGATGAACAGCGGATACGCGATCATTTATTTAACAAATTTCATTCCGGCCGACAATGAGAAATTCTTAAAAGACAAGGATTTCTTGAAAGAACGCCTGCTGACACAGCGTCGGGACCAAGCATTCAACGCGTTTCTGGCAAAATTACGCCAACAAGCAAATTTGGTGGATAACATCAAGAAGCTTGAAGAAGCTCAACAAGCTCCTTAATGGCGTTATTTTTTTAGAAGTGTTTGATAATCTTCAGGCAAGACATGCTTGACAGATTGAACGCGGCCATCCCCGCTGATCAAAATGAAGGTCGGGACTCCCACGAGAGAATAGCTTTCGGCAACAATCGAATCTTCGTCTAGAAAAACATCAAGGCTGAGGCCGTGTTGCTTCATGTATCCGGCGACTTGCGTTTTTTCTTCTCCGGTATCAATAAGAATGATCTTAATACCTTGCTGTTGGATCTCTGCCTGACGTGCATTGAGATCTTGAAGGGCTGTGCGGCAATGAGGACACCATGTCGCCCAGAAGAACATGATCGCAGGCTGATTGGCCCGATACGCGCTCATCGTCACCGCCTCCTGGGTCAATGTCGAGAGCGTAAAATCTGGCGCGCTTTTTCCTTCCAAAGGATTACCGAAAAGTAAAAGCTGCGCGCGTCCTCTGGCAAGCCCAACAACAAACAACAAAACGATTACGATCAAAATCACGCGACCAAAGATCCTCATCTTATTTCTCCTTTGAAGGTTCACACGAACCCTTAAGCCACTGTAAATATTCTTTATTCCCTGCCGCGATCGGCAAGGCAATGATCTCCGGGACCTGATAACTGTGCATGGTCTTCACGCAGGAAACAAGCTTTGCAAAACAACTCTTGCGTGTTTTAATGACCATCAACGCTTCTTTGGCAGAATCCAGCTTGCCCTGCCACCAAAAAAAAGACTGAACACCTGAAACAATGTTCGCGCACGCTATCAACTTTTTAGCCAAAAGCGCGCGGCTGATCTTCTTAGCTTGCGCAACATCTTTAGTGGTGATCAAAACAACGATATTCATCAAGTCCTCTTGTAGTTGGCGTATTGTAACGTAAAAAATGCTTCTAGCAAACTATTTTTCAGCTTTTAGCACCATCAGCGAAAGCATGCGCGTCGCCTTTTCTCCATCTTTACGATATGACGCAAATCCTCTCTGGCATACGGTACAAGCGCGGCTATCACGCAGATGACTCGGCTTAACGCCTAAGGTTGTCAGCTGGCGCTTGTTCGCAGCAACGAGATCAAAAAACAATTTTCCCTGCCTACGCACAACATCTTGGGGAAAATAATGAATAAACTCTTTTCCCACCTCATAACAGCATGAACGTAACGCCGGCCCCAAAGCGACTCGCACGTCTTGAACGCGCGTACCAAATCTTTTCTTCATCAAGCTTAATGTCGCCGCTGCAATGCGTTTTTGTGTCGAACGCCATCCGGCATGAATAACGGCTATCGCATGCTGCCGCGGATCATAAACAAAGATCGGCAAGCAATCTGCCGTGCGCACAGCGATAGGGACATGGACATCCCTTGCGATGACAGCATCCGCTAAAGGAATACGCTTTTGGTTTCGATACTTCAGGCTTGTCGCGAGAATGACACGCCGGCCATGGATTTGCTTGATATTAAAAACTTTCTTTACCGATAGTTGTGTATGGCGTTTTAAATACGCCTGCTGATAGGCGGTCAGCAAGGGCGTGCTATGTGCCAGCGCGAAATCAACCGACACGTCGGTTGTTAAGGCGGCAACGGACGGCGGAAAAATCTTGCAAAAGAATGTCGGAGAAAAGTTTTCTTTCTTAGATCTGAGAGATCTCTTTGGAAAACGGCTCGCTTGTTTCTTGGCTGACATCAATGATATCTTCATGCTGTAAATGCGTTGCGTTGCCAGATTTAAAATCTTCGATCTTCCTTATCTTTACATCTAAATTCTTAAAACTCTTATCCCGGATATCCGCATAAACATCGACGGTCTTCTTCAGGGCTTTGCCCAGATCGATAAATCTATCCTTGAACGTGACATAGGTCTGAATAAAAAGCTCAATGGCCTTAACGATCTCTTTAACGGAATTCTCATAATGAAAATTCTCGAACGCCTGACGGATCACGCGCAGCATCGCATACAACGTAAACGGCGAGCACAGAACAACTTTCTGCTTTAAGGCCTCATCCATCAGAGTTGGAAAATTTTCTTGGATAAAGCCATACACTTGCTCGTTGGGGATAAAGACCAGAACGAAATCGAGCGTTCCTTGAGACGGGTCGATATACGACCGCCCCTGGATCTCTTTAATGCGGGCCTTAACATTGTTGATAAAATCCTTTTTAAAGTTTTCTTTTTGCAGCGGGTTCTCCGCATTCACCATATTAAGATAATTGTCCAAGGGGAATTTGACATCCATATGGATCTTATGCTTGTCCGGCAAGAAAAAGGTGAAATCTGGCTGCGTACTGACAGCGGCTAAACGTGTTTGTTTAGCATAATTAACGCCTTCCTTGAGGCCGCAAAGCTGAATAATGTCTTCTGCCATGCGCTCGCCCCACTCCCCGCGCTTTTTCACGTTACCTAAAACATTTGTCAAATGTGCCGTGGTTTCCTGAAGGCGCGTTGTCGCCTGCGATGCGTTCTTTAGTTCATTTTCAAGATTGCCGTATTTCTTGTCGCGATCTTTTTCAAGTTCGTGCACAAGCTTCGAATACCTCTCAAGCTCATCTTTTAAGGTCTTCACCGACTGGTCAACCGCTTGACGCTGGCGTTCGAACTCGCCGACGGTCTTTTCCTGCAAGTCGCTGCGCGAGACGTCAAATTCTCGACGAACCTCGCGGCGCACCGTCTCTTTAAGGAAAAAAACAGCCAACGCTAAAAAAAGCAACATCATCAACGCCACAACACCTAATATCCAAGCAGAAATCATCTTTTACCTTTCATCCTCGCTAACCACGACCTCTTGGTTTTCCTTAACGGTCTTTAAGACCTTCCAATCCCCCTCGATCTTGCCGATCATGTTAACAGTGCTCGCAGGTTTTATCTCTCCGGGCTTGCTCACGGGTGTAGGGCCAAAAAAGATACAAAAACATTGGCCTTCCGGCCAGTACCCGACATCGCTGATCTCTGCTGTTTCGGCCGCAAAATCTTTTTCCACCTTAAGCGCTACAGGGATCTGAAAATAGATCTCTTCCCCCCATAAACTTGTAAAGGATTTAATAGGAAGCGCATCCCAGATCTGTCCGGCGGTCTGAGAGCCGTTCAGTTTCGCGCGAACCTTAAGATCCCCCATCTGTATAATAATATTCTTCATTATTTATATACTACCGTTAAGCTTATCTTTTTGCAAAGAATTTTCTGCTGCCACGCGAACCAAACTTCTTCCAGCACAAAAACCAAAATGAAAATGTGGCCTATCGAGCCCGGTGGATCGACCTTTCGCCGAACTTATTTTTGATCAGGTCCACGGCTTGATGCACACGTTCTTTTTTGTCATGTTGCGCATCTTCAAAAAGGCTTTCTTGAACATAAGCGCTCTGAAATCCTGATACCCGCACGCCCAACAATCGCACCTGAGTTCCTGCCACATACAAACCATCGAACAATGTGCGCGCATGAAGAAAAATATCATCAACAAAATTTGTCATCTGCGGCAATGTCACAGCGCGCGTGTAGGTCTTGAACCCTTTCAACCGCACTTTAAGCGTGATCGTACGGCCTTGCAATCCATCCAGGCGAAGGCGGCGCGAAACTTTTTCGCTTAAGATCAGCAAAGTCTGATAAAGCATTTTTTTGTCATCAGAATCTTTTTCAAACGTATGTTCATGACTGACGGATTTTACTTCTTGGGCTTGCTCCACGCCTCGTGGGTCTATGCCGTGCGCGAGCGCGTAAAGATGCAGGCCATTATCGCCAAACACCTGGTAAAGACTGTCCTCGCTCAACCTGGCCAGATCCCCCACCTTAAAAATATTCATCCGCGCCAAGGCCTCTTTCGTCTTGGGGCCAACACCCCACAATTTTCCAACATCTAAAGGCCATAAAAATTCTAAGAGGCTGTCTTTTTTGATCTCCAGCAGGCCGTCAGGCTTGCAGATATCCGAAGCGATCTTGGCGATCATTTTTACAGGCGCGATACCAATAGACGCTGTCAGATAAAGTTCTTCACGGATCCGCTCCTTGATCCGAGCGGCCGCTTTCACCGCTGGCCCGTGAAGCTTCTCGGTTCCGGCAAGGTCGAAAAAAGCTTCGTCAATGCTGATCGGTTCCACGTCGGGGGTAAAATCATGCAGGATAGAAAAAACTTGGCGAGAAACATGGCTGTACTGCGCCATGCGAGGTGGAAGAAAATACGCGTGAGGACATCGGGCATAGGCCTGAGAAATAGGCATGGCGGAGTGAATGCCAAATTTTCTCGCTTCATACGAACACGTCGATACAACGCCGCGTCCATGCCCTTTTTGGGGGTCGGCGCCGACAACAACAGGCTGCCCGCGAAGCTTAGGATCATCGCGCTGTTCAATGGACGCAAAAAATGCGTCCATATCTATATGCGCGATAATCCGTTCACTCATAAACAGCTATTACTTCTTTTTATCTTCAAGGATTTTTAAAAGTTTGTCCAATCGCTTTAAGAACATAAACGGAATAACGATGATCCATACCGCGATAATAGCCTTAAGCGTCATCATTGTCACGAACCAATCGCCGCCGCCTGCTCCCATCATAGAACATTTCATACTCTCCTCCTTTCAAATAATAGGTTTATTATACTCTTTATAAAACATTTTCAGAAATATTTATTTTAGGTCTTGAATTCATGCTTATGGTTGTTATAATCAGCCTTCATTATTCAATCACCTATTCCACAAGGAGAGATGAAATGCAAAAAAAATATTCATTCCTCGCTGACAACTTAGCGCTCATGGAGATCCGCAAGCATCAATGGATCGAGAGTGAAAAGCAAAAACGCGAGATCGGTTTTGCCACAGCCGCAGTCGATTGGATCAAAAAATACGGACACACGTGGAAATTAGCCCGCATTGGCACTAATCAAAACAACGATGTTCTCCTTGAACGAAGACGTTATCGCCGATTTGCCCTGACACTCCCCCTAGAGATCTCCTCTGAAGGTGTCATCGTTAAGACGCAAACCTGTGATATTAGCCTAATTGGTATCTCATGCCAAACGCGCATTGACCTTGATATGTTCAGCGAACCAGAAGTTCGTCTTACCTTTTCAGGAACGAATTCTCGCGAAAGCGTTAAGTTCAAAGCCAAAATTCTTCGCTGCACAAAACAACCCTCTCTGTTTGGAGGGAACGCTTACACAAGCGTTCTTATTCTTGATGAATCAGCGCGAGATTTCTTGCGAGAGCGGCGTGAAGTTCTTGATCATCAAAGTGCATCAGCATAAAAGAAAGCAGCTTCCCTGAGCGGACACTGCGCGCAGCGAACAGATGAGGCCTGGCAGAATGTTTTTCCTGTGTGCACAAGCAGGGCGTGATACTCATTGTAAAGCGTAACGCTGAGCCGTAAGCGATCATGAAAAAATTCTTGCGCTTTTTGATATGTTACGTTCGGCTGGAATATTTTATGCCGGATGAAAATACGTTTTGTGTAGGCATCGATCACGAAGATCGGCTTCTCAAGAGCATACAGCAAAATAGAATCCGCGGTTTCCTCCCCGATACCGTTGACGGTAAGTAATTGTGGCCGCAAACTTTCAAGAGGCTGGGCGCGCATCCTGGCAACGCTCCCGCTATATCGCGCAATAAAGAATGCCGCAAAATTCTTTAAACGCCGCGCCTTCACATTAAAATATCCCGCAGGACGAATATAGCGCGCAAGTTGTCGCAGGCTAAGAACATGCAATTTTCGCGGCGTTAAAACTTTTTTAGCCTTAAGCCGAGCGATCGCTTTCTCAACATTCTTCCAATTTGTATTTTGCACTAAAATAGCGCCAACCATCACCTCGAAGGGTGTTTGGGCGGGCCACCAATATTGAGGGCCGAAAGAAGAAAAAAGTTTCCGGTAAATACGTCGAACTACAGCTTTGGTTCTTGGGGCGGAGGTGGCTGATACTCCCATGTGACGGTCTTTCCTTGAGCGTCAAAATAAACATAAATCTTATCGCTCTTCCACAGATCTTCCGCATAGCGATACAGCCAGCGTTCAGTGTAGGCAGGCATATCGGAAAATTTCTTAATAAAAATGGGCTCACCGAAACGCTTCAAGAAATCATCTTTTGTCTGGCAGGTATCAAGCGTATTATTGCGCAACGCAACGAGCAAAGCATCAAAGCGTTCGTTGACAGCGCGGACGCTGCGGATCTGCTCTTCTTTGTTATCCGACGCTGCTTTGATGCGCATGATCTCTGTGACATGCCGCGCGTTGCAGCTGCACAGAAAGATGGCTAGGCAGAAAAACGATAAATTTCTTATTTGAGATCGCTTCATCCCAACGTCCTTCATAGCCAGCGGAAATGAACAAAGATCCGGCCAAAGTTCTTATCATCTTTTTCAATGCGATGATAACTATTTTTATACCCTTTTTCTAAAAACCGCAAGACATGTTTTTTCAACTGTCCTGAGCCTTTACCCGGAATGATCTCGACACAGCGCGCTTTTTTCTCAACGGCCTCGCGCATCACCGCTGTCAACGCTTGGTCGATCGCGCGGTCATTGCTAAAAATATCATGAAGGTCAAGCTTAAGATTGCCCACTACTTTTGATCTCTCTATTTTCTTCCCTGAGACGGTCGATATCCGTCTCTATTTGACGAATACGGTGCTGAATAAATTTTAACCGCTGGCCATATTCCTTGAGCGTCGCTTGGTCGCGTGCCGTGCTCCCAGCCGAGAGAACGCGCGCCTTGATATAGCTTTCGGTCTCCAGCTCTTGCTTTTCTTTATTGAGCTTTGCGATCGCCGCCTTGTTCGCCGCAACCTTATCTAAAGCCTCTTTATGCTGGTCGTGAAGTTTTTGAATGCTGGGGCTTAAAGGCTCGCTTGCCTGCTCAGCCTTTTTTTCTTTTTTTGCCTTTTCTTTTTCAAGACGCTCCTGCTGGCTCTTTTCTTGATCTTTTTCTCTGCGTTTTTCCAAATAATAATTAAGATCCCCGTAAAAATGCGAGAGATGTCCGCTATCTACTTCGACAATGTGGTTGGCAATTTCCCTAACGAAAAAAAGATCATGGCTGATAAAGCACAGGGTTCCTTCATACTTTTTAAACGCATTGGTCAAAGCCTCCACTCCATCAATATCCAAATGCGTTGTCGGCTCATCCAGCAAAATGAAATTCGGAGGATTGATCAAAAGCTTCGCCAAGATAACACGGCTTTTCTCGCCTCCGGATAAAATACGGATGGTCTTAAATACATCATCATCGTGAAAATTAAAGAGCCCTAACAAAGTCCTAGCATCTTGCGCGCGCACCCCTGGCTTGGCGGCACACACCTCTTCAAGGACAGTCTTGTCGGGATGCAAAACATCTAACCGTGTTTGTGAAAAATATCCAGCCTCGACATTATGCCCGACACGCCGTACACCGCTATTCATATCAATGACGCCGGCCAAGATCTTAAGCAGTGTGGATTTACCAGCGCCGTTTTCCCCCACAAGGCATATACGTTGGCCGCGCGTAATCTCAAAATTGATATTGCGGTACACTTCCGTATTCTCATACGACTTGCACATATTATCCAGTGTCATCACCTGATGGCCGCTGCGCTGGGTATCCGCAAATGTAAAATCTTTGATACTGCGCCGGCGATCCTGCAGATCAATGGTTTCCATGCGCTCGATCATCTTACGTTTATTGCGGACAGCGGCTGCGCGATTCGGCTGCGCATGAAACCGCTCGCAAAAACGCTCCAGTTGTTCTTTCTTTTTTTCAACAACCTTCTGCCGCTTCTCCAGCGACGCCTGATCCATGGCTTTTTGCTGCTCATATTCACTATAGTTTCCCTTAACCTTCACCATGCGAGAATTTTCCAACAAGATCGTATAATTGGTGACATCGTCTAAAAAAACCTTATCGTGAGAAATAATAATGAACGCTCCCCGATAATTTGCCAAAAAATCTTTAAGCCACAGCGTGGCATTCAAGTCCAAGTAATTCGTAGGTTCGTCTAAAAGCAATAGATCATATTGATAGGTCAATAGTTTCGCTAACAAGGTGCGCATTTGCCAACCACCGCTTAAATGATTGATCGGCCGGTTAATATCCCTCTCGCGAAAACCTAACCCAAAAAGAACTTTTTCTGCCCTATGTTCCAGTTCATAGATCCCCAAGTGCTCCAGCTCTGCTAAGACATCACCGTAGCGGTTAGAATCTGCCTTATTTTCATCTTCGAGCTTATGCTTTTCGTTCTTAAGCGCCCTGATGCGATCATCACCGGATGTCAGCTCGTCGATAACCGTATGTTCGGAATGGAACGCGCTTTCTTGCGGCAGATAACCGATATTAATACCTTTTTGGATCTGCACCTCGCCGCCCGTTGACTGCATCTCTCCCCGGATAATAGAAAACAGTGTCGTTTTTCCTGAGCCGTTAGGACCCGTGAGGCCGATCTTCTCGTTACGGTTAATGCTTAGGGAAACCCCTTCAAAAAGTGTCCGATTGGTAAAATTCTTTGAAAGATTATTAATGGTGATCATAGTCGTTTTAGAATATCCACTTCTACGGCTGTTAGTTCTCGCCACTGGCCTGGCTCTAGATCCCCTAATTTAAGCGGCCCTTGCTGTTCACGTTTTAAGAAAAGGACTTCATACCCAAATTTTTCAAACATCCGGCGGATCTGACGCTTACGCCCTTCGTGAATACTGATCCGCAACGCTGTTTCCCCTTCACATGTTTCGATATGAAAGATCCTGCACGCAGAAGTTTTTTCTCCGTCAATAACAACGCCTTTTTCCAAACGGCTCTTATGTTCATGCGTCAAGACGCCTTGGAGATGGGCAAAATAAATTTTATCAATATTAAAGCTCGGATGCGTCAGCTTATAAGCGACTGCGCCGTCATTGGTCAAAAGCAGCACCCCTTCAGTATTTTTATCCAAACGCCCTGCTGGATTTAACGTTTTAAACTGCGCCGGCATCAGGTCGATCACGGTCTTTTCAGCAAAGGGGTCTTCCGTGGTTGTCGTGTATCCTTGCGGCTTATTCAATAAAATATAGGCATACTGCTGCGAAGCCACCTTGCGCCCTTGATAGCAAATAACATCCCTCGCGGGATCGACAGGCGTGGACGGCTCCGTCACCACGAGGCCATTGACCGTGACATGGCCTTCCTGAACAAGATCCATCGCCTTACGCCGCGAACATACGCCGTTATGCGATAAGAAAACTTGAAGGCGCAATTTATGCTTTTCGCTGTCGGATGACTTCATAGAGTACGATCGCCGCAGAAACAGAAACGTTCAAAGAGTCTACTTTTCCCTTCATTGGGATATAGATCGGGGCATCGCAATGATCCACCCAAAATTTTTCTAGCCCCTGATCCTCGCTTCCCATGACGACCGCCAGCGGCACGTTCAGATCCACATCCGTATAGCATGTACCGGCCCCCGGCAAGGTTGCGCAAACAGTGATACCTTTAGATTTTAAGAATTCCCACGCCTCCAAAGGATTCACCTCGATCACAGGCACGGTAAAAATAGCGCCTAAGCTTGAGCGAATAACGTTCGGATTATAGGTGTCCGTTGCGGCATCACAAATAAAGACCGCATCCACACCCACCGCATCTGCCGTGCGCAAAACAGCACCCAGATTCCCAGGTTTCTCAACGCTTTCAAGGATAGCTATCAAAGGTTTCTGCGAAAGCTTCAGGTCGGCAAGCGTTCGACGCGGCTGCCCACAAACACCTAGAACACCTTCATTACGATGGCCAAAAGCTATCTTTTCGAAAACAAAATCCTTAAGCAAAAAGACTTCTGCCACCTGACGCGTTATTGATTCGGCAAAATTCTTATTCTGCTCTTGACCAATGAACGCCTGAGAAAAATAAACTTGCTGAAAAACAATGCCTGCCTGATGCGCCAAGCTCACTTCACGCACGCCTTCCACGATCATACATTTCGTTTCGTCCCTCGCTTTTTTCTCGCGAAGCTCCATGACGGCCCTGACTTGCAAATTCTTGACGCTCGTGATCTCTTTTATGCTGGGCATGAGGACAGTGCCTTTATCACTTGGGTGTTCACCATAAAATGTTTTGTTTTCCAGGATTCCACAATAGCTTTTTTATTCCGCGGCCACAGGTCAGCATAAGTGTCCCAGCCCATCTTAGGCCCTTGACGATGGATCCAAGGATCATTCGGATAATAGCTGACAAGCCCATCAGGAAATCCTGTATTTTTGATAGCCTTATAGGTCCAATACGTCCAGTGAAAGCCATGCGACCGAAAACAAGACACAACATCCTTAAGATAATCGATCTCGCCGTACATGTTACCCCGATAGTTCACGCCAAATTCGCCCACTAAGACTGGGGCACCGTACACCTTCGCTGCCCGCGCGTACGAGGCCGCTATGCGGTTCAATATCGCGCGGCTCCATGACGCTCCTTGATAACGCAAAGGATAGCGCAACAGCGGAACAAAATTAAACGAGAAATCGATCGGATGATAAAAATGAATGCTTAAGGCTATCTGATCATCATGAAATCTTTCAAGGCATTTGACATCCGTAGCCCATGTATTGCCCTCAACAAAAAGAATATGGTTCTTGTCCACGCGACGAATAGTGCGAATAAGCGAACGATAAAAATCATTGAGCTTTTTACTATCTTTAATAACGGCTTCGTTCAGAAGATCATATCCAGCAACGACCGGATTATCGCGATAACGGTCCGCCAAGAACTCCCATAGCGCAAACGTTCGCTTCTGGAATGCTTGATGATGCCAAAGATCTGCTTGTCCCAGGCTGTCACAATGCCAATCATGATTTTGACACCCCGCTGCGCCATGCAGGTCTAAAATAACATATAACTTATATTTGTTAGCCCATTGGATAGCCTTATCTAGATATGCCACGCCTGCTTGACCATAGCGATAAGGAGATGTTTCGATGAGCCCGTGATGGAACGGTACGCGGACACAATTAAACCCCACCTGCGCGATACGCTTAAAATCCTCTTCTTGGATAAAGGTATCATAAAATAATCTCTCAAAACTTTTTAAAGCCCCTTTTCCCAGTCGAGCGCCAAAGTCTTTTTTAAATTGCCGCACCGCCACATTGGGCGCCTGCATGATGTAGCCTTCCATCATCAGCCATCCGCCCACATTCACTCCCCGCAATGCCACGGGATGGTTTTGAGCATCGACGATCCTTGCTTTTTGTATTTCTAAAAAAGGTAATTTCATGGCAAAAGCCTTTGAGCCTGAAGAAATTTCTTGATACCCTCGGTGTAAATACCTCGAGAGGTTTCATAGCCTTGGTTATGATCTCCTCGGATCTTTAAAAATTCTTTTGGCGCAGCTGCCGCCTCGAACAGTTTTTGTCCTAACGCAAAAGGAACAATATCATCTTCTTGGCTATGAATAAAAAGCTTGGCAACGGTAAGCTTGCGCGCACAAGAAGCGGCATCCATCTTTGTTTGAAATAAAAAAGTTGGAATAAAAGGATAGTAATGATGCGCGATATCAGCCACGGACGAAAAGCTCGAATCCACGATGAGCGCCGCGAAAGAACGTTTACTCGCAAGCTCTAAAAGAACAGCTCCGCCCAAAGATTCGCCATAGCCAATAATTTTATCTTTGGGAATATCAAGGCGTCCGGCCAGGTAATCAAACGCAGCAAGGGCGTCTTTATAAACACCTTGCTCGCTTGGCATCCCTTGGCTTTTCCCATACCCACGATAATCCACAATAAACACATTGAGCCCTAATTCTCGAAATAACAAAATCTTATCCAGGCGATGACAAATATTACCACCGTTACCATGAAAAAATAACAACGTCGCCTTAGCTGATGGATGACGAAAGAACCAACCGTTCAGTGTCAACCCATCCTCGGTCTGAAAATAGACTTCGTTAAAAAGAAATCGCTTTGTATCAGGTAAGAACTCAATCTCTTTCTGAGGAAAGAAGACGCTCCTGGATTCAAGGTAGCGAATAAAGAAAAGAAAAACAGCCAGCAGAACAAAGATCGCGATAAAAAATTTGATCACGCCTGCCTCCTGCCGGGATCCTTCTTGTCGATAAGTTCATGCATCATTTCTACAGCTCTCAAGACCGTATCAATAGCGCAAGGCTTTGTGATGTAATGGTCCGCGGCATGCGCAAAACCTTTTTGCACATCCTGCAACTCGCCAAGCCCGGAAATGATCACGACGGGCTGGTGTCGCCCAGGCAAAGGGTCTTCACGTAATTTCTTGAGGATCGTCAACCCATGCATGCCTGGCATGATCAGGTCCAGCAAAATGATATCCGGATCTTCTTTCTTGATCTTCTCCCACGCGTCTTGCCCATCGCAAGCCTGAACGACCGCATAGCCGCGAAGCGCCACGGCTTTCGCCATGATCTCCAGGACTTCCGGTTCGTCATCAGCAACTAATACTTTTAATGCCATGGACCCTCTTTCTTGTAAAAATAAAAAATAGCGGGCAAAGATTCTTACCACTTACCGCAGCACGCTTCAGCTATTTGCGCGCTGAAGAATAGCTATCGAGATCATAATTGATCTCATTGGACGGCTTAGCGACCTTATCTAAGGCAACATTCGCCTTCGCAAAGAATTTCTGCGCGACCGTATCATGATAATCAGAAAAGACGACCACACGCTTGATCCCCGCGGCAACGAGCGCCTTGGCGCAGGTCGTGCAGGGCATATTCGTCACGTACGCGGTCGCGCCATTGGTAGGATGCCCGTTCTTAGCCGCTTGCGTTAAAGCGTTCATTTCGGCGTGATTGGTGCGGATACAATGATTTTCCACCACCCAACAACCTACATCCTCACAATGATCATCGCCGGGAATAGAGCCATTATAACCGGTTGCGATCACTTGTTTATCTCGAACAAGAACACATCCGCAATGCATGCGCGGACATGTCGCACGCTCGGAAGCGAGCATCGCTAATTTCAGAAAATATTCATCCCAGGAAGGTCGCGGCATATTCACCCCGTTAGAGATAGGAAGCGTTTTAACCGATTTCGCAAATACCGCTTGCCCATCCCAGATTTTAGATATTGTTCACGTTGAAAAGCATCATTTTTATTAAGCGATGCTTCATAATATATGACTTCAAAAGGCCCTCGGCCTTTTGTGGAGATTACTTTTCCTTCGTTATGCTCGTTAAAACGCTTCCGCAAATCATTCGTACACCCCGTGTACCAGCGTCCGTCCTTTTTACTTTTTAGAAGGTAAACGTAATGCATAACGCTCTCACATCTCTAACGGGGCAAGCTCCTTTTATTAATATTAGTATTATATTCCGCTTCGCTCAGTTTGCAAGATTTGAATCCGAACAACCCCTGCATTAAAGTGATCTGCTCTGCGCGATGATCCGCTGAAGGCCTTCGGCAAAGATCTTCTCCGGCGTCAGATAGCTGACAATAATATAACCGCTTTGCTCAAGATCAAAGAAATACCCTGGATGAACGAACACATGCTGTGTTTCTAGCAATCGCATCACCCAAGACTCTTCGTCGATATCCCCAGAAAGCTGAATGATGCCATACCAGCCGCCTTCGGCGCGCAAGACCTTAAGGGGAGTGGAAGCGCATAAGGCGGTCAATGTTTTTTGATTGACGCGGATACGCTCCTGAATAGGTTGCTGGATCTTTTCTTTTAAGCTCAGCCAAGCCGGCAAAGCATTTTGCGCCGGCGTATTCACGGACAAATAGGTATCGGCGATGATTTCCAGCCGTTTCAGGGCTTCTTGCACTTTTTCCGACGGACCATTGACAACGATCCACGATAATTTCATCTGCGGCAGGCCTAAGCTTTTCGACAAACCCCCTAAGACAAACGTCAAAACTTCGCTGTTGCCAGCCAATGTGCGCACCGCATTCAATGGAACATCCAGCGTATAGTCCGAAAAGACCTCATCACAAATGATCGCCATATTTTTCTCACGACAAAGAACATTGATCGCTTGAAGTTCTTCAGTTTTCACAAAGCATCCTGTGGGATTATTCGGGCTAACTAAAACAAGCGCTTTTGTTCTCGCAGAAACTTCCTCGGCCGCGCGCGCAACATCAAACGTCCATGCCTTATCATAAAGCAACGAATAAAAATGAATGTCCACATCATTTAGCTGCCCTAAAAAATCAAATAATGGATAGCTTGGCCGCGGGAACAACGCAACATCCTGAGGGTCTAAGAGTAGGCGGAAAAGGAAAGAGTACGCCTCGCTTGAACTTGCGGTCAGAATGATCCGCTCGATATCCACCTTGATACCTTGTCGCGCGTACATTTGCGCGACAGCCGTACGCGCCTTTTCGCCTCCTAAAGGCATTGGTTGATACACCATATTCGACGCTTGCGCTAACGCTTTTAAAATAGGGCGCGCCGGATACGAAAATCCTGCCCGCGTCGGATTCGACTCTGTCAGGTCGAAAACTTTTATCTTTTGTTCTTTGAGCTCAGCCAAGCGCATCATCAAGGGGTTTTGCGCGAACGGCCAATCTGTCCGATGGGAAAACATAAGGCAGCGTTAACGTCTCCAATCTTCTTGGAGTTTCTGGACTTCTTTTTCTTTCTCTTTGAGCTTCTGCTCGATCTTGTCGAATTCAGACTTCGCGATCCACTGCTCTGCATCTTTTTTCTTCTGCAAGATAGCATTCGTTTTGCGAAGCTCCGCGATCTCCTCTTTTTGCGTGCGCGTCGTAAAATCAAGATTGGTTACTTTTAAAAGCAACTCGTTCTTTTCTTTCGTTAACTTTTCCAGATCCGATTGCATGCTCTTTTTTTCTCTCTCGCTAGAAAGGCGCAAAGAATATTCATGTTCACGGTCGGTCTGCGCCTTGGTAAGTTCCATCTTGGCCTGGCGGATCTCTTTGGTGCGACGGTCAAGCGATGTCTCTTGCTCAGAAAGCCACTGCTTTTCCCTCTTCAGCTTTTCCTCGAACTTTTGGATCTTTTCTCTTTCTTCACCCAGAGTATCTTTAAGCTTCTCTTCTTCTTTTTTAAGCTCAGCGATCTCTTTTTTATATTTCGCAACATACTCCTTAAGACGAAAAGCCGCTTCCTGCCATTCCTTGTCCTCCTTGGACATCACAGGTTCTAGCTGCTCTGCGCGCTTGCGGCGTTTACGCTCTTCATGAGCGGGAAAAAAGACCGCGAACACAACAAAAGCAAAAATAGAAAAAATAAAAAAGAGTAAAATAAGCTGGATGGTCGACATAAATCTCCTTATCCTTGCCTCATATTATACTTGAAACTTCCTGAAATCAATAAAACTCTCCAAAAAACAAGGGCCCTGCGAAAGATGCATCTTAAGCAGGGCCTGGCTAAGAAAATAGTACTTACAACTTATAAAAGAACGATACAACTATCCAAAGGATAGCACGCTTTAGCTGAAAAAAAAGGCATTTTCAAATTCTTCCAGCAAACGTTTTCTTTTGCAACTACTTAGCCGGAGCGGGCGGGACAACGTTGTTAATGCCTAGAGCCTGATTATCTTGGTTAAGCTCGTTGACAGCTCTTTGCAAAAGGGCCATAACGGTCAAAAGTCTCGTTGATAATTCTTGCTCACGGGTGTCCTTTTCTTTTAACATCGTTTCGATCTTAGCCACATAATTGAGCTGGGCCGCGAACGCATGACGCTGATAGCCAGCGTAAAGCCCCAAGAAAATAATGATCACTAATTCCAACAACACGATCACCTGCCATGTCTGCAACTTCTTTTCCTGCTTTTCCATATACCCCTCCTTTAAATGAGCACCTGACTTACGTAAGCCTTTTGGCAACGTCAAGCCAGCCGTGCGGATTTGTTCCACCCAAGATGCAACCTATCAGCTAAGGTGGCGTTTTATGAGATCAAATTCCCCCTACAGGAACTAAAACTTTCTGCAAAATGTTAAACATATACCCTGTAAAAATAATACCTGCCGTAACTAACAAAAAGAAAATAACGATCAGTCGGGTTTTCATCGCGCGTCGCAAGATAATGGCTTCCGGAAGGCTTAAGGCGCTTACAGACATCATGAAGGCCAGCGCCGTTCCCAGGGGAACCCCTTTGCGAAAAAGCGCCACGGCGATCGGAACGATCGCCGCACAGCTGCCATACATCGGAACACCCAAGCCAACAGCCGCTGGAACAGAAAAAGGGCCTGTTTTGTTGATCGCGGATTGAATGGTCTGCTGGGGAACATAGTTATGGATCAAAGCCCCAAGGCCAACCCCGATGAGGATCCAGACCCACAGACGCCCCAAGATCGTCATGGCCTCGCCCCATCCAAAAAGGATCCTGTCGGCAATGGTCGTATATGCTTTTTGCGCTACGGCTCCCGTCGAAGAGGAGCCAACAATATCCCGTTCAAGATATTTCTCCATTCCCAATCGCCCTAAAAGAAGCCCGCCGCCGATCCCCAGAAGCATACCGCTTGCCACATACAGCGCCGTGATCTTCCACCCGAAAAAATTCAACATCAAAATAACCAGATATTCATTGATCAAAGGCGATGTGATCAAAAAAGCGAACATAACGCCCACGGGAATGCCCATCTTCACAAAACTTAAAAAAATAGGGATAGACGAGCAAGAACAAAACGGTGTGATCGCGCCAAATAAGGAGGCATAGAACGCGGCCAAGATCTTCTTCTGACTTAACCACGCTTTTATACGTCTTTCGTCGAGAAAAGAACGCAAAAAACCCAAGAACGTGATCATGACCAGCAACAACAGTGTGATCTTGATCGTGTCATAAATAAAAAAATGCAAGACATGCGCCAAGCGTGACTGCGGATCAAGGCGGAGCAAGGAAAAAACAAACCAACTCACGATAGGTTCTATCATCAATACCCTTTCTATCAGCAGAGATAGTTCATGTTAATGGGGCGAGGGTGTTTTGTCAACGATTTTTGGCTTCAAAGAGAGACGATTTATTTCCATGAATCATCTGGACAAGCCCTCAATTTTTTATATAATGAAGAAAACTTAACCACAAAAGGAGTATCCATGAAAAACATCATCGCCGTTCTCGCCCTGATACTAACTATCGGGACCCTGGCAGGATGCCAAACAACACAAGGCTACAAGGATCAGGTCGCAACCCTGTCAGGTCGCGTCCAAACCTTGGAATCAACTGTTGAGCAGCGCGACAGAGAGATCGCTGATCTTCAGGACCAGATCGATAGCCTCAGCCCCAAAAGCTCTGAAAGATCTACAGCAACAGCACAGGTCGCCACGGACAACAAAGACCATCTTGGCATTATCCGCGTTGCCGTGCCTGTCACCGATGTGCAAACAGCACTGAAGGCTGCCGGATATTACAGTGGTAATATTGACGGTAAGATCGGTCCTAACACGATCGCAGGTATTGCCGGATTCCAAAAAGCTAACGGTCTTAAGGCTGATAGCATTGTAGGCGCCAAGACATGGGAAGCTTTGAAAACATACCTAACTAATTAATATACATAGGTTTATATCTACTCTCACATAATTGTGGAGTTAGATATACAGAAAACAGGGATTATGACTATCATAATCCCTGTTTTGCTTTATAAAATGATTCCTAGTGGAGCGCTACAGACTAATATCCCAGGTCTTGACCTTCGCCAGACCCGTAGATATTTCTCCTCAACATTGTATCGAACATGGTCTTCCCATCATAAAAATTCTTTCCCCATCCCACCAATTTATCGTTCTCGAAAACAATAGGGGTCAAAGAATCCTCCGCATCCCATCCTCCGGAAGCAGAGTTTGTCCGGTAGAACCAAACATCCATGGTCTTCTCCTTATCCGAATATTTCTCACTTTTCTCCGGAGGGCCCATGACCTGCAAAACCTCTTGAGTGGGCTGGCCTGTCCTAAGCGTAACAAGCAGTTCATTATTCTTTTTGGCGATCTTGCCGTAGCCGCAACTGCATAGCCCTAAGCACAATACAACAACTAAAGCTTCCTTCATTTTTTTCCTCCCGTGATTTGATATTGGTAAAAATTATCTCTCCTTCGGCCGATAAACGATCGGATGGCCAACAAAAACATACCCCTGATCAAAGGCTTTTCGCTCCATCTTTTTTAGCTCGTCGACAAATTCATGTTTATTGATATCCAAGGTTGGCGCCGCGACATCTTTAACGCCGAGCCCAAACACTTTACGGTAATGGGCATAATGCTTGACCATGATGGCCTGGATACGTGGCAATGTAGAAGGCTTACGCAAAAGCTGTAAGGTTTCTGATTTCCAGAGGCTAACGAATTCTTGAGAGAGCTTCTTGGGGGCGCTAGCCAAAAGAACGCCTAAGCTTCGGGTCTTTTTTTCATCTGCTTCCTGACAAATAAACTTAAGCATATGCCATGCTTCATATAATTCTTGCTTTGTTTTGATATCAAAACGCTTAAGCCAGACAAAGGCATGCAGCCTGCGCGACCAATCCCACCACTTCCATGGACTGTCAAGGTCCAGGACTGGAAAAAGGAACCAATCCTCTTTTAGC
>Ga0172367_10003425_pt1 | contig 20591 bp, 21 predicted proteins | sample Lak10m_FD_114542 | JGI IMG/M metagenome (GOLD analysis project Ga0172367, IMG submission 114542) | Freshwater microbial communities from Kabuno Bay, South-Kivu, Congo - kab_022012_10m | ecosystem: Environmental > Aquatic > Freshwater > Lake | place: Democratic Republic of the Congo: South-Kivu...
ACCGGGCAGGCGTCGTAACCGGGCAGGCGTCGTAACCGGGCAGACGCCGGTCAGGGCGCAGTGAGAGCGGCGACGATGGCGGGGAAGGCCGCCTCGGCGTAGGTCCGCATCTCGTCGTCGGTCCGGTCCTGGATCGGGTGCGGCGTGAAGACACGGGCCACGTCGGGGAACCCGAGTGAGGTCGACTGGGCGACGGCCGCCTCGACGAAGCCGGAGGACGCGACGAACACGCCGGGGAGCCCCCGACGCTCGAGATCGATGATGTCGTGCACACTGCACGACGTGCAGCTGCCTCAATCGGCGAGGGCCTCGATCACCAGCGTGCACTGGGTGGCGATCTCGTGGCGGAGGTCGACCGGGGCCGGCTTGGTGAAGGTCGGCTTCGCGTAGCGGCGGACGACGGCCCCCGAGTCGGCGAGCATCTCCTCGAGGCGGTCGAGGAACACATCGCCACGCGGCTTGGTGATGTCGAGGAGGGCGATGACCTGCCCGTCGAGTGAGGCCGGACGGGGGAGGAGGGTGCGGGTCGCGACCGTGCGCTCCCCGGTCGGGTCGAGAACGACTCTGCTCACGGACGGACCTCCCTGGTGACGGGCTGTGACCCTGTGGTGCCGTTGGCCCACCCGGCGATGATGGCCGAGAACAGACCCGCTTCGCCACCCGCTTGGACGACGAGCAGCCCACCGGGCCGGAACTTCGGGAGGGTCGACGAGGCCAGGTGCTCGGGAATGCCCTCGGTCATCCCGTCGGCGCCGGCGACGAGCGCGGTGCCCGGGGTCATGAGGAGGGCGCCGATCTCGGCGACCAGGCGGTCGCGGTCCCAGCCATCGTCGCGCAACACCCGTGCGTGCTCCGGGCCGATCACCAGCACTGCATCGAAGCCGAGCACCAACTTGGGGTGGTGCACCGTCCGGAGGCAGGCGGCGAACGACCGGGCGAGAGCCTCGGCAGTACGGGCCTTCTGGTCGACGACGCACCGCGGGCCCTCGCCGGCGAACACGGTCACGGCATCGGCGCCTGCTGCTGCGCCGCGCGCGACCGAGAGCGGTGCGAACGGTGAGTCGTCCTCGCGCTCGGCGAAGCAGAACGACAACTTGCCGGGGTTCCCGTGCGTGGCGCGATCGACCTCGCCGGGCCGTCCTCCGCCGACGTTGCGGACGACCAGTTGCACGGCCCGTCCGATGGTCAGGTTGGCGCGGTTCCCCTGCCCGAGGGCGTTGCCACCCGAGTTCATCCCGATCGCTCGGGTGCCCGGGCCATTGGCGATGATCACCGGACCGACCGGCATCGTGGTGGCGAGCACGCCGTGGATGTTGAACTCGTCGGTGCACACGGCCTCGAGGGCAGCGAGCACCCACGGCAGGTACTCCGGGCGACATCCGGCCATGACAGCGTTGACGGCGACCTTCTCGACCGTGACCTCGACGAGGTCGGGTGGGACGACAGCGACGATCTCGTCGGGTCGTCGAGTGGTGCCCGCCAGCATCCGCAGGACGCGTTCGGGGGTCGGAGGGACGAGCGGAAGACCGTCGCTGAACCCTCTGTCGAACAGCGCCTCGAACTCGTCCTCGAGCTCGGCGATCTCGATGCGCCGCGAGGCGAGACCCGTGCCGCCGAATTGGGCGTCGAGGGCATCGACGCGGTCGGGGTCGACCGAGAGCGAGCCGCAGCCCGGGCGCATCACGGGGAGCTCGTCGCCGAGATCGGCGCGACCGGTGATCCGCCGCCAGTCGTCGCGTAACCACCCGACCGTGCGCTCGACCTCGACGCCGGACACCACACGGATGAGGGTCGGGACGGTCTCGATCTCGTGGTGCCAGCTCACGGCGAGGTCGGTGTCGTGGACCGCCGACGGGATCGGCCAGAGCGGAGTGTCCTGGACGATGACATGAGCGCCGATCGGGGCGAGGAGAGGCGCCACCATCCGGCACGTCTCGCACTCCTCCTTGACCACGACGACGAGACCGTCGGGGAGGGTCGGAGCGTGCGGGCGCGTCATGCGCCGTGGCCGCCGAGGAAGTCGAGGACGAGTCGGTTGACCTCGTCGGGCTTCTCGACCTGGAGGAAGTGTCCGGCGCCCTCGACCACCTCGACCCGTGCGTGCGGGGGGAGCATGGTCGCGCAGAGCTCGGCGACCTCGACACCGATGCACCCGTCGGCGCGACCGTGGAGGTAGAGCGTGGGTTGGGTCGGCACCTGCTGGGTGGCGGCCTGGACCCCGTCGAGCGCCGGATCCTTCGGGCCGTCGCCGAGGGTCGCCCGGTAGTAGCCGAGAGCGGCAGCGAGGTGAGCAGGGTCGCGAAGGGCATCCTTCACGTGGGCGACCTCGGCGGCGCCGGCGAACCCGGGCGACCAGTCGTTCCACAGCATGTCGATGAAGGCCAGGTCGTTCGCCGGGACCACGAGGTCGGCGAGTGGCGACTGGAAGAAGAACATGTACCAACTGCGCTTGAGCTGCGCGAGGTTGCCCAGGAACGACATTCCGAGTGCGGGCCCGGGAGGGACGGCCATGCCGACCACCTTCGACCATCGCGACGGGTCGATGGCCGCAGCGCCGTAGACCGCAGGCGCACCCCAGTCGTGTCCGATCAGGACGGCGTCGGGTCCACCACCCAAGGCGTCGTGGAGCGCATGGAGATCGGTGGCGAGGGCCGCCGTCTGGTAGAGGCCGTCGGCCGGGATGCCGGTCGGGGCGTAGCCGCGCTGGAAGGGGGCGACGGCGTGGTAGCCCGCCTCGGCCAGCGCAGGGAGGAGGTGCCGCCACGAGTGGGCGCTGTCGGGGAAGCCGTGGACGCACAGGGCGAGGGGTCCGTCGCCGCACTCGAGGATGCCGAAGTCGAGGCCGTTGGCCGTCACGGTGCGTTCGTCGATGGTCGCCATGCGCGCAACGTAGCCGCGGTCAGGACCCTCGCTGGCAGTCGTGGTCGGCTGCGGCGTGGCAAAGGTCACGTTCACGGGGTGTTTACCGCTGTGACACAGAGGTCGTAGCGTGCGCGTCATCGGGGGTGAGGCAGCTCTTCACGTCACGTTCCACGGAGTGCGGGGCTCGACCCCGTGCCATGGCGATGACACGAAGCGGTACGGCGGGAACACGTCGTGCGTGTCGCTGCGCGCCCCGGGCGAACAACCCCTCCTGTTCGACCTCGGCACGGGGTTGCGGTACTTCGGTGCATGCCAGCCGCACGACGGCACCTTCCGCGGGACGTGTCTGCTCACCCACCTCCACTGGGACCATGCGCAGGGTCTCCCGTTCTTCTCGCCGCTCCTGAGGGCAGGGTCCGAGCTCGACATCCACGCTCCGGCGCAGGACGACGGGTCGTCGGCTGCCGATGCCTTCTGCCGGATGATCCGACCGCCCGCCTTCCCTGTCTCGCTCGACGTGCTGCCGGGCACGATCCGCATCCACGACACGGCCGACGCCGAGTTCGAGGTCGGCGGGTACTCGGTGACCTCGCGGTTGATCCCGCACATCGGTCCGACGCTCGGCTACCGGGTCGAGTGGCAGGGGCGGTCGGTCGCCTATCTCAGCGACCATCAGCAGCCGTGCGACGGCTCGTTCGCACTCAGCGACGGGGCACGCGAACTGGTCGAGGGCGTCGACCTGCTGATCCACGACTCGCAGTTCACGCCGGCCGAGTTCGCCCAGAAGTCCGACTGGGGTCACTGCACCATCGAGTACGCACTGTGGGTCGCCGAGGAGTGCGGTGTGGGAACCCTCGCCCTGTTCCACCACGACCCGGGCCGGACCGACACCCACCTCGACGACGTCGTGCGCCTCGCTCAGTCGCAGACCGAGGCATCGGGCCTGTCGGTGATCGCCGCGGCCGAGGGCCAGGTCGTCGTTCTTCCGGCGGGCTGACGAGTGATCGTCGCCGACATCGCAAGAGTCGCGCTCGGAGCCGTCTTCGCAGTCTCTGCGGCGACGAAGATCGCGAGCGTGACGCGCTGGAGGTCGGAGGCAGCGGGCCTCGGAGTGCCGCCCGTCGTGTCGGCCGTCGTCCCGCCGCTCGAGGCTGCGCTCGCCGGTCTGCTGGTGAGCGGCCTGGTGAGGCCGTGGCCGTCGGTGGCCGCTGGGGCGCTGCTGGCGGTGTTCACCGTGCTGCTCGCTGTGCGTCTGGCACAGGGCGTGCGGCCCCCGTGTGCGTGCTTCGGGGCGTGGTCGACTCGGCCGCTCGGACCGGGGCACCTGGTGCGCAACGCCGGACTGCTGGTGCTGACCATGGTGGCCGTCTGGTCGTAGGTCGACCAGCCTCGCCGTCAGACAGGTGAGCAGCCCAGTGGGCGAGCCGCGGTATCAGCCGGCGAGTTCGGCGAGGAGGAAGGCGATCACTCTCGCCTCGTCGCGCCAGCTCTCGTAGCGCCCGCTCGGTCCGCCGTGTCCGGCACCCATCTCGCACCGCATGATGAGCGTGGCGTCGTTGGTGCGCACGTCGCGGAGCCTGGCCATCCACTTGGCGGGCTCGTGGTAGCTCACACGGGGATCGTTCAACCCTGCGGTGACGAAGAGCGCTGGGTAGTCGGCGGCGACCGTGCAGTCGTACGGCGAGTAGCTCCGCATGTACGACGCGTACGGCTCCGACCGCGGGTCGCCCCACTCCTCCCACTCGGTGACGGTGAGCGGCAGCGACGGGTCCGACATCGTGGTCACGACGTCGACGAAGGGCACCTCGGCGACCGCGGCTCGCCAGAGATCGGGTCGCATGGTGATGCAGGCGCCGACGAGCAGACCACCAGCGCTCCCACCGCGGACGGCGACCCTGCCGCGCTGCCCCCAACCGAGGTCGAGGAGGTGCTCGGTGCAGGCGATCGTGTCGGTGAAGGTGTTGCGCTTCTCGAGAAGTCGACCGTGGAGGTACCACTCGCGGCCGAGTTCGCCTCCGCCGCGGGGATGCGCGAGTGCCCACACGACGCCTCGGTCGAGGAGCGAGAGTCGGGCGACGCTGAACCACGGAGGCATCGAGGCCTCGTAGCTCCCGTAGCCGTAGACGACGAGTGGCGCGGTGCCGTCGGCGACGAGGTCGGCACGGCGGATGATGTCGACGGGAACCCGGGTTCCGTCGGCGGCCGTCGCCCAGTGGCGTTCCGACGCGTAGGCCGACAGATCGACCCCAGGAGCCGGGGTCTGCTTGAGCAGGGTGCGTTCGCCACCGCGGACCGGCTCTTCGTAGATCGTCCCGGGCGTGGTGAGCGACTGGACGTGGTAGCGGAGCCGATCGGTCTCCCACTCGGGGTTCGAGTCGAGTTCGATGTCGTGGGGCTCGGGGAGGGGCGTGACGATCCGCTCGGCGCCGTCGCGGAAGAGGATGCGCACACGCGGCTGAGCCTCGTGCCACTCGTGGAGCACGAGGTGGCCGGCGAAGGCCTCGACCGCCGTGATCCGTCGCCCGGCCACGTGCGGCACCAACTCGCTCCACTCACCGGGCATGTCGAGAGCTGCCGTCATCACGCGGAAGTCGGTGGCGGCATCGTTGGTCAGCACGACCCACCGGTCGCCCCAGTGGTCGAGCGTGTACTCGAGGTCGTCGGCGCGCGGCCGCACGAGACGCGGCGATTCGAGCGGCGCATGGGCGGAGATGAGGTACGCCTCGGTGCTCGTACGGCTCCCCGAGTCGATCATGATCCAGTCGCCGCTACGGCTGATGTCGACGGCGACGTAGAAGCGTTCGTCGGGCTCGTGGAAGACCTCGACGTCGTCGGACTGCGGCGTGCCGAGTCGGTGGCGCCACACGGTGCACGGGCGCATCTGCTCGTCGGGTGTGACGTAGAAGAGGTGTGTGCTGTCGGCCGACCACGCGGTGCCACCCCACGTGGTGTCCTCGAGGGTGTCGGGCAGATCGACTCCGGTGTCGAGGTCGCGGATCCGGAGGGTGTACTCCTCGCTGCCGTCGGTGTCGCTGCTCCATGCGAGGAGCCGGTGCGTGCGATCGACGTCGAACGCATTGAGACCGAAGTACTCGTGGCCGTCGGCCTCGACGTTCTCGTCGAGGAGGATCTGCTCGGTGGCGGTGGCCGCCGAACGACCGCGGCAGTGGATCGGATAACTCGCGCCCTCGACCGTGCGCGAGACGTACCACCATCCGTCCTTGCGGACCGGGACGCTCAGGTCGGTCTCCTGGACCCTCGAGCGGATCTCACCGAAGACCGTCTCGACCAACGTCGCCTGCTCGGCGAACCATGCGTCGCTGACGGCGTTCTCGGCCTCGAGGTAGGCGATCGTGTCGGGGTCGTCGCGATCGCGGAGCCATGCCCACGGATCGGGGGTGTCGCCGTCAGGCCGTGACCAGACGTGGGGAACCTGCTTCGGGCGGGGTGCCTGCACGGGCGAGAGGGTAGCGTCGCCCCATGAGGGTGTGGATCGACCAGGATCTGTGCACGGGCGACGGACTCTGCGTCGACCATTGCCACCAGGTGTTCACCCTCCTCGACGACGGCATCGCCTATGTGGTGCAGGACGGTCAGGTGCTCAACGACCCGGGTGGCTCCGGCAGCCTCGCGTCGGTCGACGACCGGTACCACCAGTCGGTGGTCGACGCCGCTCTGGCGTGCCCGGGCGAGTGCATTTTCATCGAGGTCGCCCACACGTCGGCGGTGGCCGTCGGAGCCGGGATCATCGACGTCGACGCGGGCGAGGTGGCGCCGCTCGCCGCAGGCGCCGGAGACGCCGACATCGTCGACGCGGAGATCGTCGACGCGGAGATCGTGGACGCCTGACGGGGTTCTGCTCGGCGCCCGGACCGCAGAGCGGGTCGAGGCGGGTCGAGTTGAGCCGGAGTCGCGGCGCTCGTGGTGAGCACGGGTGGACGGGCGAGCGTCAATTGTTACTATGTCGGTAGTGGAAATTCCTCGAGCCCCACGGGAACGCCGATGACCTCGTTCGACCTCGATCTCAGCAAGTACAACCTCGGCTGGAGCGACAGCGATGTCGAGTACGCCTTCACGCCCGAGAAGGGTCTCAACCAGGGCGTGGTCGACCAGATCAGCTGGTGGAAGGGCGAGCCGCAGTGGATGACGAAGTTCCGTCAGCGCTCGCTCGGCTTGTTCGACCGCAAGCCGATGGCCGACTGGTTCGCCGTCAACATGCCCGACATCGACTTCCAGGACATCTACTACTACCTGCGTCCGGCGACCGATCAGGTCAGCGAGTGGGACGACCTGCCCGAGCAGATGAAGGCGACCTACGAGAAGCTCGGCATCCCCGAGGCCGAGCGCAAGTACCTCGCCGGCGTCACGGCGCAGTACGAGAGCGAAGTGGTGTTCCACCGCAACCGCGAGGACCTCGAGAAGCAGGGAATCCTCTTCTGCGACATGGACACCGCACTGCGCGAGTACCCCGATCTGGTGAAGCGGTACTTCGGCACCGTCATCCCCCCCGGTGACAACAAGTTCTCGGCACTCAACTCGGCCGTGTGGTCGGGTGGCTCGTTCATCTACGTCCCGCCGGGCGTCGAGTGCGAGATGCCGCTGCAGGCCTATTTCCGCATCAACAGCGAGAACGCCGGCCAGTTCGAGCGGACGCTGATCATCGCCGACGAGGGCAGCAAGGTGCACTACATCGAGGGCTGCTCGGCTCCGGTGTACACCAACGATTCGCTGCACTCGGCCGTGGTCGAGATCCTCGTCAAGCCGTCGGCCCGCGTCACCTACACCACGATCCAGAACTGGTCGCCCAACGTCTACAACCTCGTCACCAAGCGGGCGCGGGTCGAGGCCGAGGGCCACATGGAGTGGATCGACGGCAACATCGGCTCGAAGCTGACGATGAAGTACCCGAGCGTCTATCTCGTCGGCCCGAAGGCCACGGGCGAGGTGCTGTCGGTGGCCTATGCCGGCCCCGGCCAGCACCAGGACGCCGGCGCGAAGATGGTGCACGCGGCACCCGAGACGACCTCGAAGATCGTGTCGAAGTCGATCTCCAAGGACGGCGGCATCACCACCTATCGCGGTCTCGTCCGTGTCGACGAGGGCGCGTACGGGTGCAAGAGCCATGTGCAGTGCGACGCGTTGATCCTCGACGACCACAGCGAGAGCCGCACGCTCCCGTACATGGAGGTCGGCGAGCGCGACGCCCAGATCGGCCACGAGGCGACGGTCTCCAAGATCGCCGACGAGCAGCTCTTCTATCTCATGTCGCGCGGCCTCTCGCAGGAGCAGGCCATGGGCATGGTGGTCAACGGCTTCATCGAGCCGATCACCCGCACGCTCCCGATGGAGTACGCGGTCGAGTGGAGCCGCCTGATCGAGCTGCAGATGGAAGGCTCGGTCGGCTGACCCACACCACCCTTCCGATGAGAGATGAGTGTCGCTGGCGACCCGATCTCTCATCGAAGCCGCGGCCGTCTCGCTCCGATGAGAGATAGGTGCGCCACAGCCACTCATCTCTCATCGGAAGGGTCAGCAGTCGACGAAGTTGACCGGGACGGCGATCGGACCACTGTCGTCGCCCGCCGCGCCCTTGTGGCGGAAGGTGACGGCGAGACCACCGCGGGCCGTCTCCTTGTACTTCTCGTGCATGTCGCGGCCGGTGTCGCGCATCGTGGCGATCGCCTGGTCGAGTGACACGAGGTGCTGGCCGTCTCCGCGCAGAGCGAGACGGGCCGCGTTGATCGCCTTCATCGCGGCCATCGCGTTGCGTTCGATGCAGGGCACCTGCACGAGTCCGCCGATCGGGTCGCAGGTGAGGCCGAGGTTGTGCTCGAGGGCGATCTCGGCCGCGTTCTCGACCTGCTCGGGCGTGCCACCCATCACCTGTGCGAGTCCGGCCGCCGCCATCGCACAGGCGCTGCCGACCTCGCCCTGACAGCCCACCTCAGCGCCGGAGATCGAGGCGTTCATCTTGAACAGCGCGCCGATGGCGGCGGCGGCGAGGAGGAACTCGACGATGCCGTCGTCGTCGGCACCGGGCACGAACCGGGCGTAGTAGTGCAGCACCGCGGGCACGATGCCGGCGGCGCCGTTCGTCGGGGCCGTGACGACGCGTCCTCCGGCAGCGTTCTCCTCGTTCACCGCGAGGGCGAAGACGTTGACCCAGTCGAGCGCCGCCATCGGGTCGGTGCTGTGGGCCGGCAGCGACCGGTGGAGTGCCGCGGCGCGGCGCTGGACTCCGAGGCCACCGGGCAGTTCACCCTCCGTGCGGCAGCCGCGGTCGACGCAGTCGCGCATGGCCTGCCAGATGGCGAGGAGCTCGTGGCGCACCTCGTCGGCCGGGCGCCGGGCGCACTCGTTGGCGTGGGTCAGCGAGGCGATCGAGTGGCCGGTGCGGGCGCACTCGGCGAGCAGTTCGTCGGCCGAGCGATAGGGGTGCGGCAGCGGGTCGGAATCGTCGACCACAGGTTCGTCGTCGCTGATGTCGCCCTCGACGACGAAGCCGCCGCCGATCGAGTAGTAGCGATGCCGGTCGAGCACCGCGCCCGAGGCGTCGACCGCGACGAACTCGAGGCCGTTGGGATGTCGCGGGAGGACGTCGAAAGGGTGCATCACGATGTCGCCGTCGACGAGGAAGCCGATGTCGTGGGCGCCGAGCAGGGCGAGCCGCTCGGTGACGCGGATCCGTTCGAGGGTCGGCTCGATGTCGTCGGGGTCGATGGTCTGCGGTTCGGCACCGGCGAGGCCGAGCACGACCGCTGAGACCGTGCCGTGTCCGACTCCCGTGGCACCGAGCGAGCCGTGGAGGTGCGCCTCGACGCGGTGTACCCGCCCGAGGACGCCACCTGTGTCGAGTCGGGCGGCGAATGCCCGAGCGGCACGCATCGGCCCGACCGTGTGCGAGCTGGACGGCCCGATGCCGATGCGGAACAACTCGAACACGCTGATGGTCACCGGCGCAGCGTACCCACCACGATCTGGGTCGTGAGCGTCTGCGAGGGGTGAGGCACTCACGACCGAGATCGTGGGCAGAATGGGGGAGTGCCGATGCGTCAGGACTGCCGACACTTCGAGAGCCGCACGTATGCGAACGGCGAGACCGTGCGCAAGTGCGACAAGGATCTCGCGCCCGATGCGCCGTGGCGGTGCCCCGACGCGTGCAGCGGGTTCGAGGTGCGTGTCGACGTGGGCTGGACCTACGGGTCGATGGTGCGTCCGGCGACGCCCGACGAACCGCCCGGACTCGACGACGGATCGGCGGCCGCCGTGCTCGACGAGGCGGAGGACTTCCTGAACTCGATCGGCGCCCGGGTGCTCGCCGAGGTGGCCGCCGAGCGTGGTCAGGAACGCCGCAAGGGACTTCTCGGTCGGCTCCGGCGACGTCGCGACGAGCACTGAGCACGATCGTGATTTCCACTATGCCGGTAGTAGAATTTCTGGCGTGCTCACCGCCGTCGCCGACCTGATTCCCGCCGACGCCCACGACGTCGACCAGCGCCGGGCCGCTGCCGCCCGTGCCGCGACCCTGCCGATGCCCACCGCCGAGCAGGAGGTCTGGCGCTACAGCCGGATCGGCGAGCTCGACCTCGCCAGCCGTCGTCCGGGTCGGGTCGAGACCACCGTCGAGGGAGCCGATCAGTTGCCGGCCGCCGACCCCGCCGCGGTCGCGGCACTCGTGGCCGACCTCAGCGTCCACGACGTCTTCGACGAGCTGAGCGCGGCGCTCCACCAGACGGTCGCCATTCAGGTGCCGGCTGGCAAGGTCGTCGCCGAACCGATCGTCGTCACCCACCGCGTGGTGGGCAACGGCACCGTGTCGTTCCCTCGGTTGGTGGTCATCGCGGGTGCCGACAGCGAGTTCACGGTGGTCGAGCGCTTCGAGTCCGAGGCCGGGTGCACCGCCGTCGTCGTGCCCCGACTCCGGCTCCACGCCGGACAGGCGGCGCGGGTGCGCTACCTGGCCGTCAACCTCCTCGACACCGCCACGTGGCAGCTCGGTCACCAGCAGGCCACCGGCGAGCGCGACTCGAGCACACTGCTCGCCACCGTCGCCCTGGGCGGCGACTACGCCCGGGTCCGCACCGATGCCCGCCTCGACGGTCAGGGCGCGACGACCCGTCAGATCGCCCTGTACTACGCCGACGGCTCGCAGATGCACGACTTCCGCACCCTGCAGGACCACGCCTCGCCGAAGAGCAACAGCGACCTGCTCTTCAAGGGTGCCGTGCAGGATTCGGCCAAGAGCGTCTACACCGGCCTGATCCGCATCCGCGACGAGGCCAAGGGCTCGGCGGCGTTCCAGACGAACCGCAACCTGACCCTGTCGGAGGGCGCCTGGGCCGAGAGCGTGCCGAACCTCGACATCCGCACCAACGACGTCAAGTGCAGCCACGCCAGCACGGTCGGACCGATCGACGACGAGCAGCGGTACTACCTCGAGAGCCGCGGGATCCCGCCGCAGGTGGCCGAGCGACTCGTGGTCCTCGGGTTCTTCGATGACGTCCTGTCGCAGTTGCCGGTCGGGCCGCTCCGTGATGAGTTGCGCGCCCGAGTGGCCGCCAAGCTGGAAGGGGGCCGCTCGTGAGCGCGGTCGATGTCGGTGCCCTCGACGAGTTCGCCGTCGGCGCAGCGCGCCGGGTCGATGTCGCGGGCCGCAAGGTCGCCGTCGTTCGCATCGGCGACGACGTGTACGCCATCGGCGACACCTGCAGCCACGCCGACGTCTCGCTGAGCGAGGGTCTCGTGTGGTGCGACGAGAAGCAGATCGAGTGCGTCCGTCACGGGAGCGCCTTCAGCCTCGAGACCGGGCTGCCCGACACTCTTCCTGCCACACAGCCCGTGCCGGTGTTCGTCGCCCGGGTCGAGGGTGGCCGGATCCTCATCGATACGGAGGCCGCGAAGTGAGCACGCTCGAGATCAAGGGGCTGGTGGCCTCGGTCGCCGGTCGACAGATCCTCAACGGCATCGACCTCACCGTCCGTTCGGGCGAGGTCCACGCGATCATGGGCCCCAACGGCGCCGGCAAGAGCACCTTCTCGGCCGTCGTGATGGGCAAGCCGGGGTACGAGGTCCATGCGGGGCAGGTGCTCCTCGACGGCGTCGACCTGCTGACCATGCCCACCTGGAAGCGCGCCCAGGCCGGGATGCACCTCGTGATGCAGTACCCCACCGAAGTGCCCGGCGTGCAGTTGCTCGACGTCCTCGGCGAGGCCATGTCGGCCCGTGGCGCCGCGACCGACCGACTCGCGACGCTGGTCGAGCACGAGGCCCAGCGCATCGGGTTCGCCGATCGACTGCTCGACCGCTCGCTCAACGTCGACCTCTCAGGCGGCGAGAAGAAGCGCAACGAGACGCTCCAGTTGGCCGTCCTCCAGCCGCGCTTCGCGATCCTCGACGAGCTCGACTCGGGTCTCGACATCGACGCCCTCCGCGACTGTTCGCGCCGGGTCGAGGCGGCCACCAACGAGCACGGTCTCGGCGTGATCGCGATCACGCACTACAACCGACTGCTCGAGGAACTCCACCCCGACCACGTGCACATCCTCGTGAAGGGCCGGATCGTCGCCTCGGGTGGGCCCGAGCTCGCCGACCAGCTCGAGCGCGACGGCTACGAGGCGTTCGTCGATCCGTCCGAGCTGTCGTCCGACACCGACGGTGCCGGACGCAGCGCGTACGACGATCTGTTCGCCCTCTGACGGTCAGAACCGCATCGACCGGAGGCGGGCGATGCGCTCGTCGGTGGCGGGGTGGGTGCTGAAGAGCCGCGCCATCCCGGCCTGACGACCGCGGAGTTCGGCGAGGGGGTTGTGGATGTAGGCCTGCGCCTGCGCCGGCGCGACCACCATCGGGCGACGGGCGGCGAGGACCTCGATGCGCTCGAGTGCATCGGCGAGGGGAGCGCCGGTACCGAGCAGCTCGGCGGCGCCGCGGTCGGCCTCGAACTCGCGTGAACGGCTGATCGCCATCTGGATCAGCGACGCCGCGATCGGAGCGAGCAGCGACATGAGGAGCATCGCGAGCGGGTTCGGCCGGTCCTCGTCGTCGCGTCCGCCGGCGAACATCGAGGCGAACATGGCCATCTGGGCGATGTACGAGATCGCCGTCGCAATGGCTGCCGCCACCGACCCGATGAGGATGTCGCGGTGCTTGACGTGCATCAGCTCGTGGGCCATCACCCCTTCGAGCTCGTGGCGAGGCATCGACTGGAGCAGGCCCGAGGTCGCACACACGACAGCGTGGTGGGGGCCACGGCCCGTGGCGAAGGCGTTGGGCTGCTCGCTGGGCGAGATCGCCACCCGCGGCATCGGCATCCCGGCGCGCTGGGCGAGCGAGGCGACCATGTCGTAGAACTCGGGTGCGTCGTGCCGTTCGATGACGGTGGCCTTGGCCGAGGCGAGCGCGAGTCGGTCGCTGAACCAGTACGAGCCACCGACCATGACGAAGGCGATGCCGAGTCCGATGGTGAGCGAGGCGCTGCTGCCGCCGCCGAGAAGTCCGGCGATGGCGACGATGAGCCCGCCGAGGCCGGCGAGCAGGACGGTGGTCTTCAGGGTGTTCTTGAACATCGCTGGTGTCTCCTGGGACGAAGGGGGTGTGGGTGACGGAACGGGGAACGGGGGATGCTGGTGACGTCAGTGCTGTCGAGGTCAGTGCTGCCGAGGTCAGTGCTGGCGGGTGCGGGTGACGAGCTTGCGGATCTCCTCGACCCACAGGACCGAACTGGCGACGAGCGCAGCGACGAGCCACTGGGCGAGACTGATCGAGGTCGTGTCGAACAACCTCTGGAGCGGACCGAGGTGGGTGACCCCGACCTGCAGCACGATGACCGCACCGAGCGAGATCCACAGCCAGCGGTTGGCGAGGGTGTCGCGGTGGAACACGGTTTGCGAGTCGTGCCGGGCGTTCAAGATGTTGAAGAACTGGAACAGCACGAACGTGTTGAACGCCATCGTGACGGCCACCGATTCGGGTGCCCATTCGAGGACGGCGAGAGTGCCGACCGCCATGGTGACGGCCGCCGTGACGACCGCCGACCAGCGCGAGCGGGTGAGGATCCGCTCGTCGACAGGTCGCGGTCGATGGCGCATCACGTCGTGGCTCGCCGGGTCGACACCGAGCGCCATCGCGGGCGGGCCGTCCATGATGATGTTGACCCAGAGGATGGCGATCGCCGTGAACGGTTTGCCGCCGGCGATCCCGAAGGCCGAGGCGAGCAGGAAGAGAAGTGCGAACCCGAGGGTCGTGCTCAGCTGGAACCGCACGAACTTCACGATGTTGGCGTAGATCGTGCGGCCCCGTTCGACGGTGCCGACGATGGTGGCGAAGTTGTCGTCGGTGAGCACCATCGTGGCCGCTTCCTTGCTGACCTCGGTGCCGGTGATGCCCATCGCGATGCCCATGTCGGCCTTCTTCAACGCCGGAGCGTCGTTGACCCCGTCGCCGGTCATGGCTACGACATTGCGGCGCTTCTGCAGGGCGGCGACGAGGCGCAGCTTGTGCTCCGGCGAGACCCTGGCGAAGACGGTGATCCCGTCGATCCGCCGGTCGAGTTCGTTGTCGTTCATCGCGTCGAGGTCGGCGCCGGTGACCGCTGCGCCGCGGAGGCCGAGTTGGCTGCCGATGGCGGCGGCGGTGGCCGCGTGGTCGCCGGTGATCATCTTGACGTCGATGCCGGCAGCGTGGGCGGCTGCGATGGCATCACGGGCCTCGGGGCGCGGTGGATCGACGATGCCGACGAGTGCGAGGAGGGTGAGCCCGTCGACGAGCGGCAGGAGATCGACCTCGCCCGAGTCGGCGGCGACCAGCGACTCCCATGCATCGAGCGGGAAGTCGCGGTGAGCGACCGCGAGCACCCGCAACCCACGGGCGCCGAGCCGTGAGTTGTGCTCGAGGAGTTCGTCGCGATGGTCGTCGACCGGGTCGGCGGCACCAGTCGGTCCGATCAGACGTCCCGACCGGGCGAGGAGGACATCGGGCGCTCCCTTGGCCATCAGGCGGACGACGGTGTCGCCCGAGTCGGTCACCATCTGGTGAGCGGTGGCCATGAACTTGTTGGCCGAGTCGAACGGCAGCTCGGCGAGCCGCGGGTGTCGCGCTCGGATGTCGTCGACGTCGATCCCGCCCTTTGCCGCGAGGGTCAGGAGCGCCCCCTCGGTCGGGTCGCCGACCATCGTCCACGAGGCTCCGTCGCGGTTGAGGACGGCGTCGTTGCAGAGCGCCATCGTCGTCAGGGCGGCGTCGATCGCGACGGGAAGATCGCCACCGTGGTGGGTGATCGTGCCCGTCGGCTCGTAACCCGATCCCGTCACCTCGTGAGCCGTCAGCTGAGCGACGAGTTCGACAGCGGTCATTTCGTTGAGGGTGAGCGTTCCGGTCTTGTCGCTGCAGATGACCGACGTGCAGCCGAGTGTCTCGACCGACGCCAGCCGCTTCACGATCGCGTTGCGCTTGGCCATCGACGCGACTCCGAGAGCGAGGGTGACGACGGTGACCGCCGGCAGGCCTTCGGGGATCGCTGCGACGGCGAGGGCGACGGCCGTGAGGATCAACTCGCTCACCGGCTGACCGCGCACGAGTCCGATCACGAACACGGCGGCGACGATCACGGCGGCGAGCTTGGCGAGGCTGTGAGCGAGTCCGTCGAGCTGCTTCTGGAGGGGCGTGCGTTCGGTGTCGGTCGCTCGGAGGAGCCCGGCGATGCGGCCGATCTCGGTCGTCATGCCGGTGGCGGTGACGACGATCTCGGCGCGTCCGCGTGTGACCGTCGTGTTCATGTACGCCATGCCCGAGCGATCGCCGAGTGCGACGCCCTCCCGGTCGACGGGGTCGGGGTGTTTGGTGCTCGGCTGGCTCTCGCCGGTGAGGGCGGCTTCCTGCACCTCGAGGTTGGTGGCGTGCAGGATGCGTCCGTCGGCAGGGATCCGGTCGCCGGCCTCGACGAGCACGATGTCGCCGGGCACGACGTGCGCGGTGTCGACATCGTGCAGCGACCCACTGCGGCGCACCCTCGTGTGCGGGACGAGCATCCCCTTGAGCGCCTCGAGCGACTTCTCGGCCCGGTTCTCCTGGACGAAGCCGATGGTGGCGTTGAGCACCACGACCACGAGGACCACCAACGGCGTCTTCAGTTCACCCGACACGACGAAGGCGACGAGCGCGGCACCGAGCAGGATCAGAATGAGGAGGTCGGCGAACTGCCCGAGGAACCGCTTCCAGGCAGGGATGCGTTCGGCGGCGGCGAGAGCGTTGTGGCCGTGCTCGTCGAGGCGGTGGGCGGCCTCGGTGTGGTCGAGTCCGACGTGCGGATCGACGCTGAGGGACTGGGCGACATGGTCGCCGGGGTGACGGTGCGCCTCGACGAGGTCGATGGTGCGGTGGGGGGTGGCCGAGGGCGACACGGGACTCCAGACATTCGGGACGGTGGACGTTCCGAAGGTCTTTCCCGGCCCTGGCGGACCCACTCGGACCGGGCTGATGCCGTGATGACGACCCGAGTGCGGAGGGATACTCCCCTTCGTGTCCGAGAGTAGGGGAGCAGTCGGCCGTGTGCAACGCGGGCGGCGAGGTTTTCCGTAGTGATGACTTCGGATGAGCTGGCGGACGTGGTGAGCGGGCAGTAGGAAGGGCCGACGGTCGGCACGATCGCCGGACGGGTGACTGTGGCAGTCTGTGGCGCATGACAGCCGTCCACCGCAACGTCCAGAGAGTGCTCGATGCCGCCGCAGCGAAGGGTCTCGAGATCGAGGTGCGGTCGTTCCCCGACGGCACCAAGACGGCACTCGACGCAGCGACCGCGATCGGCGTCGAGGTCGGGCAGATCGTCAAGAGTCTGATCTTCGGTGTCGACGGTGAGATCGTCCTCGCCTACGTGAGCGGCGCCAACCAACTCGACGAGAAGAAGCTCGCCGCAGCGGCGGGAGGCCTGAAGTGCGCCCGCGTCGATGCCGACGTGGTGCGCGACACGACCGGCTTCCCCATCGGTGGCGTCCCGCCGTTCGGACACACGACGCACCTACGCGTGTTCATCGACCCCGACCTGTTGCAGTACGACGAGGTGTGGGCCGCGGCCGGCACCTGGCACGACGTGTTCGGCATCGAGCCGCACAAGCTCGTCGAGGCAAGCGAAGGCCTCGTGACCGACCTCAAGCGCTAACCGCGCACGGAATTGCTGTGCAGTTCCGGGCGCAGTCCAGTGGAGTTATCGCCCGCTGCCCTCCGAGGAACGAGGTTGACGACCTGGAGAGCAGCTGGACTGCTCCCACCCGAGCGGAACCCTCGGCCTGGACTCGACACTGGAATGGATGCGGCGCCGTGGCGCGATGGTCCGAGGGTGTGGCCCCGACCTGCATCGCGGCTGATTTGTAGAGTTCGCACATGGTTTCGAAAGGTGACAGCCGTTGCGAGGTGCAAAGAGGCGAGGTGGACCTCGATCACTATGCGTCGCGAGATGGCGAATGGCGCGAGATCGGACTCGCTGCGCCGGCCCGACGCGCCCTCATCAACGCGGGGCTCACCACACTTCAACAGACGTCGAGCTGGACTCGACGAGATGTTGCGGGATTGCACGGGATGGGGCCACACGCATTACGACAACTCGATGCCGCTCTGGAGCGAAAGGGAATCTCGTTCTGTCAGTGATGAGCGGAGCTCGCTCATGCGGCCCGCGGTCCGACGCAAGGGTCTCCACGTCCAATGGTGGTGTGCGGCAGTTCGGCTGACGGCCGGGTACCCGGCCTGACGCGCTCGTGCGGGCACGTCGGTTCGCAGCGGCGTGTCGTTGCCCTCAAGAGATCCGACTCCTCCTCGATTTCCCTGAGGTCTGAGCTGGTCGGCGCGTTCTCGTACAACCGGCACCCCGAACTGGTCCGGTCAGAGCGACGCTGAGTGTCGTGTTCGGCGCCCAGTTCGAGGGAACGGAGGGTGGCGAGTCGTGAACGGTGGAGGAAGGGCGACGGCTGACTCGCCACACGGTTGCTCCTCCCCTTACGGTTCCCGCATGAGCATGGAGCCGCCCGCCCCTGAAGAACTCGAGAACATCCTCACGACGAACGCAGATCGCGAATCTGCAGTAGACGCTCGTGATGAGCGACGAGAACAGGTGAGGGCAGAGGGTCTCGTCGCGGCCAAGTATTGGGGTCGAATCCAGTACCGCATCATCCTGACGTTCGTGGTGTTCGCCGTGTGTTGGTCGGCCGTCGTGGTTCTCGGTGTCAATGGGACGCTGCCGTTGTGGGCAGGTCTGGTCCTCAACTCGATCCTGGCGTCGACCTTCTACATGCCGATGCATGAAGCCACCCACAAGAACATCATGGGGAAGTCGACGCGAGGCCGATGGGTCGAGGAAGCCATCGGACGTCTGTCGTCGGTGCCCACCGGCATCGAGTTCACGTCGCACCGGGCCGGGCACATGCGTCACCATGCCTTCACCAATGATCCTCTGCAGGATCCCGATCACTTCACCGAAGGCCGCTTGTCGGAACTGCCGGTCAAGTTCTACGGGATGACCATGTTGTACGCGTTCTTGCCGTTCTTCGTGCTGGTCAAGCCGTTGCGAGTGGTGCTGCCGAAGGTCCTGCGCGAGAAGCTCGAGAGCAGGGAGGGTTCCAAGGCTGAGGGCAAGGCGCAAGTTCGGTACTGGCTGCTCTCGACGGTGGTCCTCGTGGTGTGCTTCGTCACCGGACACGGACTGGCCGCGGTGTGCCTGTGGTGGCTGCCTGCACGGATCCAGTTGTGCTGGCTCATGTTCATCTTCGCCTGGTATCCGCATCACCCGGCGAAGGAGACGAGTCGGTACCGCCACACCCGCGTTGCGGTGTTCCCCGGCTCGGGTCTGCTGATCCGGGGTCACGACCATCACGCGATCCACCACCTGTATCCCCGCGTACCTCACTACCGACTGAAGGCCGTGTGGAGCGAACTGGCCGACGACCTCGTCGTGCGTGGCGTCCGGGCCGAGGGACGAGCGAAGGGCGCGACCACACCCGTCGTGTGGTGACGACGTAGAACATCGTCCGGGGTGAACTGCTGTCGGACACTCCCGCCCATGCCCCGAACTGGTCCGGTCAGAGCGACGCTGAGTGTCGCTTTCGGCAACCAGTTCGGGGGGGCAGCGGCACGGCGGCCGGTGCGTGAGTCTCGGCTCAGGCCTCGGGGCGGGGAGTCCCGGGGAGAAGACGACGTGGGCCGGCTCCCTCTTCTGCCATCGTGTCGTCGGGGTTGACGAGCGCGCAGCGGTCGAACGAGAGGCATCCACACCCGATGCACGTCCAGAGGTCGACCCGGATGCGCTCGAGGTAGTCGATCTGCTGGCCGAGGACGTCGAGCCAACGGGACGCGACGCGCGCCCAGTCGGCCTCCTTCGGCGTGCGTTGCTGTGGAAGTTCGTCGAGCGCGGCGCGGATGTCGACGAGCGCGATACCGGCCCGTTGCGAGGCCCGGATGAACGCGAGGCGCCGGAGGACATCGCGGGCGTAGCGGCGCTGGTTGCCCGCAGTCCGCGTGCTCGAGATGAGGCCCTCACGCTCGTAGAAGTGCAGTGCCGACGAGGTGATCCCGCTCCGTTCGGCGACCTGCCCGATCGAGAGGAGGTCGGTCGATGCGAGGCGGTTCGTCGTCACGGGTCAATTGTGTTTGACCTCAACTTCGGTTGAGGTGGGATGCTCGCTCGCACCGGAAGACGAGGAGTCGAGATGAACAAGTTCATGGTGGTCTGCACCTTCAAGGAAGGGACGGTGATGAGCGACGTGTACGCCGTGATCCCCGCGGAGCAGGAGCGGGCGGCCGAACTCCAGGCCGCCGGGAAGGTGGGTCCGATCCATCTGGCGACGCTGTCGCGGGGGACGGTGTTCATCGAGACCTTCGCCACCTCCGTCGAGGAGGCCACGGAGATCGTGGAGTCGCTGCCGATGGCCCTGTGGTGGGACATCGACGTGTTCCCGCTCTCGGCACCGGGGGTGCCGGGTGCGTCGGGGGCAGCGTCGTGAGCGCCTTCACGCCGGCCGAGCTCGAGTACCTCCGGACGCAGCCGCTGATGCGCTTCGCGTCGGCCTCGCCGACCGGTCGACCTGACGTGGCCCCGGTCGTGTTCGACGTCGACGGCGACGACATCGTCACCGCCGGTTTCGACATCACCCATACGGTCCGCTACCACCACGTCAGGGCGAATCCGAGGGTGGTGGTCGTCGTCGACGACCTGGCGCGCATCGATCCGTGGTCGCCGCGAGGGATCAAGATCATCGGCACAGCGGTTGTCGAGGACGCCGCGGGTTCGCCGAGGTTCCGGATCTCGTCCGACGTCATCGTTAGCTGGGCGATCAACGACACCACCCCGGGCATCCCGAGGATGGAGCGCCGTGAGGTGGGGCCGTCGGCGACCTGAGTCGGCGCGTCGCCCGCAGTGGCACGGAGGCCTGCGGCACCCCGCCAGCGCGGAAATCCGCGCCGGTAGGGTGCGGTATGGCCTCCGTGAGCACGTACATCAACACCCTCGAGCAGACCGAGGAAGCCTTCGAGTTCTACCGCTCCGTGTTCGGTGGCGAGTTCATCGACCTGGTGCGTTTCGGCGAGATGGACATGGGGCCCGGTGGCCCCGAGCTGTCTGATGCGGAGAAGCAGTGCATCCTGCACATCTCGCTGCCGATCCTCGGTGGACACGTGCTCGAGGGCACCGACGCGATGCGGAAGTTCGGCCATCAGCTCGCCGTGGGCACCAACTTCTCGATCAACCTCCA
>Ga0172367_10003426_pt1 | contig 20586 bp, 19 predicted proteins | sample Lak10m_FD_114542 | JGI IMG/M metagenome (GOLD analysis project Ga0172367, IMG submission 114542) | Freshwater microbial communities from Kabuno Bay, South-Kivu, Congo - kab_022012_10m | ecosystem: Environmental > Aquatic > Freshwater > Lake | place: Democratic Republic of the Congo: South-Kivu...
AGACTTTGAGTGTGAGTTTAGTTTTGAGCTAGAAGGGGTGACTTACTTTATACAAAAGCGAGCTTTCAAGTATCGTCACGGAGCATTAAAGGGTAGGCTGCGAGTAGAGATTGATTTCTGGTATATTAACGAGGATGGCGAGAAGGTATCACTAAATGGAGAGCAGCGAAGAGACACAGATAGAATCATTCAATCGTACGTAGGTACGTTTGATGACTTTATTTTGACCGCTTTATCGCTTCAACAAAACAACTCCAACTTTATTGATAAAACTCAGAGCGAACGCAAGGATCTACTGGCAAACTTCTTAGATGTTACTATTTTCGATTCACTATATGAGTTAGCAAACAAGAACAACCGTAAAGCAGCAATCGCACTAGAAGAGTATCAAAAACAAGATTTTGAGACAAAGCTTGGTGATGCTGAGGCATCAAAGGAATTGTACGAACAAAGGTACCAAGTAGTGTCTGACGACTTAGATTCGATCAATAAAGAAATACAAAATACTAACGATAAATTACTAGAATTAAACAAGGAACTACAACCCTGCAAGGGCGATGGACTGAGCCTAGAAGATTTAGAAACTGACCTACAACAGTCCCAAAATTCGTTAGTAGAATGGGAGGATAAGTGCAAAGCAAGTAAGCAAATCTATCAAGAGTTTGAGCGTGATCATACAAGAAAGTGTACTGAAATTGAGAACAAAAAGAAGTTGTTTGATGTCAACCTGTATAACGACCATCAAAGCGAAGTGGCAGCTAAAGTAATGCTAGACAAGGAGCTTGACGCACTAAAGCTTACAACTAAGAATAAGCTAGAAAAGCTTTCAAAACTTAATGAACATCAGTACGATCCTACTTGCAAGTATTGTGTGTCTAATGTATTTGTTCAGGATGCTATGCAGACAAAAAAAGAGCTAGAAGAAGATAAACAGACTGTAGCAGATTTTTTACAAAAACGTAAAGAATGTGTTAATTTTCTCGAACAAAATGCGTTTATTGAGGAACAAGCTAACGAACTCAACACACTACTCAAAGAGCAGGAAGCATTGAACCTCAACCGTACAACAGCTAGCGTTGGCTTAGAGAGAGCAAAGTCCAACTGCGATAAGCTTAAAACACAAATTAAAGAGATTCGAGCTGATATCAAGCTGTACCATGAGAGTATTGCAATTCTAGACAATAATAAGATCATCCAAGATGAGATCAGCAGGCTTAACAAAGATAAGAATGTTAAAGCAATTACACAATCTAAGCTTAATAACACAGTAAAAGACCTTCACGGTAAGATACAAGTAGCAGCTCAAACAATTGTAGAGTGTAACAAAACAATTGAACGTATGAAAGAGCTGTTAGAGGAGCAAGACGCTTACGACGTCTACTGTAAAGCGATGTACAAAGACGGGATTCCTTATCAGTTAATCAGCAAAGCTGTACCCTATATCCAACACCACACTAATCTAATTTTGAACCAGATCACAGACTTTGAAGTACGATTAGAGACAGATGGTAAAAACATTAACGCATACATCTGCTACGAAGACGATAAGTGGCCTTTAGAGCTTAGTTCGGGAATGGAAAGATTCTTATCGTCTATTGCAATTCGTATTGCACTAATCAAGATTACAAACTTACCAAAGCCAGACTTTTTAGCAATCGATGAAGGGCTTGGAGTGCTAGATAGTAGCAATCTTAACTCAATGCATACGCTATTCACAAACATGAAAGATGTGTTCCGATTCAGCTTAGTGATATCGCATATTGACGTTGTGCGAGATATGGTTGATCATATTATTACTGTAGATAGAAAAGACGACTTTAGCTACATAAACTGCTAGTAAGTCCTATTTATAGCATATGGCCTTTCTATCTTTTTACAAAAAACCACAACCAAGAGGGTACGACAGACAAACGTTCTATGTAGAGGACAGGACAGACACTTCACCGGACTATTTTAACATCACAGAGTTCCCACAATCAGTAGGAGGTGGTCGTTATGTTGTGAAGTTTAAAGGTAACGGTTTGAACCTAAAAGTAGGCAGTACTATAGATGTTGAGATGGTTGATGCTGCAGGACAAAATATGTATGTAGAGTTGTTAGATTACGTCGATCGATTCAACAACCACTACATCATGTTTGAGGTATACGACACTACACCACAAGGTAGTGCAACACTGTATCTAGTAGGAGAGACCTTAGTAGACATAGATCGTGCTGGTCGAGGAAGAGCAGTGCCTTTATCTGAGCAAAATAAGTACAACGTCAGGTGGCAGCGATCGATTAGCGTTGCTCCATTTGAACGTAACACTGCTGATTTAATATTTGATGATCCACCCAATGTAGATATTGTGCAAGTTCTAATACCAGAGCGAGCCTTAGTAAGCGAAGCGTCGGCATCAATATCAGGAAGTAACTACTCAGTATTTACATCTAGCATAAACGACATGACAATCATAACCTCCAACTTTCAGGGGTATGATAGAGACTTTGCATCAAGTACTGGAATACTAGATACACGGGTACAGTCTATTTTGCTAAACCCTGAGCAGAAACCGCTAACACAAAATAGCGTTGATTCATCCACAAGAACAGACATAGCAGAGATTGAGAATGGATATGTTCGTAATTATACAAATCGATTTGGAACCATTGTTAAGTCCGCCAGTGGATCTTTTAGAAAAGATTTTTTAGGAGGAAGCTTTAGCTTTTACGACTCAGCCAGTGTTCCTACTTTGTTAAGCCCAACACTACCAACAAACTATACGGTGTCTGGAAGTATTAGCGGACAGTTGACTACGTTCTCGGCAGATATTGTAGAGGTGCTAAGCAATAATGAAATAAGGTTATCAAAACCTCTAGACATACGCATACTAGACTCCAACAACATACAAAGACAGTATGCAACAAACTTTCAATATAAGCAAGCGTCCAACTTCACTGCTAGTATAGTGTATTTGCCAAACAACCCAACATACGTAACAAGTTCAGTAGTAAGTCAATCGTTTTTAGAAGTAACATTTTTTGATATCAAACCCATTAGTGGAGAATTATACAGACTTAAAGCTTATTACAAACGAGGTATTGCAACAGGGGAATATAAACTAATATATGATCACGTAGTTAATCCGTTAGAGTATCTGACTGATGCTGCATATCCTAATCAGACAACGTATGCAAAGAGAGAGATAGATGCAAGATTAATAGGACATTTTACAGAACAGCTCATAATAGACGACTACTGGGACACATTCGTAGAAACACCACAATCAATCTATCCACTATCTCCTCACATTAATCCAGTACGAAGTAGTGGATCGTTATCAGATAGTGCACCTTTACAAGCAGACTATACTGAATCTGCATTGTTTGCAACCAAGCTATATCAAAACTACACTGCAGACCAAATATACACACTAGGATTCAATCTAACTCTCGATCCTAATACAGAACTAGAAATTTATATGGGAAGCGATCCTCTTAACTTAAATGCAGGATACGCATCACCATACTTTCGTGCATTTTTAAAAGATCCAAATAGAGAGTTAACAAGATACTCTAGCGCATACAACCGATTTGGTAAGTTTATTGGAAAAGTAACAAACAACAGTGCAACAGATAAGCGATATGGACGAGTTGAGTTTGACTTTGAAACAGACGCAGACGGATTTGGACGTCCAACATTTAGGTCTAGAGTTGTTGGTGAGACAAACACAACGGGCAGTGCTTATGTGAGTGAGATTGGAATCTCACCTATTGCAATTAATGGATTCAATCCAAACCTAATACAATTTGCAATTCCATTTAATAATGAAATCACAAGCATATTGTCACTATCTCAATCGTTAGACTTTAAAATAGAATACTTTGATTACACTGGAAAGCAGTCTGAGTACACGACCTTTATCAACGATTTGGTGGTTAATTTTAAATCAGAAATACCATCCAATGGATGTCAAGACGAGATCACACTACAGCTAGTATCTATAGGTACACCACAAGAAGTTTATTAACATGCCAACAGTAAACATATACACGCACGCTTTTGATTTTTATTATAAATGGATTGAGACATCATCGCTTGCCAATTTAAGCGCAACATGGTCACTACACAATGTAGTATCGCTTACTGGACAAAACCTTGACATGACCGACTCTTGGTATAATTTTGGAGGAAGTACACCAATAATGACCAGACACACGTCATCAATAACAACAACTGATGGTGCCTTGCCTTGGGCAAGCGCTGCAACAGATTTTTTATGGAACGTACTGTCACCGTCAATGTCAATATCCCAGTCAATAGACGGAGCACTTCGCGCAAATACCTATTATAGGTTTGCTTACACAAACAAAGGCTTTTTACACAACGAGTTAGGATACGGAACAGTAAACTACCCAGTCACAAGCAGCTGGATTGCATATGAACCAAAGATGATACAATATGCATCCGGGTCAGGAACCAATGTTGGATATGCTGTAAGAGGACAAACATCTTCCTTCTACTTCCCAGCATTCTTACCTACAAGAGCACATGCCTATACATTACCAACTGCATTTACACCACCCACTACCACCTATCCTTTGGTTGGCGCTAATCCTTCAATGATAACCTATGCAGCAACGGCTACAGGATCTAATGATGGAAGGTTTTTTGACTTAGCAGGTGGTTGTGGAATTACACGAACATCTATTAGCGCATCACTAGTAGCCTTTAATGCTAGCGCCAGTGCTACAACAACAGCAGCCCGAGACTTCTGCACAACCCAGCTAAAGAATCGTAGATTATTTTTCCCAACAGTGCGAACTGGATCAGTAGCTTCGCCTACAAACGCTCCAAGTATTTGGGTACAAACATACTACGGTCGACCGTCTAATCAATTTTTCACAGAGAACGGTGGAATATACAACGTCAAGTTTAATCTGAAAAGAGACGTCACTAGAGGCTACTACCCAGATGTAGGTCAAAACTCACAACTGCTTGTATACATTCATAACATAGACACAAGAATACCAACTCCAGTCGGACGAGTCCCCGGAGCTAGTGGATGGTATCCGCCTGAAGCAAACATTGTGAGAATCAAAAACAACCCTGCAATGTCCTTTGTAAACCCGGCTACTGGATTTTTAATTGAAAGCTACAACATTAACGTAGTTCAATATGGAACACCAGCACAGTTGGTGTTTGAGGCTAGTGGTAGTTTAGCAGATAATACATATTTTGGATGTATTGTGGATGATGTTGAGTTTTGCAAAATTGGTGTATCTACTGATCCAAACTTGATTAAGCCAACAACACCTAGTGGATACGTAGAAGCACTTCAAGATTTTATTAGTAACGATCCTACATCCTAGACATGATAAATAATAGAAAAATAAGAAACTGCACTGTATCGTTTCCACCCACCCAAGGGTTAATGGCTACAGAGAGTCTAGGTAAGATACGACTAAAAAACATATACCAAGCGTGGAATGGTGAGAACATTGCACAAATAACACAACGTCACGAAGCTAACCCATTTAGTGTACGTACTGGCACACCAGTTATTGACGAACAACTGCGGCAAGATAGTATCTATCTAGTTACACACTACATTGCGTTTAATCCACTAGCTAAAAACATTGAGATAAGGGATTTAGTGTCTCGAAGAATTACAGATAAGCTGTATGTAGGACAAACAACTCAGGAGAGTGAGTACAAAGACTACCGAATGTTTGTGGATGGCAATGCAGTTGTTGATGATATTTATCTAAAGAAGCACGAAAGCTTGCAAGGTATGTCAGTAGGAAAGTTACTGATTGATTTAATATCGAAAGTAGAAAGACAGTCAGCAGAAATTCAACAGCTTAAGATTAAGCTTGCTGAGCAACATATTTATAAAAAACAAACAACTTAGATGAACGATCTAACTAAATATTTAGTTGAAGGTATTCTCGCTGAGATGCAAGGAGGAATCAAAGTAATGCTCCCAGGAGGATTTAAGCCACCACACGAAGGACATCTTATGCTAGCAAAAGGGTATGCAAGTATGCCCAATGTAAACGAGGTAGTAATCTTAATTACACCAAAAGAACGAGATGGAATTACTGTACAAGATGCTAAACAAATTTGGAACTTACTCCTAGCTGGAGTTTCTGATGTAAAAGTGCAAGAGACAAAGATACCAAGTCCATTGACAGCAGCTTACGAATACGTTAAGAATGATGCAAAGACTGGTGAAACTGTAGCTCTCGGAGCTAGCAGCAAAGGAGACGACTACGCTCGTGTTAGGGATTTTGTAGCACAGCACCAAGAGGGTGGGAAGTATTACAAAAATGGAGTAAACGTTGTTGAACTTCCCTTTGAAAGCTCTAAGCCACTGCTGTACAAAGGACGTACGGACGGAAAGGACGGGCAGCCTATTAGTGCATCACAACTTAGAGCAGACCTAGCAGCAGGTGATTTAGAAAACTTTAGAACAAATTATCCTAGCATTAAGTCTGAGTCAACAATTCAAGCAATCTACGACATTTTAAAAAAAAATCAACCAACAGCTGATGCATCTGTAGTTTCTGAATATGGTAAAACGTTCACGAGAGTTGGACCCAACTTTGATAAGGGTGTTCAACAAATAAAATCAGTAATGCAGACCTTTTTTCAAAGGTTAAAGTCAGCACCAAGAGACCTGCAAAGAGACTTTGCACAGCTTTATAAGCACATCACCAAAACAGGACGCATACTAACTCGAATTGAAGTAGAGGATATAGCTGAAAAGTTGGAACCACTTTTAGTTAGATCCGGCTACCACAAGACACTAAATAGCAAAGAATATCCAATTGCTTTTTTGCAAGCTTTAAAGACTTTTCCTAAGTTACAGACCAAAATACCACAAGAAGTGTTAGCTGAGCGGGACAAGATCAACGAAAGCTTAAAGCAAAGCTTACAAAAATTATTACAAAAAGGAGGAACCTTAGCTAGATCGGTGTTTGATGCAGCTAAGCGTGAAGGCAAGGAAACAGTAAAAGCAGTTGAATTGATCAACCAAGCATTAGGTGGAAAGCAGCTTAGTGACAACGAAAAAGTATTTCTTAAAGCACAATCTAAAGACTTAGTAAAGGTGCTACCACTTGTTGCAATACAAGCAATTCCACTACCAATTCCAATAACTCCATTCCTAGTTGTGCTTGGTAAAAAACTCGGATTTGATGTACTTCCAAACTCACACAAAACAATGCCACTAGCAGCTCTTACTGAGCGTTTGTTGTTGAAAGAAGGAGGAGCAGCAGGGCATATGGCTCATCCGTATGAGGATGTTGATCTGACTTTTGAGGAAGTAGAAAACATGATAGATGCTGCACTTACAGGAAAGGTGGAGTATGCTCAAGAAAAATTAGATGGCCAAAATCTAATGGTGACATACAAAGACGGAAAGGTGTTGTCCGCTAGAAACAAAGGGCAACTAAAGAACGCTGCTGAAAAGGCTATGACAAAAGCTGACATGGAAGCGTCGATGGCACATCTACCGGACAATGTTAAAAACTCGTTTCTTGATGCAATGGGCGATACGGAAGCTGCAATCAACAAACTATCACCAGCAGAAAAAGAAGAGTACTTTGGTAACGGTAAAAAGTTTGTCAATATGGAAGTACTACACCCAGCCAGCCAAAATGTAGCTGCATACGGTGTTACCGAGCTTAGGATGCACAATATACAAGAGTACGATGAGGAGGGCAACGTTATCGGATCTGACGCTACTGCCCCAGCAAAACTGCAGGCTGCATTAGATCGTGTAGAAGCAACAAAACAAAGTACTTACGATATTAAGTCGACCGATATGGTTAACTTGAAAAAAACTGCTGATTACGAAAAACAAAAAGAACAACTAATAGCAGACCTAAACAGTATTCGTTCAAAATACAATCTAAGTAAAGCTAGTAAGCTAGGTTTATATTTTCAAAATGCTTGGATGGATTATATCAAAAAAGCAGCGAGAGATTATCAATACGATATACCAGCCGACGTGTTGCAAAACATTGTAAACCGATGGGCTTTTGGATCCAAGACACCAGACTTACGACAAGTAAAACAAAGCATTGCTAATCCTCAGTTTCAACAATGGTTTATGGATACAGACAAAGGACCAGCGGTACGTGATCAAAAAAAAGCAATTGTAGAGCCAGTAGAGGATATTTTTCTTAAACTAGGTGTATTTGTGTTACAAAGCTTAGAAGGATTAGTGGCAATTAATCCTAACGATTCTATTGCTAAGATGAAAGACGAATTAGCAAATTCAATCGAGGCTATTAAGCAAAAAGCAAACAATAGCGAGATGGGAGATGATGATGCATCTATGAAGTTTTTAAAGCATCAACTTAAGCGTCTTGAGAAGATTGGCGGATTTAATGCAATCCTTCCAACGGAGGGAATTGTATTTAAGTACAACGGAAAGTTATACAAATTAACAGGAGCTTTCGCTCCACTTAATCAAATTATTGGGTATATTAAATTTGGAAGATAACATGAGATCAACAAGACTAAAAACGCTTTTAGAAAAAAAAGAAGCAATTGCTACGTCAGCGGCAACAAACATTACATTACACTACGATCCTCAGTTTACTGAGATAGGTGAAGAGGGTAAACCTGAGTACAGCTTTACAATTAGCATGTCCTCAGTAGGAGGTAAAGAGTACTTTCGAACTGTAGCTAGTAAAGAAGAGGAGGCTAAGTTAGCAGAAGCTGTGCGCTTAGAATTGCGCAGAGCTCTTCGTAGGTTTGATGCACGCGTTACTGAAGTCTTAGAAAAATATAGTATACAACCACGATGAAAAAATTTGAAGTTACAAGAGCAAAGTTTGTAGAACGCAAGGAGGGTGACGTTTGGGAGGAAGGAGGAAAAACCTGGACTATTAAGAACGGCATTAAGCGCACAGCCACTAAAATGGATGATGCTAGAAAAAAAATGCTAATGCCATTAGCGTGTCCGGATTGTGGAAAGGCTATGAAATCGCATTGGGATAAGAAATTCTGGGTGATTAACCAGACGTGCTTTGATTGCTTGGTTTGGCATGAACATGAGATTAGAACAATGGGTAAGTGGGAGGAGTACGAGCGAGCTAAGATTAGCGCAAATGCCAAGGCATTCTTAAAGGACGTTAAAGATGGCCTGCAAAATTACTCAGAGCAATCCATGGATAACAAGCATGTTACAGAGGATGGCCGTATTGAAAAGTGGCAAGGTCCAGATAAAAAGGTTATTGAGGAGTACATTGACAAAGAAATTAAACACTTAGAGACAGTAGTCAATAACTACATAAAAGATGAACCAAAAAAAGATTAACGAAGAGTCACCGGGATTGTGGGCAAACATTCGAGCTAAGAGAGCACGAGGAGAAGAGCCTGCTCGCAAAGGATCTGAAGCGTATAAAAAGGCAGTAGCGGCTGCTAAGAAGATAAATGCTGAAGAGAATGTATACGAAGTTGATATATGTGAAGCTTGTGCACTTGCTTTAATGGAAGACATCAAAGCAGGTAATATACAACTCACAGAGGCTGAGTACCAAGGTCGTACGGTTAAACTAGGCAAGCCAATGCGCGGTGATGTTAAAAAGTTTAAGGTGTATGTAAAAAATCCAGAAGGCAATGTTGTTAAAGTAAACTTTGGACAAAAGGGTATGAAGATTAAAAAAAGCAACCCTGAACGCCGGAAGTCTTTTAGAGCAAGACACAACTGCGATAATCCAGGACCAAGACACAAGCCTAGATATTGGTCATGTCGTAAGTGGTAATTTTATAGTATTACCATTTACTAGAATACTTATATAAAATAAACAATGCCATACACGTATAAAAAAGTAGGGGACCAGTACTGCGTTTATAAAAAAGACGGAGGAAAGAAGGTTGGGTGCACTGATGGCAACAAAGAATCACTCAACAAGTACTTAGCAGCGTTACACGCAAACGTAGATGAGCAAAAAAGTTTAAGTATTTTTAATACAATTCGTGAATATCTTAAAGAAGACGATCAGGTACTAAAAACCAATGAGCCTATTGGATTAAAGACATTTGCCAGTAACAAAGCAGCATCGGATGCAATCGTTGGATCTGGATTAGAGGATGGCGATAAGCAGGACGATAGGATAGGGGGTCAGTCTGCAACGATTGCAGTCAAAGACTTAAAGCCAGCCCAAACTGAAATCATAAAAGAAAAAGCATTTGGAATGGCAATTGGAATGCTTGAGCAAGGTAAGTGGGATGGCCTAAGTCTAGGATCTATCGTATCCAACGATAACTACATCATGGATGGTCACCATAGGTGGGCAGCAGTATCTCTTATTGATCCAAAAGCAACTTTAAAAGTAATGGCTATTGATTTGCCCGGAGGTCCACTGGTAAGCGCACTCAATGCAGCTACTGTAGGAAAGCTAGGAATAACAAGTGGTAACAAAGGAAAGGGAAACGTGCAAGAGTTCACTGGAGATAAAATGTCAGCTGTAATTGATAATGCAATGGCAGTAGGTGTTAAAGACGAGTTTCCAAAAAGTCCAGATCAAGTAAAACAAGCGTTAGGAAAAATGCCGGGAGCAAACGGAGATCCCGAGAAGGGTAAGCAAATTATGCTCAAAAACGCTGACGCATTGCCAAAACAAATAATGCCCGATGCTCCACCGAGAGTTAATATGCCAGTAATCAGTCCAGAAAAAGTAAATACAATACAAAAAATGATAGCAAAAGGAACCTTAGATTTAAAACCACCGTTTAGCCCAACTGTAGATAAGCTCACACCATTGAGTGAGTCTGAGATAATAAGCAAGCAATTAACTCACTGTCAGCAGTGGTTGCGTACCGGTAAGCATATTAGTGAGATTAAATTTACATCTTATGGTATTCCGGAAATACTACAACTAGTATATGATAATCCAAACTCACTAAAAGTGCTTGGGTATCGAGATTTTAAGCATTTTTTAGAGTGGGTCAAGGATGATTGGGATCAAGAAGAGCATAAACAAGCAGTAATGCAGCTGCGAGCTGCAAAAATACCAGGAGCTGAAAAACTTGTGTTTGAAATTAAACAACAAATGAAAAAAGAATACAAACAAAAGCTAGAAGAACAACTAGCTCGTAAACTGATTAGAAAGTACCTTAAAGAAGCTGAAGGAGAAGAGGAGGATGGAAAACAACCTGATGCTGAAAAGATACAAGATGAGCCAGGATTAGATCCAGAGTTATCTGAGATCACAGACTTATACATCAAAAAGCTAAAAAACGCTCAGTCTGCAGTTGACCAGAGTGATGTTGTTGAAATTATTGCACAACTACTAGACAGCTTTGGATACGGAAACCAAGATAAACTAACAGTGCTTCAAGGAGCAAAACAATTATCAGTACGATGAAAAAGAAAAAATCAAGCTTAGATCGACTAATTGAAAACGCAGTCAAAGCTGCTGCATCTAAGAAACCGCTGCACGAAACTAGAGGGCAACAAATAGCAAAACGACTAAGAGAGGATGATGCTTACAAAAAATTCTTTCAAAGCGCTTTAGATAAGTTCGGTGTAAGCTCACCAGCCGACTTTGATTCCAACGAAAAGAAGAAAGAATTTTTCAACTACGTAGACAAAAACTACTCAGCTAAAACTGAGGGTAAGTTGAGAGAAGACTACTTTCCAGCTCATGGCACGGATAGTCAGGATGTAAAAAAAGCTAAACAAGCATTGGCTAATTGGTTTAAAAACAACATGCTGTTGGTCATACAAAATAAACCTATAAGTCGTAAAGCATTTGACATCTTACACGATCTTATAGACGACTATGCATTAGCGTTTGCTGAGGATTATACATCAGAACCTCGATAGGAAAATCTATTAGCATGAAACTAGAGGTTACAAAAACACATTTAATATTAGCTGCAATAGCGATCATATTGATTGGTTACATTTTGATTACACGCAACTTTTCAAAAACAGTAGTAGACAACTCAAACTATATACATAAAATTGATAGTCTAAATAGTGTGATACTCGATTATAGAACCAAGCAGCTTGATTTAGATAAAAAAATTGCAAGCTACGAACTGGATATTAAACGACTGGATTTTCAAATAGATTCAGCAGAAAATAAAATAATCGAAATCAGAAACTACTATGACAATAAAATTAAAAATATTAGTCGTTACTCTGCTAGTGAGCTTGACGACTTTTTCGCAAAGCGCTACAAATAACGAACCACAAGTGTGCCTACCGGTAAGTAAGGCGCGTAAGATTGCCCAAGACCTTGTTCGATTGGATTCGTTAACTCAAGAGCACAACAAGACATTATTTGTACTAGAACGAACAAAGACTAAGTTGATCATAAAAGACAGTATTATAGGTGTTAATGAAGAAAAGATAGTAGGATATCTTAAAGAGATTGGAGTACACGAACAAAAATACAAAACAGCTGCTGAACGAGTTACCAAACTAGAAAACGATGTAACTACATTACAAAAGAAAAACGAGAACTTGCAAGGATGGGTTAAGGGGTTAGGAGGAGGATTAATATCAGTAGTCACATCTTTAGTAGCGGTGATACTTATAAAATAAACATGAGTCAGCCGAGCTTAAAAGAAATAATCAAAGCAGAGTACGTAAAGTGTGCCAAGGATCCGGTATACTTTATGAAAAAGTATTGCTTGATTCAGCACCCTACTAAAGGGAAAATACCATTTAAACTGTTTCCATATCAGGAAGACTTAACAAACGATATTCAAACCAACGATAGGGTTGTGATTCTCAAATCACGTCAGTTAGGTATTTCAACATTGTCTGCGGGGTACTCGCTGTGGATGATGCTGTTCCATACAGACAAAAACATACTAGTAGTTGCAATTGATCAAAACACTTCAAAAAACCTTGTAACAAAGGTCAATGTGATGTTTGAGAATCTACCAAGTTGGTTAAAAATGAGAACCACAGAAAAGAACAAGCTTTCCCTTAGGCTTGCAAACGGATCTCAAATTAAAGCGGTAGCAAGCTCAGGAACATCAGGACGATCAGAGGCACTCTCTTTAGTGATTATAGATGAGGCAGCGTTCGTTGATAATGCTGAAGAGCTGTGGGCATCACTACAACAAACACTATCAACCGGTGGTAGAGGCGTAATTTTAAGTACACCAAACGGTACTGGTAACTTTTTTCATAAGTTATGGATAGCCTCGGAGGAGGGTAGAAACCAATTTGTCACTAGAAGGTTACCATGGCAGGTACATCCAGAGCGTACGCAGGAATGGAGAGACAGACAAGATGTAGAGCTCGGCTTACGTCTTGCAGCTCAAGAATGTGACTGTGACTTTAGCACATCTGGTAATACAGTAGTTCATCCAGAGATGCTAATTTTTTATCGAGAAACTTACATGCAAGATCCGGTAGAGAAGAGAGGTTTTGATGGAAACTATTGGATGTGGGAGATACCAAACTATACTAAAAACTATGTTGTTGTAGCTGACGTTGCCCGCGGTGATGCATCGGATTTTTCAGCTTTTCATGTAATCGATATTGAAGAGGCAACCCAAGTTGCTGAATACAAAGGACAACTCAGCACTCGCGATTACGGTAACCTATTAGTCTCTGTTGCAACAGAGTACAACGACGCACTGCTTGTTATTGAAAACGCCAACATAGGGTGGGCTACAATTCAGCAGGTGATTGAGAGAGGATACAAAAACCTCTACTATACACCAAAAGATATGGGACTAGATCCTGAACGATACCTAGCTCGCGCAACAGACTTGCAGCAGCAGCGAGAGCAGGTTGCTGGTTTTACTATGTCACATAAAGTGCGACCGTTACTAATAAGTAAGATGGAGTTGTATATGCGAGAAAAAAGCTGTATAATAAGAAGCAGAAGGCTTCTCGATGAGATGGGCGTTTTTATATGGAAAAACGCAAGAGCTGAAGCACAAGTTGGTTATAATGATGATTTGGTTATGAGTTGGTGTATGGGTTTGTGGGTAAGAGATACAGCTCTTAGATTAAAGCAACAAGGTATTGAACTGACCAAGACAACGTTAAACCATATGCGATCAACTGGAGTATACAAGCCAAGCTATAACAATACAGAAGCTTGGAGGATGAATGTAAATGGACAGCAAGAGGACATTTCGTGGTTAATTTAACCTATTTATTAAAAACGCATTTACATGGCTGAAAACCAAAACCCAAATTTATTTCAACGACTACAACGGCTATTTAGCACTGATGTTATTATACGTAACGTTGGCGGTAACCAATTAAAGGTTGTTGACACAGACCACTTACAGTCTAGTGGTAACCTGCAAAACAATAGCCGTATTGACAGATTTAATCGACTATACGGAACCGGACCAACAACCGCTTACAACAATGGACAGCTATTACAAGCTACTCGTCTGGAGGTTTTTCGTGATTACGAAGCAATGGATTCCGACAGTATTATATCATCCGCTTTGGATATTTACGCAGACGAATGCACTGCAAAGGATGAGTTTGACGACACACTAACAGTTGTAACTTCTAACGAAAAAATATACAAAGTACTTCACAACTTATTCTATGACATTCTAAATGTTGAGTTTAATTTGTGGCCATGGATTAGAAGTACATTAAAATACGGTGACTTTTTCCTACACTTACATATCACAGAAAAATATGGGATTACAAACGTAGAGCCTATATCTGTTTATGAGATGATCCGAGAGGAAGGAGTAGATCCTGAAAAACCAAATGAAGTAGTATTTAGACGAGACTTATCAGCTGGAGTAACAACTACTGCGACATTTTATCGCAGAGACCTTGACTCATTAGAATATCAAAACTACGAAGTTGCACACTTTCGACTACTTACAGATACAAACTTTTTACCATATGGTCGATCGTTAATTGAGCCAGCACGTAAGGTTTGGAAACAGCTAACACTAATGGAAGATGCAATGTTGATTCACAGAATCATGCGAGCTCCAGATAAACGAATCTTTAAAATTGATATTGGAAACATCCCACCAGCAGAGGTGGATGCGTTTATGGAATCAACCATAAACAAAATGAAAAAGATTCCATTCATGGATGAGGCCACAGGCCAATACAACTTAAAGTACAATATGCAAAACATTCTTGAAGATTTTTATCTTCCAGTTCGTGGAGCAGAAAGCGGCACTACTATCGAGACTACACCGGGATTACAGCACGATGCAATTCCAGACATTGAGTATCTTAAAAACAGAATGCTTGGGTCATTGAAAATTCCTAAAGCATACTTGGGGTACGAAGAAGACACTACCGGTAAGTCTACTTTGTCATCTCAGGACTTTCGCTTTGCTAAAACAGTAGAGCGTATTCAAAAGATTATTGTATCTGAACTAACAAAGATTGCAATCATTCACTTATATGCTCAAGGTTTTGAAGATGAGGAGATTGTTGATTTCTCCTTAAAACTTACACCACCAAATACAATCTACGAAAGAGAGAAGATTGAGTTGTGGACATCCAAAGCAGGCTTAGCACAAACCTTAATTGAGCAGCGATTGTTCAGTAAATACTGGTGTTATGAAAATATCTTTAACATTCCAGAAGAGGATTGGTTGAAAGAACAAGAGAGTATTGCAAAAGGCGAAAAGGAGTTTTTCCGATTAGAGCAAATTAAAACGGAAGGAAACGATCCAGCCAAAACAGGACAGTCATTTGGAACACCACACGATATAGCGTCACTTTACAAAGGTGATGGAGGAGTACCTAGAGGGTATGATGAAAAGGAAGTACCTCCGGGCGGATGGGATGGAGCAGGAAGACCCGAAGAACCGGGCACCTACATGACTCATCAACATCCAATGGGATGGGATCCGTTTGGTAGAAAAGCGTTTAAGGTTGCTCGAAATGTTTATGAAACAGCAAAAAATGCAGGAAATGGAGGATTAGTGAAACATAAAGAGGCATTAGCTAGCTTTGACAAGCATCGAGCTGTTCGCGAAACTTATCAAGAAAAACCAGAAGGACCATCGCTACTTAACGAGGAAAACATACTAGACGAGTAATCTTATCTAATTGCGACATACTTATTACTAGGGAAAACTATACATGAAAAAATCAACACATTCCAAGTTAAAAAACACTGGAATCCTTTTTGAGCTGTTAACAAGACAGATAACTGCCGATACAATGGTTGGCGTATCTGATTCACCAGCTCTTAAAATTGTTAAGGAGTTCTTTGGGCCAAAAAAAACATTGGCAAAAGAGCTTGTACTGTATCAAACACTGATTAATGAGTCGTTTAAGTCACCATCCAAGGCTGAGATGTTGTTGAATACAACAATAAAGCTACGTCGACAATTAAATCAAAAAATACTACACGAAAGTAAGTATGCATTAATTCGAGAAATTAAAAAGCACTACGATCTTCATGAGTTCTTCAGAGCCACGGTAAGCGACTACAAACTTCACGCAGCAATTTATAGACTGTTTGAAGGAGCTAATGTCACCCAAGTAGCAGAGCTTGTTCAGAGCAGAGAAACGTTGACTGAGCACATTATGCGAAAAAGACAGTCAGCAGTTAAGCAGGATGAGGTTGGTACATATATGAAAGAGTCGGAAGATGTACGTTTACTGGCATACCAGTTAATGCTTGAAAAGTTTAACGACAAATACTCTGTACTATCTGCTGGACAGCGTACTATCCTAAAAGAGTACATAAACAATATATCCAATACAAGCGAGCTACGTACTTTTATTATAAAAGAGAGCTTGGCTTTGAAAGAGCGGATAAACAAAAAAATAACTAAGGTACAAGACAAGATTACTGCAATTAAGTTGACAGAGGTTGCTCAGCTCCTAGATCGCAACAAGAGCATTAAGAGAGCTAAAGAAGAGCACGTGCACGCTTTGCTATTATATCACGAACTACTTAAAGAGCTATGAAAAGAAGCGAACAAAAAGAGCTTAAAGAGTTTGTAAAAAAGCAACTAAAAAACATGCGAGAAGGTAGCACAACTGCAAATGTTGCTAGCTACAGCACTCCTAAAGCGTTTGTGGGTAATGAAAAAGCAGATGAACCTACTTCCTTTGATGTAGAAGACGATCAGTATGCTTATTCAATTAAAGCACCAAAAGAACGTAAAAACTCAATCAAACTGCACGAGGTGTCTTACAAGTCGTTCAAAATGGACGAAACAAAAACAAGCGTGCAAAAAGTTAACCAGAACATATTGGAAGTAGCTAAGCGTTTGGGTGAAGTTGCAAGAATGCTAAATCACAGTATTAAGCTAAAGACAGAACATAAGCTACCAAAAGCTCACTGGAAACGAACCAACGAAGCTTTGGTCAAGATACATCAACGAATCTCAGAGCTTACAGAAAGAGCTAACAAACTATACAATCTAAACGAAGCTACTGCACAATCAATTAAACAAAAGTTGGTAGATTATTTCAACAAAGCTGGTGTTCAAATTAGACCACAAGATGTTGAGTACAATCAAACTGGAACAGATCAGTATGAGTTTGACGTAATGGTCTTGGGTGAGCCACAGGCTATTGATTATACAAAAGGTATGCTAATATATCAGGGCTATGACAAAGAACAACCGTTAGGAAATTTAGATCAAGAAGCTGAAGTTGTTGCAAACTTAATGAAAATACTTAGCTAATGAAACGAGTAATTGTAGACTATATTGGATCAATTGAAGTGTCTCCGGCACAAATTAACGAATCACTTGCACAAAACAATGGAAAGCTGATTGTGTCTGGAGTCATGCAACGAGGAAGCACACCATCCGATCGCGCTTTTAATCAAAACGGCAGAAGCTATCCATTACCAATCTTAAAACGAGAAGCTGACACCTATAAAAAAACATTTGTAAAGGAGCGTAGAGCTTTAGGTGAGCTAGACCATCCAGAATCTCAAGTAGTAAATTTAGCAAACGTATCTCACAATGTCCTAGATTTGTGGTGGCAAGGAAACGACTTAATGGGTAAGATTGAAATATTATCAACACCATCCGGAAACATTGCCAAGGAGTTGCTAAAATCGGGCATTCGATTAGGAATTAGTTCACGAGGAATGGGATCGGTTAAAGAACTTGGAGAAGGAAAGGTTGAAGTTGAAGAGGACTTTGAAATTGTTTGTTGGGACTTAGTAAGCAATCCATCAACACAAGGAGCTTTCATGTCACCGTCTTTAAACGAAGGTGTTCAGTCAAGTAATCGAACTAGTTATAATAAAATTAACTCACTTATTAATGAGATAATAACAGTAATGCAATGAGAAACATATTTCAACAAATCAACGAAGCAATGACCGGTGGTCATAAGATGCAACTAAGCGAAAAAGCTCAGACTTTAGATGAGATAAAAACTTACCAAGAATTAGGAGAGGTTATCTACAGAAGCGAAGGCTTGCGTGAAGCTGCTGCAAAAATCTCTCGAATTGTAGAAAAAGCAGAAAACATGGTTTTGCAAGAAACAGAAGAGTGGTTTGATGAGGTTACTATTAAGCGTAATATGAAAGAACTTAATACTAAAAATAAAGAGTTTGTTAAGACGGTTAATGAGATGACAAGACTACAACAACGACTTGAGTCATTGTATGAGGAGATGGGTAACGGATTATCGAGATACTATGAAATTGGTCACTAACAAGGAAACTGCTATCAAACTGATAGGTGAAATTCTAAGCGAGTATCGTATACTTGCTGAAGAGAATCCTTTTGCCGCAGCTGCTGAAAAAAGCGGAGATGCAGAAGCCGGTGGGGAAGAGGCTGGAGGAGATGCAGAAGCCGGTGGGGAAGAGGAGGATAAAAAAGACAAAGAAAAAGCGCCAGCAAAGCCTGCAGGCATTATGGTTGACTTTGATATATCAGCTGTAAAGAAATACAACGATGTGCCTTTTAGATCAAACAGAGGCGAAGTAAAAGCTATTAACAAAAACGGAATACAAGTTGCCGTAGATAATAACCAAATAATTCAAATAAACTTTCAAGACATAACCAATGAATAAGCCAACCCTCAGCTTAGCTGAATTAGCACATAGGATTGTGTTGGAGAAAAAGTTTAACAAAATGATAGCTGAGATTACAGCAGCTATGACAGCCACTTCTAGGACGCTTAACGAAGCAGGACTACCCACGGGTATTGATCAAAGCATAGTAGCAGCATCCAAGGAGATACAAGCTGCTGGAGAGGATGTATCAGACGAAAACGTACAAGCCGCAATGTTAATGGCTGCCTTACAGAAGGGTGGTGATATCAGTAAAGTTGATGCAACCGATGTAGAAGCTGCCATGGAGCAGGGTGTGAAGGAAGCTAAACAACCGCTTCGTGAGTCAGGAGGCCTAGCCTTACAGATTATAGAGGGAATATCACTAATACTGGGTAATGCAGCTTTGGTAGAGGCTATCTGTAGAGGGATTCAAAAAGTAACTGGTAAAAAGTTAGATCCATCTAAGTTTACACAAAGTATTAGAAACGGTGCTGGTAAGATTAAAAAGCTGGCCGGATGGCCAATGAAGGTGTTCGGAGATGGGATTGCGTGGATTATTAAAAAAATGGGTGGAGGCGAAACTGCGCAAAAAATGGGACAACTCACAGTTAAAATGGTGGTAGTGATATCTTTGATTGCCATTGGATTTGTCTTTTTTCCAATAGGAGGCATCAGTATTCTGGGAGTTATAATGTCTATAACTGCTTTGATTGGAAAAGGATTTGAGCTGAAGCACCTAATCGACGAAATGTCTGAAGCAATGGATGAAGCCCGAGGAGGAAAATCATACGCCACATCCGGCGGAATAGTATAAACTTTTTTAGGAAAACCTACCCAAAAGTGGGTTTTTCTTTTTTTACAGACTACGTATTATCAAATACGCTATTCGTGATATGGCGTCCTAAAAGAATTTATTCCCAATTGCAGTTTACAATAACTGTAGGACGTTCAAAAAAAATCAAATGAACAAATTATTAAAAGACGCAATTGCAGACGCTAAAGCTGTTAGAGAAACTGCACTTGCAAACGCAAAATTGGCTTTGGAAGAGGCTTTCGCTCCAAAGATCCAATCAATGCTATCTCATAAGATCAAAGAAGATATGGGTAGCGAAGGAGAAGAGGTAACAGAAGAGGATGAGGACATCACAATGGATGCACCTGCTTCAGAAGAAGGGGAAGAAAAAATGGAATCTAGATGGTCTAGAAATTCTGGTCTTTACGAAGAAGAGGAAGAAATGGAATCTGAAGAAGAGATGTCATCTGAAGAAGAAATGCCTGCTGAAGAGCCTGCTGAAGAAGAAGAGGTGTCTGACGAAGAGTTAGAAGAAATCCTTCGTGAACTAGAAGGTGAAGATGACCCAGAGAAGCTTATGGAAGAGGATGGTGACGACGATGACGACGATGATGATGAGGAAGAAGCTCCAAAAACTGAAGCTCGTCGTAAGAAGAAAAAAATGATGGAAAACGAGGAAGATGGAGAGGAGTCGAAAGAAGATAAAGAAATCTCAATCGAAGAAATCATTCGTGCATTACGTGAAGGAGACGATGAAGAAGAAATGAAGTCTGAAGGTGAGGATGGCGAGGACTCTGAGGAGATGAAAAAAGACCTAGAGGAGGCTTACAAAGTTATTAAAT
>Ga0172367_10003434_pt1 | contig 20550 bp, 20 predicted proteins | sample Lak10m_FD_114542 | JGI IMG/M metagenome (GOLD analysis project Ga0172367, IMG submission 114542) | Freshwater microbial communities from Kabuno Bay, South-Kivu, Congo - kab_022012_10m | ecosystem: Environmental > Aquatic > Freshwater > Lake | place: Democratic Republic of the Congo: South-Kivu...
ATCATTATAGAATGGAACTTTTTAAACTATTCATTTCTATTAATTATAAACTAATATTTCTTTAAGTAGTTTTAATTTATTTAAAAAAAATTGGCATTTTAAATTTCCTCTTTTAGGTGTAAAGATTATTTAAATTATAAAATAATTTTATATGTTAAATGTATAATATATAAAATATATATGAATAATTTTTGTAATTATAAGAATTATTTAGTCAATGGAACATTTACAGAACCGAACATAGAAACAAATTCATACAAATATTACACAGGAAATGTTAATAATGGTTGGACATTTGATAATGCAGCTCTCATTAATAATTCCAAAGCTTGGTTATATCCAATTCCATATCCTTGTGGAAATCAAGCATGTTCTATTCAATTAAAAAGATCAATATCACAAATATTTACAGTTCCAAAAGTAGGTATATATTCATTAATAATTTATTATACAGGTAGAAAAGATGTTGGAAATACATTAAATTTTATTTTAAATGGAAAACAAATATATTCTTTAATAAATCCATCAGCGAATGTATGGAATTACACAATAATTGAATTAAATTTAACAACAATAAATAATAATAAACTTGAAATTGTAGGAACATCAACAACAGATCTTGCAACAGCAATACAATTAATTTTAACGGAACAAATTCAATCAAAATTATCTTCACCAACAATTATTTATCCAGTTCCATCTCATCAATCTACAAATGTAGATTTTAATTATAATGTAAATGCTGTACCTATTTATGTATTAGGTAATTATGGTATTGCTCCTTGGGGTAAAAATGATCAATTTATTGACAACACAGCTCAATGGATTTGGTATTCGCAAAAAGCTAATACAGATGCACCAAATAATATAAATACACCAATGACAATTCAATATGTATATTCTAATAAATCTGGAATTGAAATTGATGCAAATTTAAATATTATAATTGATAATTCATGTGAAGTATTTTTAAATTCTCAACAAGTTAAAAGAAATAATGGTCGATTGACAGCAGGAGGAGGACCATTATTTCTTTTAAATTCTCAACAAGTTAAAAGAAATAATGGTCAATTGACAGCAGGAGGAGGATGGGAACAAGGAAATAATACTTGGAATATATTTCCTTGTAAAATCCAACCTGGAGAAAACTTGTTTGAATTTAAGGTAAAAAATGAAGGTGGTCCAGGGGGATTATTAGTATCTACAACAAATATAGGAGCTGGACCTGATAATAATAAAGTATTATTTCATACCAATAATGAATGGAAATTTGTTCCAATTCCAATTAAACCTATTACAAGTTGTAATTTATCTCAACAAGGATTAATTTCAACAATTGACAAATCATTTCCTTGGGGATGTTTAACATTGAATGGAATATCTCAATATGTTAATATTGGTAAAACAATTACTGGAATGGAAGGATTAAGTTTTGGTTGTTGGTTTAAATCTAATAATAATAAAAATTATGCAAGAATTTTTGATTTTGGAAATGGAACACTTAATGATAATATTTGTTTATATATACATAATAATATGTTAGGAACAACAATGATTACATCAAATCAACGTATTAATAGTGATATGTTAAAATTATCTCCAAATATTAATGATAATAAATGGTATCATTTAGTATGGACTATTGAACGAACATCAAATGGTTCTAAATGTACTATATATTTAAATAATCAGATGATATCAACTATTAATGATGTATATCCAATTAATATAGAAAGAACTATGTGTTATTTGGGTAAATCAAATTGGCCTTCAGATCCATATTTTTCAGGTGCTTTATCAAATTTTGTTATGTATCAAAAAGTTTTATCTGTCAAAGAAATTAATAATTTATATATGAGTATGATAAATTTAAATGATCCAGCTTTATATATTTATTTACCATTTTCTACTAATTCTGTATTAGATACATTGTTAAATAATTATGCAGGAAAAACTTATTCACTTCCCATAACTAAATCTAAAGTTGAAAGTGAAAATTGGACTTGTGTTGAAGGAGAAAAAAATAAATGGATTAGTGTTAAAATGGAAAATGGTAAAGCTATATGTATGAGTATGGATGGTAAAAAATGTATTGAAGAAGAAAGTGAAAAAGTTTGCTCTTCTAGAATATCGAATCCAATTGTTCCATCTAATCCTATTATTTGTGATACAAGTCAAATGAATTTATCCTGGTGTGATATTGCACAAAAACAATTAACTCAACCAGCTATAGCAAAAACTCAAGGAATATCTGGAACAGCAAATAAAAATGTTGGAGACATATCAATTGCTGATGTTAAACCTGGAGTTAAAGCATTAAGTGCATTAGTTTCTAATGCAGAAGGTGAAACTTTAAATCTTAAAGATATACAAAGTGGGGGACAAATATTATCACTAAAAAATATGAATGATGTTAATAATTTAATGATTGGTGGAACATTTAAATTAAGAGTAAATTTACCAATGATGCCTCCATATATTAAAGGAAAAACATTTGATATTAATAAAGGAGTAAATCCAAATTATTTTTATTTATGTGTTGAAAAACTTGATAATAATTGTAATATTAAAGATGCTAATGGTAAATGTACTCAAACCTTTGCTGATGACAAAAAATGCAATATTAAATCTTTAACTTCTTATACACAATCCAATACTTATAGATTAGTTTTAGTATCATCACAATATGTACTTGACCCATCTGTTTCAATAGGAAAAAATTGTGATTTTACATTAGTTCAAGTCAATAACCAATTATATTTAAAAAATATTCAAACTGGATATTTACCAAGTTTATATTCCAATGAAATGGTTTTTCCTATTTATGGTGATATGGAAGTTAAATCAAATTCTAATGTAAATAAAATTTACACACAATTATATAATACTAATTGTAGCCAAGAAATGCCTCAAATTCAAACAACAGGTACAAGTTTTGTAAAATGTGATATTAAACATGACCCTGGAACATATTTAATTACAACAAAAAATGTTGGTTCAAGTTCTCCTATTAGAATAAATATTAATTCTGATAAATCAATTAGTTTAAATTTATTATCTTTTAATACATATGGTTATCCAACCAAAGTATATGCTATTACATCTTGTAATTTTAACGTCCAAACATATGCTTATATTGAAAAAATGACTAATACTTTAGGAACTTTTATGGTTAATATGGTTTGTTTTGAAGATACTCAAAATAATAAAGCAAATCCTAAAAATCAACTTAAATTTACAGTTGAATTAATTAATTTTCCTAAAGATTTTGTTAAAGATAATAGTATATTTGATGTTAATTAAAATTAAAAAATAATATAAAATCATTTTCTACAATTTTTATATATTTATTTATTATATAAATATATTCAAGATATAATGGGAGGTTCTAGTTCTAAATCATCACAAACAATAACCAATAATACTGTAAATCAAAATTATATGAATACTCTTAATAAAACTATTATGAATTCTGCTGTTGAAACTATGATTAATAATGCCAGTTCTTGTTCTTCTGCTATTAATGTTAATAATTCATGTGATATGTCTGGAGCAGATATTGGTGGTAATTTTACATTTGGTGGCAATCAAACAGCACAAGCTAAAGTAAATTTTAATTGTATTCAAGCAAATCAAACATCTGCAGATATGGCCACTTCTATGATGGCTTCTATGGTGGCTGAAATGAAAGCTTTAAATGGAACTGATGCAGCAGCTAATCTTAATACAGCATCACAATCATCAAATACAACAGGATTTCTTTCAATGCCATCAGGTAAATCTAGTTCTAGTTCATCAACAAATGTTACTAATAATGTTACAAATGAAACTATTAGTGACGTTCAAAATATATTTGAACAAAATTTAAAAAATAATTTTTCTGTTAATACTGTCAATAAATGTATTGGAAAAACTAATGTTTCTAATTCACAAGATTTATCTAATATTAAAGTTGGTGGAGATGCTAAGGTAGAATGTATTCAAACAGCTTCTGTTGAACAGGTTCAAAATTGCAAACAATTATCTGATGCTGTTTCCAAAACTACTCAAGCTACTTTTCAAGAATTAGGTATGACTATTGCTACAGAAAGTGATACAACATCTAAAACCGAATCAACTGTTTCTTCAACAGCAGAAAATATTTCTACTGGTCCTATTCAAGAACTTGGTACAGCTTTGACTGGTATTATGGGAGCTTTTGGATTAGCATTTTTAGGACCAATACTTGGTCCTATATGTTCTATTTGTTCTTGTATTATTGTAGTTATTTTACTTATTACTATCTTTAAAGCTATGGTTAGTGGAGGAGGAATGGATAGTATTTCTAGTATGGGAAATATGGCATCAGGTATATCAGAAATGCCAAAAATGGGAAATATGACATCAGGTATATCAGAAATGCCAAAAATGGGAAATATGGCATCAGGTATATCAGGAATGCCAGGTGAATTATCGGATATTTTTTCAACAACAAATATGTATTAAATTCAAATGTATAAAATATAAATAACAGAAAACACGACAAATATTTTATCTACATTTAATATATGTATATTACAAAAATGGATAATTTTACATATTTGATAATAATAATTGGATTAACAATATTTATAATTTTTTTTGGAGGACATAATAACCAAGATTTAATTGAATATGAATCAAAATATTTTGATAATTTAAAATCAATTATTGTATTTGAAAATAAAATTAATTCGATCATAAAAAATAAAAATAATGAATTATTAAAAAATTCAATTAATTTTATAAATATAAATAAATTTTTTAATACAACAAATGTGTTAATACCAAATTTTGTTAATTGTTTTATGATTAAAGTATATCCTTATAATTTATTTAATATATTTAATATAATTAATAAATCAGATGCCAATACTCATATTATGATTATTTTTAACCATAATTTACACAATAATTTAGAATTATTAATTAATGATGATATTGACAATAATATAAATCAAATTAAAAAATATATGGGATATTTTTATGATTTAACAAAACCGATATCTACTGTAGGAATAAATCATATTTATAATAACTCTAATGATGAAATTGTTATTACTTGTTTTATTTTAAAAAAACCATATTGGCACAATTAAAAAAATAATAAAAATATCATAGTTACAAAAAAATTATTTATCAATGTCAATTTAATTCACAAATTATTTCTACTAATTTAGGATTATCACATTTTAACATTTCAACAAGACATTGATTCATTTTGATAAAGTTATCAAATTCAACAACAACACTTTCAAATCCTCTAATTAAATTGATTTGTCTAATCAAATTTTTAATATGGATAACATCTGAAAGATTTCTTTCACCTAATGAATAAAGTAATCCACAAACAAATTTATTCAAATTAATTTTTGAAGTTTCAATAAAATATTTCAAATCATCAAAAGAAGTATCTTTATCATTTGATTTAAAATACATATTAATGTTTTTGAGAACTTTTTCATCTGGTTCAGGATATTCTTCTACAACATCTTTATTAAATTCATCCATAAATGTTGATTTTTTATTTGATGTTTCATTTGATGTTTCATTTGTGTCATGTTCATCATCAGAATCAGCTTCCAATCCACAGAAAGTATTATTGTTCTTCATAATAAAAACATACTTCTTTTTTTCTGCTTGAACTTTTTTGATTGTAGTAAATGAACCAGTTGTTAAAAAACACTCAATATTTTCTTTTCTTACATCAATTGGAGACTTTTTAGACATAGAAGCAAAATTTGATAAAATTGTTTCAATAATATATTTTTCTCTTAATTTAACTGAAGAATTTAAGTAAAATTTATTGATGAATTTCGAGATAATGTGATGTTCCTGTTCTGATAAATTCAAATTTGATATATTTGATGTTTCAAGAAAAACTCCAAATGGTTTAATCAAGTTAATGTTTGTTTTTTCAATGATATTTGAAATATGAGATAAAATTGTATCTTTCTTTAATCCTTTAGAATAAGCACATCCAAAAATCATCATCAAACCACCATAATTATTAGTTTCAAATTCCTCAAATTCAACATCTGGATTTAATATTTTTTGTTTCTGAATAATATCATTGATCCATTTGGAATAGTTATTGATGATATTTAAAAGGAATGTTTCTCTGATCAAAGTAATATTGATTGATTTAAAATACATTGACAGATCTTCACTTCCAATCAAATCAGAAAATAATCCATCAATAATATTTCTTTCTATAATACTTGTTGATTCTCTTGAAACAATTAATTTAAAAATCTCATAAGACATAATATCAACATCTCTTGATAAAATAAATTGCATATTGTCAATAAATAACTTTGAATTTGTTTCTGTTATTTTATTAAACATCATTCTTAAACAAGAAACAAAATGTTCTCTATCCCAATATATTTTTGTAAAATAATTATACAATCTGTCTCTTAATTTTGGTTCAATTTTATTTTTATAATTAATAATTGCACCAATAAAACTTTCAGTTTCACTTTGTGAATTTTTATTGATGTGTGAAAAATCAATAAAATTGAATCCATTAGAAATCAAAACATCAAATGTTTTAATAATTTTATCAAATTCAATCGATTCATCATATGTCTCATCAATGCAATTATTTTTACCAAACCATACATTTTCATTTAATAATGTAAAAATCTTTGATTTATGTATGTTAGTATTTAAAGTTGAAAAGTGTATTTGTTTCAACACATAATCAATCATTTCATATTTGTGTTCTCTTGTTAATTTTTTCAATAATTTTTCTGTATATTCTTCCCATTCAGACTTTTTTGATTGAAAAAATAAAATCATTTCATCAAAATTATCAGGATTAATATTTTTAACCCAATTATCAATTTCATCTGTTGGCTTTAGTTTTGACTTTGAATTAAAACCAAATGATCTAATATAATTAGATTTTTTATTATTAAAACCACTATTATTAGTCGTTTTATTAGTATAAATATTAGAAGTACTACTTGAATACTTATTATTGTTAAATTTTTGCTCTAAATTAGTTGTCATTGTTTAAATAACGAGGGTCTATATATGGATATATATAAGATTGATATTTATATATTAACACATTCCAGATAAAATATTTTTCAACTTTTTTGTATATGTAAATTGATTGTTTTATTCTTCGATGATTTCCAACATTTTATTGGAATATTTATTTTCCATTAAAATAGAACCATGAAGCATATCATCAGAATCAAAATAATGACATTTAATAATTCCATTAATTTTATGATATAATAATTCGGCAGGAATTACATAATCTCCTTTTTCTAATACAATTGTTATATTACTATTTTCTAATTCTTTTATGTCATAAATCCAAAAATCAGGACCAAACATAACTCTAAAACAAACATATTTAAGATATAAACATTGATAAATCATAAAAGCTAATATATTATCTATTATATATATGTAAAGTGGATATTTTTTAATAAATGGATTTTCAACATGAAGAGACATTTTAAAACAACCAATCCAAAAAATAATTGGATCAACTAATATTATTTTATTAAAAATTCTACTTCGTGAATCTTTACATAAAATTTGTGTTATATATGTTCCAAAACTGTGAGATAAAACAATTGTATCATTGATATTTTTTAATTTTAAAAAATCATAAAATGTGTTAGATAATTCTGATAAATCTGGAAAATATGTATAATTAAATCTATCATTCCAAGTATAACTTGAAATATTTGGTAATACTATTATCACTAAATTATATTTTTTATTTAATTCCATTAAAAGTCTAAAATATGGAACATATCCAAAACCAAGTCCATGAATAAAAATCAAATTTTTTTTGTTAGGTTCTTGTTTTTTATATAAAAATCCAATTTTATTATATTGTTCCCATGTAAATCCTAAATATATGGTAAATAAAATGTGAATTATATTAATAAATATTTTTAAAGGAATTTGTAATATCAATGGTCTAAAACTAAATTTAATGAAATTACTACCCCATTTTCTATATATATATCTATCATAATTATCTAATATAAATTCATATTCTAATTTTTTTTCTATTTTTTTTACTAATTCCAAGATTATAATTAATTTTGTACTTGTATAAATTGATTCAATTTCTATACCAAATAATGAATAGCCAATTAAATTTATTATTTCTATTTTACTCATTTTGCTTATATCAAAATTATTATAATCTATGTCTAAATGACATACTTTATCATATATTACACATCCTCCTATAATATGTTCTATCTCACTTTTGTTTAATTTATCAATTCTTTCTATAATTTTTAATGTATCATATTCCTTAAATTTTAAAAATTTTGGATTGATTATTTTTACATATATAAATAAATAAGTAATCCAATTTACAAATTCAGCAATTAACCAATATTTAATTAAATTTATAAATATTGAAATCATATTATTTAAATTTAATAATTATATAATACTTATATTTTATTAAATTTGAAATTATAAATATATTAAATAATCCACCCACAGTTTATATTTTTTATTCTAAATTAATATTAGATGAAATCAAATAATTTTATTGATACAACTTCTGATGATTATTATTTAAATCCGTATAAATTTATAAAAAAAATAAATAATAACGATAATTCATTATTATCAAATAATGATTTAAATTTAATTATTAAAACACTTACTTCAATAATTATGAATAATGATGAATCAAATAATAATGTCATTGAATTTAAAAATAATAAATTAAATAATATTGAAACAAAAAAATTTGATAATAAAATTATTTTTAAATTAATTGCAAATAATCAAAATGATAAATTAAATAATTTATTAACTAATGATGATTCATTAGATGTAAATATTCAAGATAATGATGGAGATACACCATTACATATTGCTATATTTTTGTCTAATTATGATGCTACTAATATTTTAATTAATAATAAAGCAAATATATTCATTAAAGATAAATGGGAACAAACACCATTACATAGAATATGTTTTTCATTAAAAAATAAAAATATGATTAAAATAATCGATTTAATATGTAAATATCAATTAATCTCAAATGATAATAATAATATTTTTAATTGTATTGATAAATTTAATAATACTCCATTACATCTTGTTATTAAATATATTATTAAAAATAATATAAATTTAGATAAAAATATTTTAACCATTTTACAAAAACTTATATCATTAACTGATATAAATTTAATTAATAATGATGGATTGTCAGGAAAAGATTTAATTGATATGTTAAATTTATCACATTCAAAAGTAATTTAATGTTTGTTATTTTTTATTTATTATTATCATTATTATTATTAAAAAACTTATTATAATCATTCCTATAAATATCCAAGTATTTATGTCATTTGTTGTTAATTTGTATAGAAATGAATTTTGTTCTTCTCTATCAATATTATAATTTTCATTTTCCATATTAATTACTTGATCTAATGTGATATTACTAAAATTTTCATTTTCCATATTAATTACTTGATCTAATGTGATATTACTAAAATTTTCGTTATTATCTTCATTATTATCTTTATTATTATCTTCATTATTGTCTTGATTTAGTTTAAAATTTTTAGTTAATTCTTTATTAATATTATACATTAAATTGTTATTATTTGTATAAATTGTATCATCATTATAAATATATGAGTTATTATCAGTAGAAATAATTGAATCATCTAAATCTAATTGTGAATTAATAGAATTTGTAGTTGATGAAATATTATCATAATCTGCTGTTTTTTTATAAATAATTTTATTTTGAATATTATCCATTATATTTACTTAAATATATAATGAAAATAGAAAAAAATAATAATTAACATACACAATATTTTACTTATATACTTTATATACTTTAATTAACATAAATTTTGTAAATTTATTGAATTAATTGAATATTTGAAACTGGTAAAACCAATTTATTAACATTATAAGTTGTATTTGTACTTCCTGAACCAGTAGAAGATGAAGTAGTATTAGTATTTGTAATAGTATTTGAATTAGGAACAAATGCACTTGATGATGTTCCATTAATTGTTAAATAAAACACGGTATTTTGTGTAGCATAAATAGATATATTATTATTGGTTGTATTTTGATGAATACCACTAAATAAAGCTTCAGGTAAAATTAATAACATATAATATGTTTGTCCATTGATTGAATTTAATCCCATGAATAATGAATTACCAAAATATGAAGTGGAACCATTTGATTTTTCTGTTCCAAGCATGGTTAATTCACTATTGAAATATTTACATAAACCTGCATCACATAAAACAGATGAAGACAAACCAAAGTATGCACTTGTATCTTTATTAAATGTTATTTGATTAGTTGTATCAACTGATAAATTGGCAGAATTTTTAGAATTGATAAACATATACCACATGTTGGGACAATTCATTATACTTGATGGATTAACCATTGTTCCTACTAAAGTTGGTTGTAATGTTATAGGTAATACTGTTAAACCAAATGTATTATTTAAAATATTAATCAATGTAGTATTAACAAAATAATCAGCTAAAGTATATGTATTATTATATGTTGTTAATAATATTTTCATAATTTGCATAAAATTTCCTAATGAAGTTATACCATAATTTGTTATTTGAGATAATGGAGTACCTGTATTTGTTACCAAAAATGAACCACCATTTGAAGTTCTACCAAATAATAATACTACTTGTTTGTTTGTTAAATCATTTACAGAATAAGCAGCATATGAAGAATAAACTGAAATTGGAGATCTCCAGGTATTTTTAACTAATACTTGAGCGGTAAATGATATTCCTGGACTATATTGAGAAGCATTAAATGAATATGAAACACTTACTACAAAGTGACCATATGATGTTGTTCCAGTAGTTGCTGTAATACCTGAATTCATTGTTCCATTATTAATTGTAGTATTAGCTGTTGGCATTAAACCTTGAATTGTTAAACCAGCATTAAGTCCTGCTTCATTTCCAGCTGTTAAATATTGACATTGTGAAGCTGAAATACCGAGTGTTGTATTTGCTGTAGCTGGAGGGATATAATAAATACCCATAGTTGTAAATTGTTTTCCAAATCCATCAGCTATAACAATAGGAACATTGTTAAATAAAAAATATGTTGGAGTATTTGGAGAAAATGATTGTCCTGTTTGTAAATATCTTAAATTAATTATTCCTGATGAATATACTTTTGGTTGAGGACAAGTATTTCCAGTTCCTACACTTGCTAACATTTCTTTAGAAATTACTTTATTATATACTGTAACTGTTACAACAGGAGCAGTAGCAGATATATTTGGTATATTTCCATCAAAATAAGTTGAACCTGTATTACTAACAGTAAAAATCATATATATTAATAAAATTTCATTATTTGTTTGAGCCCAATATTGAGATGTGAATAAAAATGTATCAGTTCCTAAAGCAGTATAATTAGGATTAATATTGACTTGTGTTGGTTGTGTATCAATATCACCTGGAGTAGCATACATATGACCTTGATAAGATAAATATGGTTGTGATGTTAAACTAAAAAACATTGTACTTGAAGAATCACCATTAACAGTTTGTAAATTATTATTAGTAATATCCACACTATACATACCTAAATAATTTGGTAATGAAACTGGAGGTTGAAAATTATCATACATTGATGTTTGTTCTCCCAATAAATTTGAACTTGATACACATCCATTTAAATAATTTTGAGGGGTTAAATCAAAATTCCAATTAGAAAAATTTGGATTTGAACCTCCCATTCCTCCAGGTAAATTTGGATATCCTGATGCCGGATCAAAGTATTTTAATCTAACTGAATTATTTGTTTGATTAACTGTACTATTAATATATAATTGTGTTTGACCATCATATACATAAGAACTTGGATCAATTGTATTACCAACAGATGAAATATTTACACTTGATACTGTTTGAGATGAAGATGAAGATGTAGTTGTAGTAGTTTGTGTATTGTTATTTTGTGTAGGCATTTGTATTTGACCACTTAATACTTGATTCATTGACATAATATTATATATTATATATTTATATAAAAAATTATTTTTTCAAGTTAAAAAACATTTATATTAATTTTTTAAACTTATATAAAATTATTTTGTAATATTTATTCATTTATAAATTTTTTATCCCTAAAATATTCTGACACCATTTTATTATTTGTTTTAGATGTTGATGTATCCATCAACAGATATGTATAATTACAGATTGTATTTAATTCTAAACCCACTGTTAATTGTTTATTGGAACTTGTCAAAATAACAACTAATTTTTTTGTTGGTTCTACTATTTTACACAATATGGTATAAACTGTTTGAAGAATTTTATTATTGTATATATTTCCTAATTTTGAATATTCTATGAGTTTTTCAATAGAATCTAGAATTAATACAAAAGATTCTGATTTGTTTCCTTGCTCAAATATATCATATATTTGTGTTTCTTTGAATACATAGTTCATCAAAGTTTCAGAACTTATGTATTTTACACAATTAAATCCACAATTTTTTGCTATTTGACAAGCAATTGTTGTTTTTCCAACATAAGGATCTCCTTGAACCAATATTGATAGTAAATTACCTTTTGATAAATTTTTAATTTTTGTTAATATAGAATCATATACTTGAGTATATTCATTTGAATATAGTTCAAATACACTTGATGTAATAATTTCAATTTCTTTTGATACACTACCAAATTGTGGTTTTATTTCATTAGCTGATTTAACCAACTCTATTTGTGTAACTATGGGATTTATATCTTTAGCTGAACTTAAATTTGTTGGGTCTAACTCTTTTGCGATTGAATATGATACAGCATTTTTTACTACTGATTATAATTCTGCACCTGTGAAATTTTTTGTTATTCCTGCTATTTCTTCTAAATTAACTTGTTTATCAAGATAGCCTGTTTGATTCATTTTATTTGTATGAATTTTTAATATATCCAATCTACCCTTCTCATCTGGTAATCCTATTTCTATTTGAACTTCAAATCTTCCAGGTCTCAATAATGCTTCATCCAACATATCTAATCTATTTGTCATTGCTATTAACAAAACATTATTTAAACTATCTGGACCGTCAATCATTGATAAAAATTGATTTACTATTTTATCCATTATTGCTGCATCTGGACCAGAAGCACCTCTTTTTCTTCCCAAAGAATCAAATTCATCCAAAATTATTAAATGAAGTTTTTTACCTGCTTTATCATCAATGGCATCAGCAAATAAATTTCTCACATTCTCTTCTGATTTACCTATATATGATGATAATAAGCTTGGACCATTAACTACTTTTGGTTCTTCACAATTTAATATTTTACCAATTTGTCTTGCTATTAAGGTTTTACCTGTTCCTGCTGGACCATATAACATTAATCCTCTAATATGATTAACACCTAGATTTTTTAATATCTTTTCAGGAATTAAACGAGATGAAAATGCTCTACGAAAAATTATTTCAAATTGTTTATCCAATCCACCAATACCCATTTCCATAAAATTAAAATCACCTTTAAATAATTCTTTGGTATTTGATGTCTCAATCAATACATTTTTATCAACAGATATTATTTTTATTTCTGTATTGGATGATATAATTTTGTTATAATCATTAGCATCAAGATCTATTGGAACAAAACTTAATTTTCTATCATATCCAATTAATTTTAAATCTGGTTGAATTGGAATACCATATAATTCTTTTTTAATTCTTTCAATTGTATCATCTGTTATTTCTATCAAAGAATTTTGTTTTGGAAATAAATTGAAAGCACATAAAGTTATTTTATCTATTGGTTCAATCAATTCTGATGATATAGATTGAGATTGAATTTTTGCACCTAAAATAATGTGAAACCATGTTCGCTGATAAGAATTAAAACATATTTGTTCAGGGTCCATTGTTTTATTTTCTAAAACTTTAAATATTCCTGATTTTGTTTCTGTGTTTATCTTGATATAATTTAATGATTTTGATTTTACAAATACACAATTTGTACTTGCTAATTCATTATTATCAACTTTTCCAACAATATATTCTGTCATAATTGAAGTTTTATATGTATTGTTAATAATCATATTTTTATCATTTTTCAATTTTTTTTGTATTTTTATAGACATAAAAAATTGAAAAAAAATTGATTTATTTATTAGTTGTAATAATATGATATATGAAACTTTGTATCAATGGACATTTATATTTATAATGATTATCATTTTAATTGGATACCATCAACTTTCAATGTTATAGGATGTGAATATTCAACAGACATTGATATTATAATTCCTGTTCCTTCTATTCAAATTATCATCGATTATAAAAACAATAAGTTTAATCTAAACTTGGATTTGATTAAAAATGATTTAACTAAATTAGGTTATGATTTGTTGTCAAAAGAATTAGATGTTAATTTAGTTTATTTGGATTATAATAAATCAAATATAATTCATACATTGATTGGAGAACCAAAATTAACACAAAATATAATACATTACACATATTCATTACATCCGCAATCATGCCATCCAATTGTTTCTAATCATGTCCAAATAGATTTGGGTGATTTTTCTAGATTATTCAGTAAAATTATTTTGGATTGGATGGAAAAATTATTAGGAAAATCTAGATATAAAGAGTTGAGACCAAAAAAATCACAAGTTTATACAAATATTACTTACAGATTGGATTTTTCACTTCAAATATTGGATGAAGTTGATTTTGTTGAACTTTATAATATGAATAAAAATATAATCAAATCTATTGGAATGAAATTATCTCAACTTGTTTTATTATATTTAGGAGAACTCGAATATACAAAAGTAAAAATCTCTTGTGAAATAAGTAAAATTTTACCTATTGATTATAATAATATACTGTTTATTTTAACAAGAGGAAAAATGGGTAAAATTGATAATTTGGATAAAATTCAAAAAATATTTGATATTTTAATTATCCATTACAAATCAGTTATAGAAAATATTAAACTTGGTTATGAAATGTTGAATTATCAAATTAACATTGATGAATATTTGTCAAATTCAACTGATTTTGTTATTACACAATTTATTAAGTCTCCTGAAAAACCTACTATAGAATTGACAACTTATATTGATGAACAATACCAATTAACTCAATCACTTAATCAGTTATTTATAATTAAATCATTTGGTATTGATAAACTTCCAATACAATTAGTATCTCATATATGTATAGAAGATCAAAGAAGTCATGAATGGTTGGAATTATTAAAATTTTACAAATGTGGTAATTCAATTAATAATATAATTTCATTTGTTAATTGTCAAACAAATTATAACTTAATAAGAGGTTGTATTGGAGAAAAAATGATTGTTGATTTAATTGATTGGAATATGTTAGTTGATGAAGATTTTAAACCTGTATCAAAATGTATGTGTGGATTGATTGTAGAAACTAAGGGATTATTGGGTTCTATTGGTATTGCTCCTGATTTACTTCTTGTGTCAAAAACAAATCAAGTTATTCCTGTTGAAATTAAAACAATAGTTACAGAACCAAACATTATAAACAAAAAATTTTTGCGTGAAATTAAATTGGCATCAAAACAATTAAAAACATCTATAAATTTAATTAATCAAATTATGGATATAAATACATTTGGATTAATTGTTTTTTGTTTTATACACAATAATGAAATTACTATCAAATATAAAAAATATTTTATTTAATGTTTATTGTTTGATGATGATTTAATATCTTTATTGTTTGATGATGATTTAATATCTTTATTTATAATCCATTCTGGTAATCTATAACCTGTTTGTGATTCAATTGTATCTAACATTGGGATTACTCCATGAGCCAAATTTTGTATTGGATCCATACCTTTAGAAGCATCGTGTGTCCAAACTGTAATCTTTGGATTTAATCCTTGAATTGCTTTAGCATTTGATTCTGCCAATTTCTCATAGAGACCTTTATCCATCATTGTGTATGATATTAGTGCTTGTGGATTTCCTCCAAATGAATCAATTAATTTCTTTAAACCTTCTGCTTCTTTTTGTTTTGCATACAATTTAGCTTCGGCATTTTTTTGTTCCGAATATAAAAGAGCATCTGCTTTTATTCTACTTATATTTGCTTCACATTCAGCTTTTTTAACTTCCATTTCTGTCTTAAATTTTATAAATGATAAATCTAAAGCTTGTTGGTTTTCAAATTGTGTTAAAGTATTTTTAACTTCATTTTTTTTTTATAGCTTGAACTAATAAAATACAATAAATATATACATATGAATATTACTATTGTTAAACCAATTAATGATGTACTTTGGTCTTCTTCTATTTTATTCATTATTTAATTATTTATTAATATATAATACTTATATATTTAAGTCTTCATATCTTTTATTTTTCAATTTTTTTTTGATATATATGAAATAAAAATTTAATTATAGCAATAGCTTTGAAATGTTTGTATTAAATGTATTAAATTTATTAAATGTATTATTTGATTTTTTGTAATTATCATATAACCTTTTATTATTATTATCAAATATAAAAAATATTTTATTTAATGTTTATTGTCTGATGATGATTTAGTATCTTTATTTATAATCCATTCCGGCAATTTATAACCTGTTTGTGATTCAATTGTATCTAACATTGGGATTACTCCACGAGCCAAATTTTGTATTGGATCCATACCTTTAGAAGCATCGTGTGTCCAAACTGTAATCTTTGGATTTAATCCTTGAATTGCTTTAGCATTGGATTCAGCCAATTTCTCATATAGACCTTTATCCATCATTGTATAGGATATTAGTGCTTGAGGATTTCCTCCAAAAGAATCAATTAATTTCTTGAAGCCTTCTGCTTGTGCTGAATAAACAGCATTAATACCTTCTGCTTCTTTTTGTTTTGCATACAATTTAGCTTCGGCATTTTTTTGTTCTGAATATAAAAGGGCATCAGCTTTAATTTTTGTTGAATTTGCGTCACCTTCAGCTTTTTTAGCTTCCATTTCAGCCTTAACTTGTGTCGAGGATAAATCAGATGCTCTTTGTTTTTCTAATTCCATATGAGACCTTTTAATTTCAACTTCTTTTTCCAATGTCATTTTTGTAATTAAAGCTTCATTTTCTGCTTTTATTGTTGCTTGTCTTATAATTAAATCTTGTTCTGCTCTTATCTTTTCTAATTCAGCATTAGATTTAAGAATTTCTTGTTGTCTTTGATTTTCTACCAGAGTTGTATCTGATTCAATAATTGATGTTCTTTGTCTCGTTTCTCCTTCTCTTTCCTTTGAACCTATTTCTCCAAACTTATTTTGTTCTGCTACTTCAACTTTTGCTCTATTTTCAGCTTCTGCTTTAATTTTTTGAGATAAACTTGTAAAATAATTAGATGAATCCGAATCTTTTAGTTCTTCAATATTTGCATTATAAATTTCTAAACCAAATTGATCAATGTGTTCTTGAACTTTTCTTACAATTTCATTTTTGAAATTTGTTCTTCCTGTAAAAATATCTTCTATTGGCAAATTTGATGCTGCTGTTCTTGATTCACCTTCAAAAATACCTTCAATTAATTTGTCAAAATCTTCTGTTGATTGATTTAATAGATATCTTGAATATTTAGTTAAAGATTCAACATCATTTTTAGGTCCTACTGTAAATACTGTTGGAAATTCAAAATTCATCTTTTCTCTTGACATAGCATTAATTTTAAATTTATAAGATATAGGAATCATATTGACACTTTCTATATTTTGATAAGGCCAATGGATAAATTTTTTTCCAATTTGAATATCATTTATACCTAAACCGGTTCTTACTAACCATTCATTTGAACGAGATGTTCTATATCTTGATAGAGCAAAACTCACTAAACCTATACCTATCAATGTTGATACAATGCCAGAATTTGATTTTATATGTGTATATGTGTTTTCTTCTTTATTATTTAATATATATATATGATTATAACATTGTAACATATACATAATATTTTTCAACTTTTTTCATTTTTCATTTTTTAATTTTTTAATTAAATAAATATAAATCATTTAATTTATTTGTTATTTTTAATAAATATTAATTTTTAATATAGAAATATTATTTTTTTCTATTTTTATAATATAATATAACAAAATGTCTGTTCAAAAAGTATCACCTGAATTTTCTGTAATTACTTCTTGTCCTTTAGTTATTACTCCTGCTGAAAAAGTTTTAACTTATCAAACAGCATCAACTGTTTACACTTACCACAATGTCAATGGTCGTTCTGGTGAATGTTTTCCTAATGATTATGCTTTTCTTCAAGTTAGACCTCCTCAACAACCTTCTCAATGTTGTTCTAATAATGCTTTAGCATCTTCTTTTAATAAAAGTGTTGCTGGAGCTATGAATCAAGGTTATTAAATTTTAATATGGAATTTTGAAAAATTAATGTTAGACAAAAATTTTTTTCCTTTAATTTTATAATTAACATAATTTTTATTATTATGTGATTTGTTTTTTGTTTCATATTTTAATTATTTGAAATTATGAAAATAATTAAATTGTTATATATGATAATTTGTAATTAATTCTTGAATTTGATTTATTACTGAATTTTAATTCTTGATTTTTTGATTGATTACTAAATTTTAATTCTTGATTTGTTGAATCTGATTGATTTGTTGAATTTGTTTGATTTATTGGATTTTGTTTTACTTCTACTTTAAATCCCAAATCAACACATAAATCATAATGTAATTTTTTATCTTTTTCAAATTTAATTATCTTATTATAAACACAATCAACATTAACACATTTTGTTGGATCATGTAATTTAAATGTTTCTTTTAAAATATTTTTGACATCAGTGATAGAATTTAATCCTTTGTATGTTCCTTTTTCCAAATCTAATTGATTAGCATTTAACCAAGCCCAACAATGAATACAATATTCCATTTCCGGAAGATGCATTGATAGAGGATGTGATCTTTCACAATACATACAATTTTTCCATCCTGCTTTATTACCAATTACTCCAATAAACTCTTGGACTTTTTGATTATTTTGTTGATTTTGTTGATTTTGTTGATAATCTTTTTCCTCATCATCATCATCCTCTTCTTCATTATCCTCTTCTTCTTCTTCATCATCATAATTTTCATTTTCATTTTCATCGTATTCAGATTCTGTATCGTATTCAGATTCTGTATCGTATTCAGATTCTGTGTCAGACATTTTGATTTTATTATTTGTTTATGATGAGTATTATATCATTATATTAAAAAATCAATTTTTTATATATAAAACCATATATATATATATGAATTTAAAAATCACATATAAAATCACAATATTTTAAATTATTGAGCGAATTAACATCTTCACCAGATTTTGAAAATAAATTATTTGAATTAAATTTAAATAAAATAAATTCAATTGGTAAAATAATCGTTGGATATATTATAAATTCAAATAATCCATGTAAAATTGAATTTGTTGGTTCTGGAACTATTATTATTGAACCAAAAATTATTAGAGGAGGGAAATCAGTCGCCCATATTGAAGATATTGTAGTAAATTCTGAATGGAGAGGTAAAAAAATTTCCCAATCAATTCTTAATATATTAAAAAATTTTGCTTTCCAGTCAAATTGTTATAAGGTTATTTTGGATTGTGCTGAAGATGTTAAAGGAGTATACAAATCAAATGGTTTTGAAATTAAAGGACTTCAAATGGGTCAATATTTTTAATTATTTTTAATTATTTTTTTTATTAAAAAATTTAATGATTTTTTGAATTATTAAATAACTCCAATATATATTTAATATACTCATGATTATTATATTTACAAGTATATGGTTAAAATAATTGTATGTTAATTTAGAATAATAATTGTCATACAAATGTATTATTGTATATGGAAATAAATAACACATTCTTATGACAAAATACATAAGTACAAATAATAAATCGCAAATATTTTCATATATTCTATTAGTTAACATATTATTTATTCTCATAAATCTTATGATATTTTTTCCGGATAAAAATATATTTGATATTTCTGCAAGATAACATTTTGATAACCATAAATAATAAATATTATTATTATTATAATTTCCAAGCCATATCAATGTGATACATATAATGTGATGTATAATAAAAGTATATTCAATATAATAAATATTTATTATTCCTGTAATGACAAAATATATATATGAAAATAAATCAATTTTCCAATTTAATAAATTTGTATTATAATAAATATTATATAATGATATTGGAATGATTATTAAACAATAAATTAATGTGTATATATCTTGTAATAATCCTAAATTTGATTGTTTTTTAATGATATTTATTCCTACAGATGATTGTTTTGTATTCATATTGATTATTTTTATAATAAGACTGGAATATATTAATCATAAATACATTTTTACATTTAAATTTAAAATATTTTATATACACATTATTTTAAATATATGCATTCAAAATTAATTGAACTTTGTTTAATTGAAAT
>Ga0172367_10003436_pt1 | contig 20538 bp, 18 predicted proteins | sample Lak10m_FD_114542 | JGI IMG/M metagenome (GOLD analysis project Ga0172367, IMG submission 114542) | Freshwater microbial communities from Kabuno Bay, South-Kivu, Congo - kab_022012_10m | ecosystem: Environmental > Aquatic > Freshwater > Lake | place: Democratic Republic of the Congo: South-Kivu...
AAGCAACACAAAGACGGAGTAGATCAAAGCCATAAAACAATAGAACAGATCGTGATTTATCTTGGGGTAGGCGAAGAACCGCGCATATAGGAGAAAGACGGCGAATATCGGCAGGTACAGTTGTAGATTATTCATGGGGAAAACAACATCGAACAGGAGCATCTGCTTCGGATGCATCATCACCATGCTGTAATAACCCGGTCCGAAGAAGGGCATGACAAAAAAGAGAAATATGACGGGCGGGATAATGATGAAATAGGCCAGATCTCGCCATCGCCTGTTCTTGAAGAGATATATTAAGATCAGAGGAAGGGCGGATAATACATGGAACTTCGTTGAAATCCCTAACCCGAATACCACTGCGGAAACAAGGGTTCTGTTCTGCAAAAGACAGTAAACGGAAACAAACGTTAAGGCCGCAGGAATCAGGTCTAGTTGGGAGTGGAGATAGGATGCATATAAAATGATTGGAGACGCAAAATAAAAGATAAGTATATACTTGCTTTTCTCGGGGAACATTTTGAAAAGCAGGAAACAGATCGTGAGGTCGGAAGTCAGAATGGGCAATTTGAAGAACAGGTTTTCAAGAACCGGGCCACTGAACAAGAAATGATAGGGCGCGTAGAATGCCGACAGTATGTAAAGCATCGCGGGGGGATAAGGAAACTCCACCGCAAGCAAATGACCGTAAACGTACTGATACGGATTATCGAAGAATGTCAGAAAATGATTTACGAAAGGTATAAAAAGCTTGTCCTGGTAGTCCGAGGAAAAAGTGGCGAGAAAGAAGAGCTTGGCGGCAAGGAGAACAATGTACCAAGCCAAGAAACTATTACTCGATAATTTCAGATCGAATGCGCGCTTACTAACGCCGCCCACCGATGCTCCTCTCTCCCGGGGCCCTGCCGCAATTCATATTTTTGTACCATTGCACTGTCCTTGCGATTCCTTCTTCAAGCGAATAAGGAGGAATAAAACCGATATCTTTCTCGATCCGTCCGGAACTGACCCTAAACGAACCAGTAACTTTTCGAAAATCTTCCGAGATTCTTCCGCCGAATGCTACCAATGCGGCCGGTATGGTGAAAAACCGCGGTTTTTTCCCTAGGTGCCGGCAAATCGTGGAATAAAGTATTCGAGTAGAATAATCTTCCCTGTCCTTTAATATGTATGTCGCAACACCTTTCGTCGGATTTTTTAGCAACGCAGATATTCCTGCAACAACGTTTTCCACATATGCCATGCTGCGAATGTTCTCCGGCCGGGGCAGTTGAACCGGAAGGCCTCGGTCCGCCCACCGTATCATGCGCTGTATATTTCCCCAATTCCGGGGACCGTAGACCATCGGCAAGCGGAGAATAACGGCATTCATCCCGTTTATCGCCGACTCTGTGCGAACCGCCTCTTCGGATTCCAATTTACTGATGCCGTAAGGTGTTTTCGGAAAGCACGGGCTATTTTCATCCAATACTTCTTTCGATTCCTCTCTCATCGCTTTCACGGAACTCAGGTGTATGAAAAGCTTTACTCCGGATTCGTAAGCTGCCCGAATGACGTTTCGGGTGCCATCCACGTTCACCTTGCGAAATTCGGCCAACTGATTCTCAGCCTTCTCATGGAGGGCGTGATTCCGTGCCGCAAGATGAACAACCACACTCGCGCCGTTGAAAGCAACTGCCAAGTCGTTCCCGGTGCGTATATCTACAGTGTGCAATGGAACGTCCGAAAAATCGCTCGCCCCCCCCGGCTCGACGGTCCCCATAACATCGTACCCTTCCGCTATCAGTTCTGGGCCGATGTGCGAACCGATAAAACCGGTACAACCCGTTACGACAATTCTCAATTTACTTACACCAAGACATTCTGTTTTTTTCCAAACCGATCAGTATCAGGTTTTTCTCTCCCAACGTCCAATAGGCACATCTTTGTCCGCATAGACAAGCTCGGAAACCTTGAAAATATATTTGAGCGCAAGCATCGGCAAGTTGGAGTAGATCCCGTTTTCCAAGCACGCACGCACGATCTCTTTGTTCAGAATATATGTGCTGCGCGGGGAACGAGTGCTCAGACCACCCATTCGCATCATCGTGGTGACGACATTGAGATAGCGATACCTAAGGCGATGCACCAAGAAGAAGCGGATTAACAGTTCGTAGTCAGCCGAGATCCGATAGTCCGTTCGGTAATACCCTATTTTCTCAAACACGCCACGCCGAGCATAGAAAGATGGGTGCGCCGGCATGAAGCCAAAGCGTAGCATCCAAGGTGCAAAACGCTTGGAGGAGTAGTGGCGTACCGTCCGGAACAAATCCTTATTGCGCACAAACCGTACATCGCCATATACCGCATCCACGCTGCCGTCCATAAAAGCTCCCGCTACGCGTGTAAGAATGTCGGATGCGGCAAAGAAATCGTCAGCGTGTAATAGACCGACAATATCACCTGTGGACATCCGGAGACCCTTATTTAGGGCGTCATAGAGTCCTTTATCCGGCTCGCTGATCCAACGAAGGCGACCATTAAAAATTGGATCGAAAGATTTAACGATTCTTACCGTGTCGTCCGTGGAACCCCCGTCCACCACTAGGTATTCCACATTCGGATAGGTTTGACGCAATACCGATTCCATCGCGAAGCGGATGCATTGCTCGCTGTTGCGACAGGCAGTAATCACGCTTATCTTCATGGGATTAAACCGGTAACCCAGATCTCCGCCGGCGAATTTCTCTTACCTTGAGGTCGATCATGTACTCATATGTCATTCGCAATCGACAGAAATGATATCCGGGCGTCCCGTCAAGAAATCCGAACCTAACAAAAAAAAGATAGATGAATACGAGAAGAGAGCGGCAAGGCAACCGAAATGCCAATTGTTTTAAGTTCTTTCGTCTGACTACAGGATCGCGGTTAAATACTCCAAACCAACGTATCCGTTCACGCGCCTCCCGGCTAAGCACCTCAGCTTCCATCGTCGAGTACCGGTTGTGTCGGTCGAGCCAAAGAAAAATGCCCTTGTTGAAGGGATGATGGATGATATGCTCCCGGAGCACACCGATCTGGCCATCCGTGTGGTACTCCTCGTTGATCTCCCGCTCCACCCAGACATTGCCTGGACGCAGAAGCCTGGGAAACCAAGTCGGATATCCGCTGCTATGACGCAACCACTGGCCGAAAAACATGTCTTTTCTCCGAACACGAAAGAGTGTCATATCGCGGGAGGCACGAGACACCGTGCGTTCCAGTTCCTCCTTCAGTTCCCGCGGAATGCGTTCATCCGCATCCAAGACAAGTACCCATGGATTATTGAACTGAACTTCCTTGAGGGAAGCATTCCGCTGGCTCGCATAGTTGTCAAACTGTCGCTGGACAACCCGTGCTCCAGCGGCTCTCGCGATTTCAACAGTACGATCGGTGCTGAAGGAGTCGAATACAACCACATCATCTGACCACTTCACCGATTCCAAACAACCAAGAAGATTTTGTTCCTCGTTGAGCGTCAGAATGAGAACGGAGATGATGGGCATGGCGTTCAGCCTGCGTCATTTCCGGGCGATGGCAACCATCGATTTTGCCAAACATGGGATCCGACCGATTCGGCGATATTCAACAGATTTGAATCCGCTCTCCTTAAGCAGGCGGGTCAAAGTCGCCATCGACCAGAACTTGATATGGCCAAATTCCCAAAGAGCAGTGAAATGAGCATCCATCTTACCAGTAAGGGCAAGAGCCAAGTTTTTCATATAACTGTGGTAGGGAGTGGAGATAATTGCGACCCCATGTTCTTCAAGAAGAGAATGGACACAGGCCGCATACTTTCGGGGATTATACACATGCTCAACGACTTCTAGACTCAACACAACCGGAAACTTCCCGTAGCGTGCTACAAGGTCATCGTCCGAAGAACCGATATATAGGGGGATATTCAAATAATTTTGATTGCCCTGTCGGATGCCATCTATTGATGGATCCACACCAACGACACTCCAGCCATGAGATGCAATCAGATGAGCGACAGCCCCGTTACCACATCCCAACTCGAACAACCTAAGAGAAGACAGGGTATGGCTTAAGTCCGACAATATCTTCATGACAGTCGGAAGTAGAAAGGTATGCGCATTATTGAACTGTGCATCTTTGTATGAATATCCATGTATGTCTTTTAAAGGCTCCATATTGCTCAATCTATCCCCGCATCACGCGTTTCTTGGTAGGACGCGCCGGATTGCCTACCACGATAGTCCAAGGAGGCACATTTTTCGTCACCACTGCGTAAGCACCCACAACAGCTCCCTCACCGAGGATAATACCGGGGCCGACAAAGGCTCCGGCGGCAACCCATCCTCCATCACCTATCGAGATTGGAGCCGTGGTCAACTCCATGTGTGGATCTGAAATATCATGGGATGCCGAGCAAAGGTAGGCGTATTGACTCACTGTAACATGTGCGCCTAGGACTATCTTGTCCACCGAGTAACAATCCACCCCGAAACTGAGGCAGGAATAGTCTCCCATCATCAGGTTCCACGGCGCCCAAACCCTGCAGGATGGATACACATGACATCCTTTCCCAATATTTGCGCCAAATACCTTTAAAAGAAAAACTCTCCAACCATGAAAAACTTTTGGTGTAGGCCGAAATAATAGACACCATACGAGGCCCCATAGAACGCGACCTAGTTTATTCTTCAGGCTATGCCGATTGAGATACATGCTTTGGTCAATGGACATTTGCCAACCCAAATAGTGCTGCATTGAGAGGAATCATATTTTTTGAAGTACAGCTTCGATGTGGTCGCCGATACCGACAATACTAATGAATTGACGAAGAATAGTTTCCCGCCAGGAAGAAGAAGGTCCAACCATCAATTGTCTTAATGTCTGATGCACCCGTTGTCGAAAAACATTATCTCCTGCCATGGTGACCACTTTTGATGGTGATCCCACTTTATGGTCGAGGCTCTCAATGTTCAAGCACTGGAAGGGAAGGCCTCGGAGACCCTGACTGGATTGAGAGGAAGCATCACGACCGAAGGGGTAGGGCGAACCGCATACGGAAATGCGTAGCACCTTCATCCCGTGTCGGGCCGCCATCTGGACAACGGTATCCGGAGACCAGAACAGCAAGTGCTCCAGAAGAATTGCCAACTGCCAACGACCGCCGTCCCGACGTGCCACCATGCTGCCCGGGTTGGGTGCGTTGAAGATGAGGATTCCACCAGGATTCAACATCGTCAAAATGCCACGAATGGTGGCGTCGGGGGCAGGGAGATGTTCAAGTACCGCCCACATGGAGATGCAATCGAAGCGACCGATCCGTCGGACGACATCCGCATCGAGGGTCGCGGCGTTAAAAAGAAAAAGGCGTTCCTTCGGCACACCCGGAACCGTCTTTTCCGGCAGGTAGGGATCAGCACCATAACTGTCCCAGCCGAAATGCATCGCTGCACCTACGAATGAGCCTACTCCACACCCGTAATCCAGGTGACGCCCCTTCGGACAACCCATCCGGCGAACTCGGGATTTGAAAACGGAAGAATCGGACCCGGCGTTACCTGCCTCAAAGTGGGGATAGTCCCGACCATAGATGGATAGCAGGAACTTCGCGGTCGGGAATGCCTCCTTGTAACATAGCTTGCATGCCTGACACTCGATCACGTTCAATTTCCAGAAGAGTTGTTGTACCGCAAACCGGGGGATTGCCTTCCTGCTGTCAGCACTGCAGAACGGACAAACAGCCTGTGGGGCAAAAAAATTTTCCCTTTCCACAGGTGGGGGAAGTTCCGCAAGCCATACGGTGTCGAATGAGATCCTCCTCTCGTCCACATCACCGCCCATATTGCGGACCCGAAGTATGAGAATGTCACAATTCGGCTCTCGGTGGACATCCTCGACACGCCAAACATCGAATTCCCCACCGAATCGTATGCATGTGCCTATGGGGATCTTAGAGGTTGTCAAGGATCAGCGAAGAATTCCCTTCTAGGGAGTGAACCCCATCAGGTGGACAGGCAGGCTTCCGGACTTTGTCCCCTTCAAGGGGGAATTATTCCGTGATCCCTGACAGAGGTCAAATTCCTTTCAAGATATTAACTGCCGTGATTGGAATATCACCTTGGTCATCAGTCTGGATTTGAAAATCCGGGCGGCCGGTGTAAAGTTGCTTTGGTGGTTCTCCTGATGGCCAGATAGTCGGCATACCACCCAGATATGCTGCCCACATGCTGAAGGAGGACCCGAGCGAGGCAACGAGGATCCGGCAGCGCGACAGTCGCAAGATGTCCAAGATTGCAGGACTGCGCGGCGCGATGTGCACATTCTGCAATTGCCGGAATGGCAGCAGTTCTTTTCCCAACCCATCGCTGACGATGAGAACAGGAAACCGCTGGCCTAGGCATTCACGCACATTGGCAATGGTTTTCAAGAACCATTCGTCAGGTGTTGCTATCCTGTTGAAGGTAAAATCCCCCCGTCGAATATGGACACCAATGAATTCATCAGTATAAGTTCTTAGCGTTCGCGGAATTCTCGGGTGCAGAATTTCTTCTAAACGCCTACGAACAAGTTGCCGGTGCGGCAAGAGCGGATTAAAAAAATCACGCATTCCCTCAAAGGTGACGATGGCGGGATGGCCTCTATGCGCCATGGCAATCGCCTCCTCCGCTCGACCTTCGGCGTACTTGGGGGCACTCCACATTATTCTTAGGCGAGAAACTCCCCTAATATTTCTCGAATTGTCGAACTGCCGTATGTAATAACGCTTGTCTGATTCTCTTCGGAGCCATGGACCTATCCGAAGGGGATTAAACCACCGGGGAGCCAACATTCGTGCACCGGTTCGGGCGCAGAAAACCTCTGCCCGTGCCCAAGGGAACAGCATATTGCCCAGTCCGGTCCGACCCAGAAGCGGATATGCGTACAGTTGTTCGGTTCGAAGAGGTTGTTCGGGACACATCAGACAATGATCCCGTCAGGCCGGTCTTTCCCGGAACACATCCATTGATACGCTGCGATCATCCTTTCAGTCAGTGCCGAGCGGGCGTAATAATTCTCGGTCAGGTGCCTGCCGCGGCATCCCATATCACGCAGGTCATCCATGGACATGCACAGAGCGTTTTCCATTGCAATGGCAAGCGAGTCTACTCCCTGCTCTACCCACCAACCGCATCTGTGAGTGACAAGATCCGCCCAAGGTGCTCCCTTTGTCGTTATAACCGGAACCCCGGCGGCCAGGGCCTCCATCACGACAAGCCCGAAATTCTCTGTATGCGAGGGAAGGACGAACAATTCAGCAGCCGCCAATAGCGCATATTTATCGGCATCAAACACCGGCCCAATGAAAGTTACCCGGCCATCCAACCCACTTTTATGTACCTGCAATTCCAATTTATCGCGGTACCCTTCAACATCAGGACCAGCCATCACCAATCGCCAGCCGGGAAAGCGAACAGCCAAGCGCCTCCATGCTTCTAAAAGGTGATCTGGCCCTTTCACCGGATGCAAGCGGGAGAGAAAAAGTATGATCCTTTGGCCTGCAAGTTCCTCTCGCAGATCACGAACAAAAGGCGTTTCATCCGGTGAGCGATAGCAGGCTGTTTCGATCCCGTGCGGAATGATGGCCACCGGATTGGAGAATCCGTGAGATCGGATGCTTGCAACCTCTTGACGGGAAGTCGCATGGAGGCAGGTTGCGGTGCGCAAATTTCCGTGTTCGAATAAACGCCAAGCTAATCTTTTTTTCCATGCATGATGTCGGAACGCCCATGGTTCCAACATGCCGTGCACAGATAGGATGCGGGGGATCTGAAAAGTGTCTGCCTGTCGTCGTGCGGCAAGACCTGGATATAGCCACAATCCATGCGAGTGAATGATGTCCGCTCCTGTCGCTTCCTCCTTAAGTATTTCGCCCATCTCCGCCGAGTAGCAAAAACGGCGCGGGAAGGCAGGCTTGCATGCACGGTAGGAACCTGTAAGCATGTTGTATTGATCCACCCCCGTGAACTTGTCGCAGATGCCAACAAAGCGTACATCATGCCCCTGGGCGCTGGTTTCGCGCGCCAAATCCCAAGCAGCCTGGGACACGCCGGCGCCAAAGCGCGAGAGGGAAGCAGTTACGTGGATGATCTTCATGAAAATATTATTCTTCTATACAGACACAGCGGACATTGGACCTATGGCATATGAGGGAGGCGAGGTTTTCGATAGCAGCGCCCCGGAAACTTCCAGGAATCGCTTGGCCGCAACCGTCGGTGACCAGTACTCAGCAACCGTTTGCTGCCCTGCCTTTGCCAGGCGCCTTCGCAACGACTCATCGGCGCTTAATAGGCAAAGATGTTCTCCCAACTGCCGCCAGTCGCCGGACCGAAATAGAAGTCCATTCACCCCATCGCGAATCATGGTTTGGGCCGACCCCGCTGCCGCGTTCGCTACTACTGCACATCCCTGGGACATCGCCTCGTTGACCACTGCGCCCCAGCCTTCACTCCCATTGCTGGGCAATACATAGACGTGCGATGAGTGCATCCGCCGCCAGATCTCCATCATTGGCTGGCTGGTTTGGAAATACACACCCCCTGTCAGTTCCAGCCGCCTGACCAACCTTTTCAAGGATCTTTGCATTGGACCATCGCCAATCAAGGTCAACCGCGCCGTCTTGTCCTTCCTCAACAACACCTGAAACGCACGAACCAGGGTATCCACCCGTTTCCAATTCAGCATCCGCCCGGCATACAGGATGTCAAATATCCCCTCGCGCAGACATGTGCAAGGCAAATTTTCCGGCAAATCGGTAAAATACCCCCACAACCATAACCGGTTTCGGAACTCCGTCCATCGTTGCATGTCCATCGCCGCATAACGTCCAATGGGCAGGTAGTGGAAATTCCCACACTTTGCAAGCCGTCGAAACCGCAATGCCATCAACGCATAGCGGGGGTTCGCCAGGCGGACCATGCCTACCGGAGGCTTCCACCAGCGTTCGGACATGTAAAAAGTCAACCGGTCCTGCTCAAGGCGGTTTTCCATCAAAGCGAGCGCCCTGTCGCAGCAGAGCACCACATCCGCTTCCGCCCACCATTGTCGATATTCTTTCCGAGCTGCGGCGCTTTCACTCACGCGAAGTATCCATGGATCCTGTGCATTGCAATTCCATCCCATTTTGGCTCGATCAGAATCCAAAGGCATTGTAATCGCATGCCGGAAGTTCCCAGCTCCCAACTGGAATGCCAGGCATCGGGCCAATGGAATCTGATGAGGGCTAACGATGCTTGTGACGTGCAGTAGTTTCATTCTCCGATCCATCCTCGTCGGCTTTTTAGTACTACGCCGTTAAGTATGAATTGATTCCATTCGAAAAGAGGGACCTCCTTCAAGGGAATCACCAATAAAACTCCCGGATCTCGCTTCCGACGATTCGACGATGGCTCAACGCTCTACTCACAACTCCGATCTGTCGCCATTGCGGGAGGATAAATTCCCACGGGCAGTGGGTTTTCTTTGATAAGGGATAACGATCCATTTACTTAACGAAGTAGTACTAGTTACCAACCGTTCTCCCTCCACCAAGCAAGAAACCGGCCAGCTTGAACTTCCCACGTTTTCTTCTCCATCAGGAAGGCCCCTACACAGACCGCATTTGCATGACGCTGTTCCGGTGCCCATCCAAGCACCTCCTGAATGGAGCTCGCCAACGCTGCCGCAGTCTCTACCAAGGGGATCGTTAGAAAAGGCTCGTAGTCCGGTGATATCCCTGGCGTCCATGTACTGACGACCGGCTTCCCGTAAGAGAGATATTCCAATAATTTCGATGGAAAGTTGTTAAGGCTGTCGCGGACGTCGATGGAACGGGGGTTGATCATCACCCAAGCCTGCCGTGAAAGTTCCCGTAGTTTTTCTTCGGGGACGCAACCGAAAAACTTAATGCGGGAGTCTGTTCGGATCATCCGACGGAGTTTGCTGTTGTCCCCTTTGCCGCATATCCAGAGACGTGTGCTCGGATCTTTGATCAATCCAAACGCCTCCAAGAGCAGGTCAACACCACCGTATTGGTTCAGAACCCCCGAATAAAAAACTATCTTGGGTCTATCTTGCCGCGGGGGGTCCAATTCATGGAGAGGTATCTCGCGCACCCCACCGTCAAGGTGTAGCTTTGGTGTTGCACTCCACCGGGAGTACGAACTCCAAGGGAGGAATACACAGCCGGCGGCCGTACCGAGATGTTGCTCCAACCGAGAGTATGCACGCGGTTCACCGGGTGCATCGGCGACTACCGGTATCCACGGGATTCCCCGCCGCATCGATTCGGTTCCAGTGGCGATAGACGGCGGATACACGTTGTAACAAAGGACTCCATCGGGCCGGAAACCATTCCGCACGATCCTTCGAAAAGCACGGGTATATTGAGAAACAAGGAACGAGGTCCGCAAGTGTGGGATATTCCAATATCCCACTTGGATCTGCGGGATGCGCGATAGACCTGGGATAGGGGCAATATCTTCAATTCGTGGCATCAAATGCCTTCCGCGAGGCCAAGCGGGTTCCGGTCGGTGCCCAAGGACACAGATTTTGCAGCCAGCTTTTTCCAAACTGTTTAATAGGCCGATCTGCCAGCGGTTGGCGGCGGGGCTCACGGCGGGTGCCGAAAGCATGTCGACCTCATCCAGAATGCTACCGAGCCACAATAGGCGGATGGATTTTATGGCCAAACCCCGATGGCGATTAGATTCATAAGCCCGGTTCAGGGTCTAGGGCTCCGGGCGGCATGGCGTCCTTAATGATTCGATCGTATATGGCGATGATTTCCTCAGAATTCAGCTCGGCGTTATACAAACGGAAAGCACGCTCGTATCCGCTATTTCCTATTTGCCTGGAGTAGGCCGGATTGATCAGCATACGATGCATGGCGTCGGCCAACGCAGTCGCATCGCCAGGTGGAACCAATATGCCGGTTTTCCCATCTTCGACCAACTCCTCGACTCCGCCGATACGTGAAGCGACGACCGGCTTTCCCATCGCACCCGCCTCGATCACTGGCCGGCCGAAATGCGGAGCGACAGAGGGAAAAACCAAGAGATCGGATGCAGCGAGCAGCCGTTCCACATCTAGACGGAAAGGAAGCAATTGAATATACTCTCCCATCTTGTGCTGTTCGATGAATGCCATGACCCGTTGGCGTGTTGTCGGACGGCCGGCAAGAGGCATAGCGACCCGCGCAAGACGTGCCATCCAACTTTTTGATGATGGGCTTACTCCCCCACCAATCAGCGCACGTATGCGCGGGTTACGCATGTGCTCGATGTGCATCGCTTCAAGAAACGGGTGGATGCCTTTGATTGCACCCAGACCACCGAGGAAAAGTACAACTTGACCGTCCGGCGATATGCCCAGTTCCTGCCGGCATGGTTTTCCGTCGATTGTCCTGTCGAACCGATTGAAATCGACAAAATTAGGAATGTAGACTCCTTTGCGATTGCGGAACGTCCGATGGCGTTCATCGCTCGAGATAAAGACCACTTCTGCGGGGATGTGTTCGAGCCAGCGACGGAGCAAATAGCGACGGAAACCGAAATGGCCGCGGACTACCGCCTCCCGTACGTGCCATACGACCGGAACTCCCGCACGTGCAGCACCAATCGCGGAGGGAACGAGAACGACAGAGTTTAAGTGGACGAGATCCGGCTTTACCGCTCTGATGAGTTGCTGGGTTGCTTGGACACCTCTTGGGAATCGGCCTATGGTCACGCAGAGTTGGGCAAACGACCGGGGATTGTACAGGGAGAACCATCCGCCGGTCGTATGTGGGAATATCGATATCTCCGGACATGAGAGCGTTTCGTGTCCCTGGTCCCGGTAAAATTCCGTTACGCAGTTCTCAGCGCCAAGGCAAGCGATAATAGGGGTGTACTTGTTGCCATCAAGTTTCCGGACAAGATGGTGCAGGCTCAGCACGGAGCCGCCCATTGCAGTAGCGTGCTGGATGTAGAGAATGCGCTTCGGATTTATGATTGCCAAGCGAAGAAAGACACACCTGGGTGCATGTCTGCCCAGCGATTCCAATACAGCATGATCGCAGTAAAGGTCCAAAAATAGGTGTCTTGTGTAAGATCTCCGAAGGTGCAGGTAATTATTCCTCCAACAATGCTCAAGAGGTAGCTGACAAACATGCCGTTCAAGAGAGCGGCATCAACAGCAGCTCGCACTTTCTTCTGCAATCTGCGGTATTGGAGTCCAACAATCACAAGCATGGTGATGAAAGGTACAACAAACAACAAACCGAACGATGCTGCATCACGTGTAATGGAGTTGTGTCCAACAAGCAGATGGCCTCCCGGCGTGACTTTGTTCATGTCATCGGTATTCCATGCACCATGTCCGATTAGCGGAGATTCAATGAATGCCTTGGACTCCTCCAATATGCCTATTATACGAACTGCACCGCTGGAATCCTCTTGGGGGTTGCTGATCCGGTTGATTGTGTTTTGAACCGATGGCAGTCTATCGACCAACATGATTCCCCCGAACAGAAGCAAGCAGACCAATATGATACCCCCGAAATATTGCAGGGGATTTCCTGTCCCTCTGCGCCACCTCGTGGCAAGGATCAGACCTGTCCCCAAGATAAGCGACACCAAGGCAGAACTATATGTTGAAAGAAGTATGCAGAAAGCGGTCGCTCCCAATGCCACGCCCACCAACAATTTCAGTTTCAGTCTTAATCTTCCATCTAGCAGGAGCGACAACCAAACAGGCGAACAGAGTGCCATCGCCATCATCGTCAGATAACTGAGTGAAGTTCCTTGGTCCTCCGCTAGATTTCGAACGCCATATCCTGGAGATCCAGCCGCGAGAACCTCCTGACCTTTTGTCGTCAAGATCCAGAGCACTATGATGGCCAAGATGAGATTTGCGACCAACGCCGCAAGAAGTAATGCCTTAGCATCATTTGGGGTCTTAAGTATCAGCCATGCCAACATAAGCGGCCACATGCCCATCAGATACGACCGAACGCGAAACGTGGACATCAAGGGATCGCCATGCTCAATACCGTAAAAAATTAAGAGGACGATTACCAAAAGGACAAATGGCACAAAGATGGGACTGGAAGTCAGCCATCGGCCGACCGTTTTTTGCTGTATAAGAGCAGCAAGGGCGGTGAACACAACGAGAACCCCGAAAGGTGTATGAATTACAGGAATGGCATTGTACTCCATGGATCCAAACAGAAGCATCGGGTAGGCGATGCATGCACCAATAATGGGCCACCTTAGCGACAAAATAATCGAAGCAAACAATACGGTCGCCCAAAACAGAAAACTCACGGTCCGCACTCGTATGGCAATTCTACTTGATATCGTTCGCACCATGCCAGTAATATGGCCCAAGCCCATAATTCGCGTGGGGGGGAACCTTTCGCGACCTGCATTTGCAGTCGTTCGAGGTATTCCTGGCGAAATAGTCTGCCTGCTGCAGGACTGCAAAGAAGGCTGCGCATTTTTTCGCGTAAGGGCCCCGCCATCCATCTGACAAAGGGCATCTCAAACCCCATCTTGGGCCGGTTGCGTAGAACATCCGAGAGATACTCCGGCACTGCGTGTACGAGCAATTCCTTATACCCCCGCAACTTGTGCTTTGCAGGCAAAGCATAGACAAACTCCACTAGGGGGTGATCGAGCAATAGCGGTCGCACTTCTAAACCATGCGCCATGCTCATAACATCACCGTCTCGCAGGAGCGTGCTCAAGAGGTAACCGCGCATTTCCGCATAACCGACCTGCTGAATCGAATCCACGTCGTCACAAAGAAACACCTCCTGACGCTGGGTCAATCGCCGGCTGGCGTCCACGCTCCACGCAGGAAGGATATCCCTTAGCAGCGCAGCATTGCCGGAAATTCGGCGCAGCAGGGCAAACCGCCCGGCGGGATTCGCGTATCGATACAGGAGACGTTGGGAAAACCGATTCGGAAGTATCGCATGTAAGGCTTGGACGACGGCCAAGCCGGCTGGCCACCCTGAAGGACTATTTCGCGCAGCATCGGCAATCCAGCGAAAATGCTGGTAGCCTACGAATAACTCATCCCCGCCAAGACCGGAAACAACCACTTTGACACTCGCACGTGCCAGTCGCGACACCAACCAAGTATTGGCACCATCCAACGAAGGCTGATCAATGGATTCCCAAATCTCAGGAAAGATGTACTCCGCTTCTGCGGCGGTTATCGCGATTTCCTTATGATCAGTGTTCAGTTGCCGGGCAGCGAGCTGCGCATAGTGCCTTTCATCTATATCCCGATTGGTTTCCTCAAAACCAATGGTATAAGTGCGGATTCGCTGGCCAGATGTCTCGCCCATCAATCCAACCACGATCGTGGAGTCGATTCCCCCGCTAAGGAATGCCCCAACAGGAACATCGGATACCATGCAGTAACGGGCAGCATCGATCAAGCGGTGTCTAACCTGTTCCACTGCCTCCTTAAAAGAAATGTTCTTTAGTTCCTGACGAAGATCTGTTGTGGCCTCGTTTAAATCCCAATAGCGTACTATGCGGTGCGCATTTCCGAGTATCTCCATCCAGCATCCCGGAGGCAGCGCCTGCACATCGGCGAAAATGGTGCGAGGCTGAAATACAGCGCCGACCGCGAAATAATCCAACATCGCTTCAGGGTCGACGCGTTTGGCGACAAATCCGCCAGCAATCAGTGCGCGAAGTTCCGAAGCGAATGCAAGCGCTCCCTCTTTCTCGGCATAAAGGAGCGGTTTAATTCCCAGACGGTCACGCGCCAGCACTACGGACGGTGCACTAGATGTTGGGGTGCGATCGTAGATGGCAAACGCGAACATTCCGCGGAATCGTCGAATGGCCCTCGTGCCCCATTCCGCATAAGCGGCAAGAACAACTTCCGTATCCGAAGTGGACCGAAATCTGTGTCCCGCCTGTTCCAGGTCGACCTTCAGTTCAAGGTAATTGTAGATCTCGCCATTGAATACGATCCAAAATCTCTCATTTCCGTAAGACATGGGTTGGTGGCCAGCGGAAGAAAGATCGATGATAGACAGGCGGGTCTGGCCTATAGCCACGCGGGACTCGGCATCATGGTAAATCCCCGAATCGTCCGGTCCACGATGCTTCAATGCCTGGACCATAGCGTTCAGCGCCGGACCTGGGGAGCGATGATTATAGATGCCGCAGATACCGCACATGGTAATTGAGTCGTTCCTCGACTACCGATACGCCTCGGGCGCTAAGCGTCTGAGGAGGCAATCATTTTTTTCGCCTGTCGGAATGCACCGGTAGGGCCAATATTTCCCCGGTGAATGGGTATTCAATTGGTTTATCGGGACGATACGCATCCGAGACCGTGTAGCCGTGATCATTCAGGAACTTCAGGACTTCCCCTGAGGTTGCGCCAAAGTTGCAAAGCATGCGATCGTCGAGCTCAGAAAGAATGGCTGGGTGGAATTTCCTTAACGTCTGGCTGGCACCTGCCAGTATGTCCCCCTCACAGCCTTCCGTATCGATTTTCATGAATCCGGGGGTCAACCCGTGCTTCTCTACGAGCGCATCCACGGTTTCCCCCTCGATGCTGACAGAGATCGTGTTTTTTCCCCGCGTATCCGGGAGCACCATATGCCTGAGGGTCGAATACTCTTCCATGCCTGCAATTATGCTGATGGAGTACGTCCCCTTCTTCCCCGTAGCTGCCTTCTGCTCGTGGATGACCTTATACATGCACCCGTTAATATCCAAGTTTCTTAATAGGTGGCGAATGGCATCGGGCGTTGGCTCAATAGACAAGACCCGGTGGGGGGAGGCGAGCAGCTTTGCCATGAATACGGTAAAGATACCGATATTCGCGCCAATGTCGAGGGCGTCCCGGTCTATCCGTAAATGCCGCTTTATCAGTGAAACATTTTGGGGTTCGTAGCAACCATTTCGGATAATGGCCTTGAGTATGTGCGACCGGACATCGATCTCGAAGCTTCCATTAACATCCGGTAAGTTAACAACTACGTCTCCGCCCACAAGTTTACGAATGAATGAGTTATATATTTCGTCGTATCGTCTTTCTCTACGCATTATCAACATTCGTCGAAGATACAGTGCGGGGAAAAGTGGAATCCTAAGATACGAACGTTCGTTCAGTAGTGCCTTCGCTTTGGAGAAAGCACTCATATCTTTATTCACCTTACTCTTCTGCCTGAATATCGGGTATCATCCGGATTCCCGTTCGACAAGGATATAAAGAGATCCGCCACTTTCCGGGCCACAATGGGAATCGAATAGTTATCCGTGACGAAGCGGTGTCCTTTTTCCCCGAATCGTCGCCGTAGCACTTCGTCCTGTATTAAGCGAAGTATGCAGTCTACCCATGCAGCAGCATCCGCGGCGAAGAAACCGCGTTCTCCGTCAATAATGTGTTTGAGGTTGATCCCGACAGGCGAGCACACCACGGGCAGACCACAAGCCAAATACATCTTAACCTTGTAATTCTCCTTCGCTCGTTCGTACGGTCCGTCGTCAAGCGGCATTAATGCAATATCCGCCTCGTGAAGATAACGTAGTTCGTTCTCGCGGGAGAATGGCACCCACTCCTCGGGAATTGACGGATCGTCGAATGTAAATCGTTCCCGACAGACGACGGTAAATATGAAATCCACCTTCTTGCGAAGTTCCCGGAGTGGCTCGTGAAGATGGTGGAGGTACTTCTGGCCGAATGGGGTACCCGACCAAAACAACCGAAGCGGTCTTTGTATCCCATACGAGAACTTTGGCCGATAGTGATCACAGTCCACAGCCGACTCGATTAACCGGACATCGGAGCAATACTGGCGGCTGTATTCTACGAGAATGGTGTTCCCAACCCAAACCGCATCAGCTAAACCAATCCGCTCATCAAGATAGGGGATGCCCCGCTCATGCACAGCGTCATCAAAATTATAAATGATGCGCGGGTGAATCCTGCGAAGAAGGCGCTCGAATCTCGGTGGTGTGCTCATGGTTGTTATAGATTTATGGACGATAAAAATGTCTGTCTTGCGGGCGTAATGCCGGATCTGACAATAGCGTTTCAAGGGAAGGACAACGTCTAAATATAATCTCGCCAATCCGTGTACGCCGGAAATGAAGTGTGTAGTGGTGGCGCTAAACGGGGGGAGGATTTCCAGGTCCCAGCCTAAATCACGAAGTGCCGTTTTAAGTTGTGTTCCGTTGATCCACAGGCTGGGGGAAATCTCCGGAGGATAGTCCGCAAACATTACAACTGATTTCCTGACCTCCTTATTCATCACCACCTGCAACTATCGTATTCGCTTGTGCAAATCCGCGTAATGAATGGACCCAATAATCAAGAAGAGGAAGTTCCTCTCTCACGGCTCATTTCTTGAAATCCCTTGGAAGGAACCGTACCTTTTCTATGTCGTATGCTTCATCGGGGACGCACATGGGGCGATGCCAGCGCATTTCCGGATTGGCCCACACCTCAAAGACAAAACCGGCGTCGATAGCTGGAACACCAAGAGGTTCGAGTTGGAGTAATACATTTGGTTTCCCCACTCCCGCGCCAACAAGAACCAAGTCCACTTTTCCCAACCAAAGGCTCGTATCGATCATATCGTAGAACGAACGGGATGGAGAGATCGGGCACCAAAAAACGTCAAGTACTCCCTCGTTACGTAAGCTCGTTTCTATGCGGCTCTGTTTAGCGGAATTCGCACCGTTGATTAGCAAGACACGTCGACCATTGAGGAGTTCGCTCCGCCGTGGGCCGGTCAATAGCGCATAAACAAAATAAAACGGGACGTAATTATTAAAGCTTAGTTCAAGCTGCTGGTTGGATAACCATTTTATGAGGGCAGGAAAATATTGCTCCTGAAAGGGCCAAGGACCATAGCTGAGATGAAGCGCAAGCATGCCCTTTTCCGCCAACAATATTATAGCGTCACTGTATTGTTGCCGAAACCGCTTGATCTCGCGGTAGTCGTAAGAGCCGCTCGAAACGCCTGCCCACGTAGCAGCATCGAAGCGCCGTACTAATAACTTGCGGTATGCGAAACCGGCCCAGAGTCGAAACCGTTCCGGAAAGGGATGCCGGAGATGCCAAGGCTGTTCTCCGAGCAATACGGTAAACTCCCCGTCGCTCATACGACATATCGGCAGATACGAGCTTCCAGTGGAAGCCAGAACCCGGTCCACGAAATCGTCGAACCATTTCTCGCAGGTAATCTGTCCGGGGGAAAAGGTCATGTTACCAAGCCGATAATGTTTGAGAAAACCCGGGACAGAGAATGGTATTGAATGCGGAAGCACCTGATATTGAGCCGAAATCAGGCGCTCAGGACGCATGGCCGATCAAACGTGCGATTACTTTGGAGGTGATACCTGCCGCCTCAGTTCGGAATTGAGCGGATAGCAACACAAGGGCGCCAATATAGGTGACGGCAACAGAGGCAGAAAGCAATACAAATCCCCCCCAGGTTGTCACATGGAACCAAGCGAAAATAATGCCTGTCGATATTCCGGCACATAGCACCCGGAAAATCTCCGTTATCAAGTTACGGCGATGGACCGCATCGAGATGAAGTCGTCGGGCGAAGGACTGAGGAAGGTACCACACACTTGTCAACAGGATTGCCAATAAAGGCGCGGCGACCATCCCGCGCATCCCCCACCGCGAGCCTAGCAAGAACAAGAGTGCGATACAAATCCCACCACGAATAGAAGCAACGACACTGGTGCCTCTCACATCGCCCGTTGCGAAGCACAGATCGTTGAGCGATGATTCCAAAACACCCAAAACGATGCCCCCACATATGAGCGCATTGACGAAAAAACCCGCATAGAACGCGGGTCCGATCCAAAGAGAAACAAAATCTTTATTGAGAAGAATGAACCCAACAGCGAAAAGACCTAATAGCCAAAAAACAATCCGCCAAAGACGCAAGAGTACCGCCCGCGTCCGATCAGATTCGCCTGCGCCATACAGGTAGGAGACGGATGGCGCAAAAGCATCCGAAAGTCTAGCAATAAGAGGACGAATTGTTTCCGGTACACGACGCGTGAAAGCAAGGACCGACGTATCTGACAGACCAAGGAGACGCGATGTCAAGACCAAGTCCAGATTCGCCCCCACGACCGACACCACCCGACCCATGAATGTGAACGAGAGCAGACCTGTGAACTCGTGTATCCCCCGAATGGAAAAGCGAAGCACGATGCCTTCGCGGCGGAGTCGTGTCCATAAAAAAAGAGCCCCCAACAGCGTGAAGGTCAAACCGTTGAAAAGTTGACTGTAGGCCAAGGCCATTATTCCGAGTCCACGCGTCAGGAGCAATATAATGACTCCAAGATATACGATACGGATACTCGTTAGAATCAGCCCTAATTCCAACGTGCTTTGCAAACCTTTGCCTATGGATACGAGCGAGTAAGAAAAAACCATGAATCCCGCGCCAAGCACTGCAACGGAATAAGCTTTTATAAGAAGCCCTATATCCACCCCCGTTGGATACCCTAGGATGAAGGGGATCCTCGCCCCGAGAAATATCCCTCCGCCAATAAATAGAACGATGACACCGCCACTGATCAACAAACCGGCCGATACTATCTCCCCGATTGCCATGCGGTCGTTCCGCCCATAAGCAACCGCCACGCGTTGACGCAATACTGTAGACAACCCAGGGTCGACAAGGGTTACCCAAGCTAGGATGTTGCCACTTGCCAACCACGCAGCGTACATGTTCTCCGAAATATATTTAAGGTAGAGCGGGACCAAGACAATCCCGGAAACCACATTCAAAGGGAAAGTAATGTATTGAAAAAACAACTCCCACTGCGTTGTTCGACGACTGCTTATAGGAATAGAATACTCGATCACGCGAACTAATAGTTACTTGACCCTATAATTAGAATCCCCGGAGAAAAACCTTATCGCGCTAAGACCACGTTTATACGTTTCTAAGAAACACAAAATATCCAAGCCCGAAAATAAACGCTACGATCGTCCATATTAACGCGCTCCGAGCTCTTAGAGGACCGAACTTTCTATCGGGAATCTTCGGCGAATCAATGATCCTGAAACCGAACTGTTCCCGGTTCTGGGCCATCATCTCGCGCTCGACTTCCTGGCCATACAGGGAGTAGAGGCGATCCCGCGTAAGGGCGTCGACCGTGCGGCCGATCTGCTCCTCGATGAATTTCTTGTTCTTGATCGCGCGATCGAGCGACTCTTCCTGCAGGCGGCTTTTCGCTTCATCGAGGAAATACTGCACCATGCTCGCCGACCCTTCCGCGGATGGCGATTCGAAGGAAACGGATATGGTGTTCGCTTTCTTGACGGTGGTAATCCGCAGGCGCCCCTTTACCGCGCGTATGACGTCCCAGTCCCCGAGGGGCTTCCTTTTCTTCTCCCCCCCGAGGAATCCGCTCGTTCCGGAAGTCTTAATCCCCCCGGTCGTCGGATCATATTTATCCCCAAGAAGGATCGCCCACGGCTTGTACTTATTGAAAACCCGAACGGCAAGATCGTCGCTCTTGAAGAGTGTCTCCA
>Ga0172367_10003437_pt1 | contig 20531 bp, 16 predicted proteins | sample Lak10m_FD_114542 | JGI IMG/M metagenome (GOLD analysis project Ga0172367, IMG submission 114542) | Freshwater microbial communities from Kabuno Bay, South-Kivu, Congo - kab_022012_10m | ecosystem: Environmental > Aquatic > Freshwater > Lake | place: Democratic Republic of the Congo: South-Kivu...
CGGGTTAAAACCCGGCTGAATATGGGAGTTTAAAAACCGGGGAAAACAGGCCCCTGAAAAATCCGGGCTTCAAACAGGTGACTGTTCATCTATAAATTCAAGCCCCATTAAGTAAGCCGCATAAGCTCCGACACCTGTCATGTCTATGCTTGCCGGATTAATATCAATAACACGCTGACCGCGACACTCATTCGATGCCTGAAGTCTTTGCGGTCAAAATCGTTTTACGGGTTGCGAGAAGGCAAAAGAGCCCTACATTGTAAAGAAAGGCTCCTGATGCTACAAAACCCTGCTGACATAATACATAAATAATACATAAACCGTTCGTCTATGGCTCGTACTCCTGAACAAATGGAAAGGATCATGCAGGGCGAGATTCTCATCGATCTTGACTGGCTACCGGATGGGGTGATCGGAGCCAGTGGAAATGTCTTCATTGAATCTGATCCTTCGATCGTCTGGCAGATGCTGACCGATTACAACCACCTCAGCGAAACGATGCCCAAAGTCGTGTCGAGCCACCTGCTGGAAGATAATGGCCAGCGTAAAATCATTGTCCAGTCGGGCAAGTCGGGCATTTTCATTTTCGAGAAGACGGTGCATTTCACCCTGAAGGTAGAGGAAGTTTTTCCGGAGCACCTCTGGTTCTCCCAGATCGGGGGTGATTTCCAGGTTTACGAGGGTGAGTGGCGACTCGAAGCGGTCGATGGGCGAAACGGCCCGGGCACGCTGCTGACCTACCAGGCGGAGATCAAGCCGGACTTTTTCGCCCCCCAGTTCCTGGTGAGTTTCGTTCAGAGCCAGGACCTGCCGATAATCCTGAAAGCGATCAGAAGCTACTGCGAAGAGCGTACCCGGGACTGAGCCGGACGATGTGAAAGGAAGATCGAGAACGGCGCATTGCGGAAAATCTCCCGGTCTCTGACGCTTCTGCTTCTCTGGATCATCTTCCGCTGACGAAGCGTTCCCGGCAATCCACTCAGCACTGCGGCAGCAGCCCGCACCACCTGGAAAGCTCTGCTCATCCCGGTTCCTCCTTCAGCGAGATAGAAGAGCATGGCCACCAATTCGAGCATCAGACGGAACGGCAAAATGAGCATGAGCACCCCTGCGCTCCTGTTCCGAAGCAGCATGAAGAGGGCATTGCGATGGTTGTAATACACCTTCAGCGGCGAGCCCTCCTGAAGCGAAGCCCCACCTTCGTGCCAGACAACCGATTGCGGTACAGAACGGATATGGTATCCAAGAAGCTTCATCCGCCAGCAAAGATCGATCTCTTCCATGTGCATGAAAAAGCTGCCTTCGAATCCTCCAAGTTCGATCAGCACATCCCGCCGGGCGAAAAGAGCTGCACCCGAGGCCCAGAAAATCTCCTGCGACCTGTCATACTGACCGGAATCCGTCTCCCGCTCACGAAACGTCCTGCCGAGACAGTACGGATAGCCCAGACGATCGATAAGGCCACCAGCCGCCCCTGCATAGTCGAAAACCCTTTTCCCTTCACGATGACCCGCAAGCGAGAGAATTTTCGGCTGCAACGCCCCGATCATCGGATCCGATTCGGCCGCATCGACCAGATAACCCAACCAGTCCGGTTCGACGATGGCATCGTCGTTCAGAAATACCACATAGGGCGACGAAACCTGCCGCAGGCTTGCGTTGCAGCCGCCGGCATATCCTGCGTTCAGGGGCAGGCGAATCACCGAAATGTCAGGCCGGGCGACCTCTATGCCGTCGAGATCGGAATTCCCGCCGCCATTGTCCACGACCAGAACGGAAAAGCTGGTGAAGGTTGTTTCACGAAGGGCGTCGAGGCAGGCATCGAGCATCGGGCGGTTCCTGAGATGTGGAATGACGACCGTAACCGTTGGAGCAGCTTTGTTCGACGCTTGCATGGTTGAACGATTGAATAAAGAAGGGCGGACATTCCTGTCCGCCATTTAATGGCGGGCTGGAAAACCCGCCCACCGTTCAAGAAGGAGTCTTTCGAGAATACAACGGCTGCCTTTACCGCAACGACTTCCAGAAATTGTCGGCCATCTGCGCCGTCTGTTCTGGCGTGGTTGCCGTGGCCACGCGCTGGAGCAGCGCTGAACCGACTACCGCACCATCAGCCAGCTCCCACATCTTGCGCACGCGATCACGATCCTTGATGCCGAAGCCAACCACGAACTTCTTCTTCGCGTGCTTGCGCACCCGGTTCAGGTACTCGGCGATCTTCTCGTCCATACCGGCGCTGTCGAGCTTGCCCGTACCGGTGGTGGCGTTGACCGCGAGGCAATAGGAAAAATCGGTTGACATGCTGTCGATCAGTTCGATCCGCTCCGGAGGCGTGACCGGCGAAATGAGGTAGATCACCGAAAGGCCGAAATTTTTTGCACGTTCGAGAAAATCCTCGGACTCTTCGGGCGGCAGGTCGGGAATCAACAGGCCATCGACGCCTGCTTCTGCCGCATCGGCCATGAAACAGTCACCTCCATAGGCAATGAGCGGATTACTGTATCCCATGAGCAGAATTGGTGCAGTGATCTTTTTGCACCCATCACCACTCCGGGCTTTTTTAACCATATCGAGAATGCTCCGCACAGTCACGCCATGACTGATCGCCTTGTGCGCCGCATCCTGAATCACCGGCCCGTCGCCGATAGGGTCGGAGTAGGGCATCCCGAGTTCGATGAGGTCGGCCCCGCTCTCCTGCAACGCTTCGAGCACCGGCAAGGTCGCGCCCGGCACGGGAAATTCAGGCATATAGTAGGCGATGAGCAGCTTCTTGTCCTGCTTCACCAGCCGGGTAATTCTGTTCTCTTTCATAAGTGAAATAGTGAGGGCACCAGATTGGGGATGACAAAAATATCGAGCACCATTGAAAACATGGTGATCATGTGCACCAGCACGCTTCCCCATACATTTTTCGATCTGAGCGTAATATAACCGCCGAGAATGCCAATCGGAAAAGCCATCATCGCCATCAGCCCGCGCTCGTACATGCCGACCGGCGCGACGGCGTAGTGGTTCAGCACGTAGCACACCGCGGTGATAAAGACGCTCAGATGGGGATTGAAACCTTTCTCGACCATCGAGGAGAGCATCAGGCCGCGCCAGAGGAACTCCTCGGCAAGCACAAGTATCGGGAAGAGAAAGAGGAAATTCTTGTTGACGAGAATGCCGAGCATGTCGGTCATTGGCGGCGCGCCCTTCGAATAGTAGATCACCGTGTTGACGATGTCCATCACGAAGAGGATGCCCCCCGCAATGCCGCCCCATTTGAGCGACCTGGCGCGATCCCCGCCCGCCAGGTACATCTCCGCCCACTCGCCCTTGCTCACGCCGCGCCAGACGACGACACCGATACCGCCAATGACGTAGAGCGCCAGCGCGGGCCACTCCTGCAGCGGTGTGAAGTGACCGACCAGACCGGTCACCCAGATCAGGGCGGTCAGGCCAAAGGCGAGTTTGAACCGCTCGTTCAGCGATGCGGAACCTGAATCAATCGAATATGCCTTTTCCATGAAACTTCAGGATTTCTTTGTTATTGCAGATAATTCGGACGCTCTTCGTACTCGACCGGATCGTCCATGCCGACCGAGGCGAACGCCCGCAGCCGGCGGGCGCAACTGTCGCACACGCCGCACGCCTTGCCCTCGCTTTTGTAGCACGACCAGCTGAAGTGAAACGGAGCGTCGAGTTCAAGCCCGCGCCGGACGATCTCCGCCTTGCTCATGGCGATGAGCGGCGTCACGATTTCGATTCGGGTTTCGGGCCGCGTTCCGAGGTCGATCACCTGGTTGAAAGCGTCGTAAAAGACCTTTCGGCAGTCAGGATAGCCCGACGAATCCTCTTCGACCGCGCCAATGCAGATGCGGCAGGCACCGATCACCTCCGACCAGCTCACGGCCATCGAGAGGAAATTTGCGTTGCGGAAAGGCACATAACTGGTGGGAATTTCAGTGCCTGTGAGGTCGGCAGGTCCAACCGGGATAGCCGCGTCGGTCAGCGACGAGCCGCCGATGGCGCTGAGGAACATCGCATCCACTTCGAGGCGATGCGCGATGCCGTAATGGTCGCAAATCTGCCGGAAACACTCAAGCTCCTTCTGCCACGTCCGCTGCCCGTAATTCACGTGCATTGCCGCCAGTTCGAACCCCTCGTGACGAGCCAGCGCGGTAGCCACCAGGCTATCCATCCCGCCGCTGACCAGAAGAACTGCTCTCATAAATTCAGGTCTTGATAACGAAAAAAAGTTTGTTGTTAAGTGTACGGAATCTGTGAGATAAATAAAAAGGGTGAAAGCGCTCCGGCAGCGATAGCCACCAGCTCACCCTCATTTCATTGTTATATCGTCATATCGCTGAATGAACACCCCTGTATCGACAACAATTTCGTTGAACCTTCGGATTCAGATGCCATCCCGAAAGCTTTCAGGATGGACCCAATGAACAACAGCAAGCAAGAAAACGTGACTCGGTTTGCCCGTTCAAAAGCGAACCCGCCAGTTTAAGCCAGACTTCTGGCCATTGTTACACCCATCCTGATGAAAAATCCATTCCGGCCATATATGAGTCACAAAAAACGAGTATCATTGTAAAGATGGATCGTTTCGCGCTTGCAATCAAGCAACCGCCTCACAAAACGAAATGCCCGCCATGTCCAACGGCCTGATCGATAACAACAGGAAACCTTTCACCTGTTCAACGGGAACGGATGGAGCGTATCCGATCGAAATGCTGCAAAGCGAAGCCTTTTTCCTGACAGTATTCGAGAACCATGCCGCTGTGATGCTGCTGCTCGATGCCGGAACAGGATACATCGTGAATGCCAATACTGCGGCAACAGGGTTTTACGGCTGGCCTGTCGAGCAGCTTCGCTCCATAAACATGTGCGAACTCGATGCGACTTCGTGGACGCGGAATGACGCATGGCTGAACGATCTGGCGGCGCTTGGGCAAGGCCGTTTCGTCACCATGCACCGCCGGGCCGACGGATCGCTCCGGCATGTGGAGGTCTGTTTCGGCACAACCCTGCAAAAGGGACGAACCATGCTTTTCTGCACTGTTCAGGACAACAGCGAGCGGCAGCACTTCGAGGCGCTGACGGCATTCCGGCTCCGGCTGCTCGAGATGGCCGAAATCGCTTCGACCGAGGAGCTGCTCACCTTCACGCTGGATGAAGCCGAACGTCTGACCGGCAGCACGCTCGGATTTTTCAATTTCGTATCGGAAGATCAATCGGTGCTGAGGCACGCCTGTTCGAGCAGTTCCCAGAGCGATAATTGCGGCCACGCTCCCCATCCAACGGTTATCGACTTCGGAGTATCTGCGGATATCATCCGTGAAAAGAGAGCCGTGATTCATAACGATCATGCCACGCTCAGACACTGCAACTGCGCATTTGTCAATCACGAGGAAGCCAAACGCGAGCTTATCGTGCCTATCATTCGAAACGGCAAGGTCATGGCGACGCTGGAAATCGGCAACAAACCCGTCGATTACGATGATAACGACATCAGGCTGGTCGGTGTACTTGCTGGTGTTGCCTGGGACATCATCGCAAAAAAGTTTGCCGAAGAGTCCGAGCACAAGATGCAGGAAGCCTTGCAGCATACCCAGAAAATGGATCTGATCGGCAGGCTTGCAGGTGGCATTGCACATGACATCAACAATGTGCTCGCAGCCATTCTGGGACACACCGAGATCGTCATCGACAGGATCAGTCCGGAAAATCCGTTAACTGAAAACCTTCAGAACATTCAGAACTCGACGATACGCGCTGCCAATCTGATACAGCAGTTGCTGGCCTTTGCGCGTAAACAGACGATTCAACCGAAAATACTTCTGCTTGATGCAGTTCTCGGAGAACAGATACCGAGGCTGGGTGAAGTTGTCGGCGAACAGGTGCGTCTCATGTGGCATCCGGGCACTCATGATGCAAGGATTCATATGGATCAATCACAACTTGAGCAGTTAATGACAAACCTGTGCGCAAACGCACGCGATGCCATCACCAACCAGGGCTCCGTGATGATCGAAACATCCATCGTCAGGGTGAAACCTTCCGATTGCTATGCTGGCCATCCCTGCCTGACGCCGGGCAATTTTGCCATGATATCGGTGATCGACACGGGCTGTGGCATCGAAAAAAGCGTTCGCCCGCACATTTTCGAACCATTTTACACCACCAAGGAGGTTGGCAAAGGCACCGGTCTGGGACTTTCGACCGTTTACGGCATCGTCAAGCAGAACAAGGGTTTTCTCGACTGCCAGAGCGATCCGGGCAGGGGTACCCGCTTTTCGGTTTACCTGCCCCTTTTCGACAATACGGTCGGACAGGCCGGGACGCAACTCCCGGAAAAACCGGCAAAACATATTAACCTGAAAACGATACTCCTGGTCGATGACAACCAGGCCATCGTTCAGGTCACCAAAAGTATGCTTGTCAAACAAGGATATCACGTACTCACGGCCACCTCCCCGAATGAAGCAATCGGCATGGTTTCGGGTTCGAAAGAGACTATTGATCTGTTGCTGACCGACATGGTCATGCCCGAGATGAACGGAAAGGATCTGTCGATAAAACTCCTCTCTTTATACCCGCAAATGAAAACACTGTTCATGTCCGGTTACGCTATGGAAATGACCGCTCTTAAAGAAGTTTCTGAAAACGAGACACACTTCATACGCAAGCCGTTCAGGATAAGCGAGCTGACCCAAGCCATCAGCGCCATTTTCGCCTGAGCGGGAGAAACAGCGCAAAACGGAGCAAACAAAATCAGGATCGAACGAAAAAGAGACAGATCGGACTGATCCGACTGATCTGTACGGGAAGCAATGTTGTCAACGATTGCGATTGAAAGAAATCGAACGCAAAAAGCCCCGGAAATCCGGGGCTTTTGTGCTGGATTGAAGTACTCTCGAAATCAGTACATGCCACCCATTCCGCCCATACCGCCGGGAGGCATCGCAGGCATCTCAGGCTTGTCTTCCTTGATGTCAGTGATGGCAGCTTCCGTGGTGAGCAGGATGCTGGCGACCGAAGCCGCGTTCTCGAGCGCGCTGCGGGTAACCTTGGTCGGATCGACAACACCGGCTTCCACCAGGTTCTCGTACTGTTCGGTGCGGGCGTTAAAGCCGAAATCACCTTCGCTGTTCTTCACCTTTTCGAGAACGACAGCACCATCGGTCGTGCCGGTGTTGGCAACGATCTGGCGGAGCGGCTCTTCGAGAGCACGACGGATGATGTCGATACCGGTTTTCTGGTCTTCGTTGTCAGCAATGGCATTGGCAAGACCTTTGGTAGCACGGAGCAGAGCCACACCACCACCAACCACGATACCTTCCTGAACGGCTGCCCGGGTAGCGTGCAGCGCATCTTCAACGCGGGCTTTTTTCTCTTTCATCTCAACTTCGGTCGATGCGCCGATGTTGAGCACGGCAACGCCGCCGGAGAGCTTTGCAAGACGCTCCTGAAGCTTCTCGGTGTCATACTCGGAGGTCGATTTCTCGATCTGTCCCTTGATCTCCCCGATACGTGCCTTGATCTCTTCCTGCTTTCCGCGACCTTCGACGATGGTGGTGTTATCCTTGTCAATGGTGATGCGTGAAGCCTGGCCGAGGTACGCCATCGTGGCGTTCTCAAGTTTGTAGCCCTTCTCTTCGGAGATGACGGTGCCACCGGTCAGGATGGAGATATCTTCGAGCATTGCCTTGCGGCGGTCACCGAAGCCTGGCGCCTTGACGGAGGCGACTTTCAGCGTACCACGAAGCTTGTTGACCACGAGAGTGGCAAGAGCTTCGCCCTCGATGTCCTCGGCGATGATGAGCAGCGGACGACCGGACTGGGCGGCTTTCTCAAGGATCGGAAGCAGCTCTTTCATGTTGCTGATCTTCTTGTCGTAGATCAGGATGAGAGCTTCGTCGAGCTCGGCTTCCATGGTCTCGGGATTGGTAACGAAGTAGGGAGAGAGGTAACCGCGGTCGAACTGCATACCTTCGACAACCTTCAGTTCGGTATCCATGCCTTTTGCCTCTTCGACGGTGATGACGCCGTCCTTGCCGACCTTGTCCATTGCCTCGGCAATCAGCTCGCCGATTTCAGGATCGTTGTTGGCAGAGATGGTGCCGACCTGGGCGATCTCTTTTTTACCGGAAATGGAGCGGCTGATGTTGCGCAGCTCGGCGACAACCTCTTTCACAGCGCGGTCAATACCCCTCTTCAGGTCGATCGGACGTGCACCGGCAGTGACGTTCTTCAGCCCTTCGCGGTAGATAGCCTGGGCGAGCACAGTTGCGGTGGTGGTGCCGTCACCAGCCACATCGCTCGTCTTGGAAGCGACTTCGCGAACCATCTGGGCTCCCATATTTTCTACCGGATCGGAAAGCTCGATCTCTTTGGCGACGGTCACGCCGTCCTTGGTGGAGGTCGGAGCACCGAACTTCTTGTCGATGAGCACATTGCGACCGGCTGGGCCGAGGGTCACTTTCACGGCATTGGCAAGTTTATCGACGCCAACTTTGAGTTTGGTCCTCGCCTCGGCGTCAAAGAGAATATCTTTAGCAGTCATTGTAAAGCGTTCCTCCTTAGGGATTTTTAAAAAAACTGTTTGTGAATTGATCAGCCAAGAATTGCAAAGATGTCAGACTCGCGCATGATGAGGAAATCCTCTCCTTCGACCTGAACTTCGGTACCGGAGTATTTGCCGTACAGCACTTTTTCTCCGACGTTCACCTGCATCTGAAGCAGCTGGCCGTTATCTGCAACCTTGCCGGCACCAACGGCAACAACTTCACCATACTGCGGCTTTTCCTTACCGGTATCGGGAATGTAGAGGCCACCCTTGGTTTTCTCCTCTGCGGGCGCGGGCTTAACAATAACTCGATCAGCTAATGGTTTCAAGTTCATTGTCTTCTTTCTCGTTTGAGTTTGTAAATGAATCGTTTGTCTTTCCTGAAGTCTGAAACTTCCCGGACAGATTGCCCGGGGCCTTTAGCACTCACCGAACAGGAGTGCTAAAAGCTGAGGTAATTATAAAAAAAAGATTTCCGGACAGCAAATATTTTTTTATCGTAAATCAGCCGAAAACCCAGAAACCAGAGCCTTTGACATGAATGCAGATAATAAGAACAAAAAGAGTCACGAAGCGCTTCTCACCATCGGCAAGGTTACCCTGGAAAAACTGGAGAGCATCGCCTCCAAAATCAGGGATGACGTCGCGACCGAGACTGACAGATTCAATCATGACATTCTGCGTGAGATTGTCTCCCTCGCCATGAACAGGGTTTCAGTAAACCAGAATGAATCGGTTGTCGAACAGGGGGGCCGCGCCTGGACAGAACGAACCTCCGAGTCTCACTATCCCCACATCCGCCTGCACGGCGGCGCGCTGGAAGACGATCCGCTGAAGATGAGGATTTGAAAGGGGTCCTCTTTCTTCAGGCTTTTCTCCTATAGGACTTATAGGTAGTATAGGTCTCATAAGTCCTATAGGAGAAAGACCGCTGCGAAGCACCGAGCTTTTCGACCTCACACATACCCCCGCAAATGCTTGCCCGTCAGAGAGTGTTCGCAGGCAACGATATCTTCCGGTGTGCCCACAGCCACTATATCTCCTCCTCTCACACCTGCACCGGGTCCGAGGTCGATGATCCAGTCGGCCTGCTTGATAATGTCAGGGTTGTGCTCGATGATCACCAGCGTATTGTCCTGGGCCATCAGTTTTTCAAAACATCTCACCAGTTTGGCGATGTCATCAAAATGAAGACCGGTGGTAGGTTCGTCAAAAATAAAAAGCGTGTTGCTGACATCCGAGCGTGAAATGAAATGAGCGAGCTTGAGCCGTTGAGCCTCCCCCCCAGACAGGGTACTTGAAGACTGGCCGAGACGGATGTATTCGAGTCCGACCTCCTGAAGCACCTGAAGCTTTTTCTGGATAGCCTTTTCCGGGCCAAAAAACCCGATGGCCTCCTCGACCGTCAGATCGAGCACCTCGGCGATCGACAATCCGTTATATTTGATTTCAAGCGTCGATGGTTTGTAACGCTTGCCGCCACACTCCTCACAGATCGCCTCGATATCGGCCAGGAACTGCATCTCGATTTTCACACTCCCCTCGCCCGAACAGGCTTCGCAACGTCCGCCGGGTATGTTGAAAGAAAAATACCCGGGCTTCCAGCCGCGGGCTTTGCTTTCACGTGTTGAAGCGAACAACTGACGGATGTCGTCGAATATTTTGAGATAGGTCGCAGGATTACTGCGGCTCGACTTGCCAATGGGTGACTGATCGACATGCTCGACCCGATCGATCAGTTCTGCACCCCTGAGGGAGCGATGCGTCCCGACCTTTTCCCGTGACCCCTCTTTTTCCCTGATGATGCCGAGCTTGAGAATGTCGTTCACCAGTGTCGATTTTCCTGAACCGCTGACCCCGGTGACACAGGTCATCACACCGAGAGGAAAGCTGACGTCGATATTGCGCAGATTGTTCTGCATCGCACCGGTGATCTCGATACATCGCGAAAAATCGGGGTTGCGCCGCACGACAGGCACGGCGATGTGGCTGCGGCCACTGAGATAATCGGCGGTCAGCGAGCCTTCCGCTGCCACCATCTCCGATGGCGGACCGTGAAAGACGATCTCTCCGCCCAGTCGCCCTGCTCGCGGGCCAAGATCGATCACCTCGTCAGCAGCCTCGATAATCTCGCGGTCATGCTCCACCACCACGACCGTGTTCCCCAGGTCTCTCAGACGCCTGAGAAGAGCGACAAGCCTCGCAGAGTCGCTCTGATGAAGACCGATACTCGGCTCATCGAGGATATAGATCGCACCAACAAGCGGTGATCCGAGAGAAGTCGACAGGTTGATTCTCTGGAACTCGCCGCCGCTCAGTGTGTGGGTCAGACGGTCGAGGCTCAGGTAATCGAGTCCGACATCCATCAGGTAACCAAGCCGTTTTGCAATCTCCCTGAGCACAGCATCGGCAACCGAACGATCAAACGGGGATATGTCGAGTGATTCAAAAAATGCCTGCGCATCGGCAATGGTCATCCTTGTGACCTCACCGATGTTTTTTCCCGAAATCCGCACCAGGCGAGCATCGGGGTTGAGGCGAGAGCCCTCGCATTCCGGACAGGTTGCATAACCGCGGTACCGGCTCAGAAACACCCGGTAGTGCACCTTGTAACCGGCATCTTTTTCGATGTCCTCGAAAAAGGGCCACAACCCCTTGAAATTCCGTTCGGGAATCCCTTTCCAGAGCATCTCCCTGTGCACCCGCTCAAGCTTCTCATAAGGCACATCCACAGGAATACCCACCTCAGGCGCAATCTTCAGCAGCTGCCTGAGATACCAGGAATACTTTTCTGAATTCCAGCATGAGATTGCCCCTTCCCTGAGACTCAGCGACTTGTCAGGCACAACAGCATCCTCATCGATACCTGCAATTCGTCCGAATCCCTGACAAGCACTACAGGCTCCAATCGGAGAATTGAACGCGAACAGCTGGGGTGAGGACTCCTGATAGATCACGCCATTCAGTTCGAGGCGGTCGCTGAAACGATACTCTTTGCCCCCGGCAACCCTGATAATCGCATTGCCGCCCGATTCGGCAAAACAGGTCTCGGCCGCCTGCGTGACCCTTCCATAGATTTTTTCGTCTTTCTTCGCCACGAAACGATCCACCAGCACAAGCAGGCCCGACAGCTCCCTGCGATCCATGCCTCCTAAAAAAGCGCGAATCTTCTCATCCGAAATATCGAGCACGGTCTCCTCTTTCAGCAATCTGAAAAATCCTTTCTTAAGCAGGTTTTTCAGCTCATCGGAAACCGTCCGGTCATGGTGGTGCTGATCGTGATGACCCGGAAACGAGTAACCGACATAAAACCTTGTGCCATCCTCGAAAAATCGAGCCTGGAAACTCACATCCTCCGGTGTATGCTTCAGCACCAGTTCACCGGTATCGCGCGAATAGATCTTTCCCACACGGGCATAAAGCAGACGCAGATAGTCATAAATCTCTGAAACAGTACCAACCGTCGAACGCGGATTCCTGGGAATGGCTTTCTGTTCAATGGCGATAGCTGGCGCTATCCCCTCGACGGTCTCGATTTCAGGCTTGGGCATCCGTTCGAGAAACTGCCGCACATATGCTGAAAGGGATTCCACATACCGCCGGTGCCCCTCGGCATAGAGTGTATCGAATGCAAGACTGGACTTGCCCGAACCGCTGAGACCGGTAAGCACGACAAAACGGTTCCTGGGAATTCTTACATTGACATGTTTGAGATTGTGCGTTGAAACACCGCCAAGAACAATATCAGGTAGAAAAGATTCATTTCCGTTATCCGGACGGGCCATTGTTTTCGTTTCAGCAGGTTCGAGGCCAGGGTTCTGTATGGATGACATGCAATGCAATGATAACTGGAAATATGCGGATACCCTCATCCATAAGGCATGACAGGCCGATGGATGACGGCAATCCGGTAATGATCAGACAATAAACGAAACAATCTCCGTTCAGCGAACAGGAATGGCAGAAACACCGCTGCAGGATGATTATCTGTACCTGTCCAGAAGCATGGCTACGGTCGTTTCAGCCAGAAGCTGCTGGATTCTTTTCTGAAGATTGAACATGTAGCCTTTGTGGCCGCAGGTCAATTCGATTTCACACTGACAATCCTCCTGGGAACAGCGCATCAGGTGAGGCTCTCCTTCGATGGCGACGCCAATGTCGGCAACCGTGATCTGATCCGGCTCTTTTGCAAGCGTATAACCACCCTTGACCCCCTGCACTGACCTGGTGATACCAGCCTTGTTCAGGCTCTGCATCGCTTTGGCGAGAAAAACCTGTGAAAAACCTATTTCAGCAGCCAGCTCCTTGACCGTCAAAACCCGATCAGGGCCTTTCATGGCAAGATAAGTGACTGCGTGCAGGCCATATTCAAATTTTCTGGATACTTGCAGCATAAATGGGAATAAAGAGTGAAAGATTAAACTGGATAAACCTGCACCTGTTTCAGGAAATTCCCCATTATGCTTTTATTCTTTCAGGCAACCGAATTATTTTAAAAGAAAAGTTCCAACAATCCCTTCAGTCCGGCAACACTGTTCCGAATTAACGCATGAAAACATCATCGCAAGATCGCTGGTTCATCTGGCAGCTCTCCGAAGACCTGGAAGCGAAAATACGCTATCGCGAGTACGGCCCGGAGGGCTCCCCGTTCGCACCGATACTTTTCATCCACGGATACGGCGGCATGATCGAGCACTGGGACGATAACATACCGGCTTTTGACGACCGATACAGAATATACGCCATGGATCTGATCGGTTTCGGCCAATCCGGCAAGCCCAATATCCGATACAGCCTGGCGCTTTTCGCTGCGCAGATCAAGGCGTTCATGCATCTGAAAAAGCTTGACAAGGTTATTCTGGTAGGTCACTCGATGGGTGCGGCCAGCAGCATCATCTACGCTCATCACAATCCTGAAAATGTCCAGGCACTCATTCTTGCCAATCCATCCGGCCTGTACGGCGACAGTATGGATGGCATGGCCAGGGTTTTTTTCGGTCTGGTTGGCTCTCCACTGATCGGAGAAATGCTTTTCGCAGCCTTCGCCAATCCTGTCGGTGTCAGCCAGAGCCTTACCCCGACCTACTACAATCAGAAAAAGGTAGACATGAACCTGATCAACCAGTTTTCACGACCTCTGCAGGATCGGGGCGCCGTTTTCTCCTACCTCTCCCCATCCAGACGTCCGGGCGATTTTATGCTCGAAGGTATCAAACCCTGCAATTTCAAAGGAGATGCCTGGCTGCTTTGGGGTGCCGAAGACACTGCGCTGCCTCCACACAAGATCATTCCGGAGTTTCAGGAGCTGCTTCCGCAGGCTGGCGCCTATATAATTCCCAGGGCCGGCCATTGCAGTCATCACGATGCGCATGAAACCTTCAACGCCTGGATGGAGCAGTTCCTTCGTCGTCTGGGCTGAGCATGGTGTCCGCACAGAAACCACTACCTGCTCCTAAGGCAGAGACTGAATCATATCTCCACTTCCCGCCTGCAATTTCAGGTACTTGAGGTGAGCGGGTTTCATGGCGATCTGCAAAAGATAGCCTTTATACTGACCTGACGGCACCCATTGTGCACTGAACTGAAAATCGTGCAGGTCCCTGTAAACCATCAGCGCAGGATAAACGAACTGACTGTTCCTGAGATCGTAACCAGCATTGAATCCCACCTGCCAGTTTCTTGAAAGAGCGAGCCTGGCGGCTGAGTTGAGCAGTGCGGTTGAAGCGGGGTTGAACGGATCGCTCCTGTCACTGACCAGATAAAGAGACATGCGCAAAGACCATGGCAACGATGACTGGAATTTCACCAGTTCATCATTGTTGAAACGTTCCCTGAAAATCGCCTGCTCTACCGGGGTTGTATCACTCCTGACGACCGACTCCCCTGCGCCGCCATCAACAGCTTCATAACCGGAACGAAGGTGCCCGCTGACACTGACACTCATATTGAGAAACCCGCTGACGAAACGAAGCAACCCTTTGCCATCATCCACAGCAAGTTTGTCCATCCGTTCACCGCTCACCTGATCAAAGGTATAAAAATCATAGGTCGCCCCGCCACTGAACATCAGTGCCGGAGAGAACGCGTTGCTCGAAGCCGTCACAACCAGCGGAGCTATGCGCAACGAATCAGCTGCGAAATTGTAGCCGGAAGATGCCGTGAGGGAGAGCAGTTGCACCGTCTTGTGACCGGTTCCGTTCACAGCATCATCGCTTCGGAATTTGCCTTGAAAAAGGTTCTGGAGATTTATGCCAACAAAAGTCTGTTTTTCAGGAACAGTTGAATAAAGAGATTCCCCGAACCGGTTGTAGCGTACCATCTTCTGTTCAACCGGATCGTAATATGAGGCATAAGCATCGTAACCGCTACCCGTATAATCGGGATTAAAGGTAAAGGAGATTGTCGGTATGAAGGTGTGACGCAGAGCTTTCAATCCCACAAGCCGGTCCAGAAAACCGGTATTCATCACCCCGTAAAGCCGGGTCTGGGCATCGACTGAAAAAACCGTAGTCGCATATTCATCCGGATTGCTGACGGTTTCCGTCACCACCTCGTTTGTGGAGGTATCATAATATTTCCGTACCGTGCTGTTGACCTGGTAACGGGTGAAGGTCAGCGACGGCGTAAGATTCAGATATCTGAACAGCGTGGACTGCACCCTGAAGGGAATCCTGATGCTGGTTGCACTCAGATCATCCTGTTCGCTGACCGTTTTGTGCAGAGCCTGGAGATGGACTCCCTGAGTGAACAATGCTCTGTACCCTGGAGAAAAATCATGCAGGTACCCGATATCAGCTCCTGCATTGCCCGTGTAGAAATCGGTGTTGATGCCGCCTGCATCGACAAACTGTCCACTGCCCGACAAGTTGGGCTGAATGAAAAAGCGTGAACGCCAGTCAGAGTCCGGGAGAGTTGTGCGGAAGCGGAACGGATAAATACGGTTCTGGTAGAGTGAGGCCGTTACCGTCTGGGTCAGATCGCTGTTAACAAGATTGTCCACTCTCTGGTAACCGGCAATCAGCACCCTGTCTCCCTCATCCCACGATTTCGATAAAGAGGCATACGAGGTCGCCTGCTGGGTAACAACCGTTTCCGGGTCGATCGAACTGGAACTGTAATAGCGGTCTCCACCCAGATATTGCAGATTGATATCGAGCTTGGTGGCAGGATCGAACTGCTGATGGTGAATAATCCGAAAATTCCGATTGATATAGCGGGCATAATCGGGATCATCCGGGTCATTAAGTGCTATTTTTTCATACTGTCCCGTGATCGTACCACTGTAGAGATCGCCGTTCTTGTATCTGAAGCGCTGTCCCAACCTCCAGCTTCCATTGAATGAAACGTCACCATCAACCCGAAGATCGGCATAATCGTTTATTGCCCAGAAATAGCCGAGATTCGAAAAGTAGGCGCCCCGATCACCGCTCTGACCGATTCTCGGAAACAGGAATCCTGACGACCGCTTGTTCGAGATCGGCACTGACATGTAAGGCAGATACATGATCGGAATCACCGGAAGACGCCGGTTGAAAATCTCCGGATGAATGTACATGATGAATGGACGCGAAATCAGGCGATCCTCAGGAATGATTCTCATATGCTTGCCCGAGAACCAGTAATGCGGCTCTTCAAGATCACAGGTAGTGTAAATGCCATTCTCGACTTGAAGCTCACCAGACGGCAGGCGCTTCACATCCTGTCCCGAGTAGATACCCTGTTCGCTCTTCGATGACACATCCGATGCCGTTCCGATCCTCGTTTTGTAGTTGTACGCCATCGTCTCAGCAGCAAACGATCCGGACTTGTCAGTAAAAACAGGAAGATCATGAGGACGTCCGAGGGAATCACGCAATGCACTGGCATGAGCGGTAGAACTGGCCTGTTCAACGGTTATTCTCGGGCCTTCTACCCGACTGTCCCTGTAATCGACTCTGGCTTTACCGAAAAGATCGACCGTTCGACGGTTGAAATTGTAAATCAGGGAATCACGCGACGTATATACTATGGTCGTATCAATATCGTCATGCTTCTTGGCCAGACTGTCAGAAAAAGCTGCGGCTGGGGCTTTCACCGGCTTTGATGCGCTTTCCCCCGCCCGTAACGGCAAAATACCCTCGAACGACTGTATGAGAAGCAGCAGAGTCAGGAGCTTGAACGACTTGACGAATTTCACGGGCAGATCATGCTGGGTTAGCGGGCACAGGGCACAACATTTAAAACAAGTCGAAGGTGAATATATGAAACGTTTGTCCTTTATCGATGCACGACAAAACAAGTCAGGAAACAGACAGAATAACAGAAAGGAGCCGGGAGATGGATAAATGACCCGAAGGTTTCTATATTGCCTTACAAATACCCGACAAGGGGCAACCATTTCACATAAAATCAGAAGGGCCCCGCTGTCAATCGCCCTTCAGCGAACCGACAGCGACGTCCATATCACCGTTTCCAAGCTTTATGACGCAGAAGGTTATCTACTCCGCACCCGATGAGTTCGGCCACTTCGGCACTTTTGGAGGTAAATTCATTCCCGAGACACTGGTCAAAAACGCGGCGGATCTCGAACAGGAGTACCTCAGGGCGAAAAACGATCCGGAATTCTCCAAAACCCTCGAAAACCTGCTTCGCGACTATGTCGGTCGCCCTACCCCGCTCTATCATGCAGCGCGGCTCAGCGAGCGCCAGGGTGGTGCGGCCATCTGGCTCAAGCGGGAAGACCTGTGCCATACCGGAGCCCACAAAATCAACAACGCCCTCGGACAGGTGCTGCTCGCAAAACGCATGGGCAAACAAAGAGTGATCGCCGAAACCGGTGCAGGCCAGCATGGCGTAGCGACGGCAACGGTCTGTGCGCTTTTCGATCTCGACTGCATCGTCTACATGGGCGAAGAGGATATGCGCCGCCAGGCTCCCAACGTGGCTCGCATGAAGCTGCTCGGCGCTGATGTCCGCCCGGTCACCGCAGGCACCAGAACACTGAAAGACGCCACCAGCGAGGCGATCCGCGACTGGATGAACAATCCCGAAGAGACCTTCTACATCATCGGCTCGGTGGTCGGAATGCACCCCTATCCGATGATGGTGCGCGATTTCCAGGCCATCATCGGGCGCGAAACACGCCAGCAAATCGTCGAACAGGCCGGACGCCTGCCCGATGTTGTCGTGGCCTGTGTCGGCGGCGGCAGCAACGCCAGCGGCATGTTCTACGAATTCCTGCCCGACGCCAAAGAGGTCGAGCTGATTGGTGTCGAAGCCGCAGGCGAAGGACTTGAAGGCAAACATGCCGCATCACTCACCAAAGGCGAAATCGGCGTACTGCATGGAGCAATGATGAAACTGCTTCAGGACGAACACGGCCAGGTTCAGGAAGCGCACTCGATCTCTGCCGGTCTGGACTATCCCGGTGTCGGCCCGGAGCACTGCTACCTGCAGAAACTCGGTCTGGTAAGCTACACCTCGACTACTGACGCGGAGGCATTGGCAGCTCTCGACACACTGGCCAAAACCGAAGGCATCATCTGCGCCCTCGAATCGGCCCATGCCATGCATTACGCCATGAAGCGAGCTGCCGAAATGCCGAAAGAGTCGATCATCGTGGTCAACCTCTCTGGCCGTGGCGACAAGGACATGGGCACCATCATGCAGGAGCTGAAACTGTGAGAAAGGTGGACTTTGTGGACTGAGTGGACAATGTAAGAGAAACCGCGTTTTCTCTTCAGTCTGCCCGGCACCATAAAGGCCACCTCTATTTTTTTTCTTTTGCCTCTTGCATAAAAACAGCTTTTTCCCTATACTAAGCCCACTTGACCAGACGCGGGAATAGCTCAGCTGGTAGAGCACAACCTTGCCAAGGTTGGGGTCGCGAGTTCGAGTCTCGTTTCCCGCTCCATCGAATTAAAGGCCTCCAATTCCGGAGGCTTTTTGTTTTATGGTATTTATCACTTACCGATGCACTTTACCGGTCAAAGGAACCAAAGGGCTTATGGAAAAGCCAAAGCCGTTTCCTGCTGACTTTTTTCATTCTCCCCCCTACAGTTCTCTCCTCGCTTCCCACTATTTTTCCCTGTTCCTGTTGCACGAAAAAAGATTTTTCCCTATAATAAGCACTCTCAACCAGATGCGGGAATAGCTCAGCTGGTAGAGCACAACCTTGCCAAGGTTGGGGTCGCGAGTTCGAGTCTCGTTTCCCGCTCCATCAATAAAAAGCCTCCGGATTCGGAGGCTTTTTTGCTTTTCGCCAAAACACAAAACAGAGCATGATCCCTTCACTGTCCCGGAATTAACCTGTTCAGCCCGGATAATTCTTGCTAAAAACACCTCGACCGCTTATATTCACACTCCCTGCTTGAACAAGACACGGAGAGGTGCGAGAGTGGTTGAATCGGGCGGTCTCGAAAACCGTTGTGCGCGCAAGTGTACCGTGGGTTCGAATCCCACCCTCTCCGCTGAATGGCAGTTCAAAGCTGTCTCATGTAGTCCGAAAAGCCCTGTAAAATCAGGGCTTTTCTTGTTTCTGGGTCTGATATTGTCTAAATTGGTTTAGTGAAGTCCGGTTGTTTTGGGGGTAGCTAATGGTGTACGATACCCCCATGCGGTCACTGATACCCCCAAATCAATATCAGAACCAATGCCGAAACGAATCCCCCCTCTCTCTGATGCTCAGGTGAGCAAGGCAAAACCAGCCGATAATGAGTACAAGCTCTTTGATGGAGCCGGTTTGTTCCTGCAAGTAACACCCAGCGGCGGAAAGCTCTGGCGTTTCAAGTACCGTTTCGACGGAAAACAGAAATTGCTCGCCTTGGGCCAATACCCTGAAATCCCCCTTGCACAGGCACGCAAGCGGCGTGAAGATGCCAGAACTCTTCTTGCAAATAACCAAGACCCCGGCGAGGCGAAAAAGGCTGCGAAGAAAGCGGCTGCGTTGAAAGATGCATCATCTTTCGAGCTTGTGGCTCGTGAGTGGTTTGGCAAGAATGAACCGGTATGGTCGCTCGGTCATGCTGTCACGAACATGAACAGGCTCAAGAAGGATGTTTTTCCGGTCATCGGCGGCAAACATGTCTCTGAGATTACGGCTTCAGATATTCGGACAATGCTCCTGAAGATCGAGGCAAGAGGCGCGGTTGAAACTGCAACAAGAATCAAGATCATGTGTGGCCAGGTGTTCCGGTATGCCGTGGCAACGGGAAGGCTTGAACATGACCCATCGGCATCTTTGAAGTCTCGTGAGATTTTCAGGAAGCGTGTAACCCGACACCATGCCGCCGTTACTGACCCGAAAGAATTGGCTCCCCTGCTGCTGGCGATTGATGAGTATCAGGGAACCTTTGTCGTAAAATCAGCGCTGAAATTAACGCCCCTGTTTTTTGTCCGGCCTGGCGAGCTTCAGAATATGGAGTGGACGGACATTGATTTCGAGGAAGCCTTGTGGTCGATTCCGGCTGAACGCATGAAGATGCGTCAACCGCACCTTGTACCGCTTTCCCGGCAGGCATTGCAAATCTTGAGGGAGTTGCAACCGGCAACCGGTGATGGCCGATATGTTTTTCCGGGAAGAACAAGTTCACGACCGATGAGCAACAACAGCATCAATGCTGCTCTTCGTTACCTAGGTTATGATAACGAAACCGTAACTGGCCACGGGTTCAGGGCGACGGCACGAACGATACTCGATGAAGTTTTGGGGTTCCGTGTTGACCTGATTGAACACCAGTTGGCTCATGCCGTCCGGGACACGAACGGACGCGCCTATAACCGAACCTCTTTTCTTGATGATCGGCGGCAGATGATGCAGGCTTGGGCGGATTATCTGGACAGCCTGAAGGCTGGGATGAAAATGCAGGCTCTGGGAACTGCTCCTGCACCACGGGAACGAAAGGCGCTTTAGAAGGCGCCTTTTGTTTTTCCCCCAAACTCAACGCTCTCCCTTTGAACAGGACGGCTCTCGTGTTGTAAAAATGCCTTTAAA
>Ga0172367_10003438_pt1 | contig 20525 bp, 9 predicted proteins | sample Lak10m_FD_114542 | JGI IMG/M metagenome (GOLD analysis project Ga0172367, IMG submission 114542) | Freshwater microbial communities from Kabuno Bay, South-Kivu, Congo - kab_022012_10m | ecosystem: Environmental > Aquatic > Freshwater > Lake | place: Democratic Republic of the Congo: South-Kivu...
AAATTACCACTTGCATCTCTCAATACAATAGTACTTGCTGTATTGGCAGTTGCTGCTGTTATTGTAGCACTATTGGCTTGGTTAGTTATACTACCAGCAGTAGTAGCACTGGTAGCACTGGTAGCACTAGTAGCATTGCCTGATAAACTAGCAGTTATAGTTCCTGCACTAAAATTACCACTTGCATCTCTCAATACAATAGTACTTGCTGTATTGGCAGTTGCTGCTGTTATTGTAGCACTATTGGCTTGGTTAGTTATACTACCAGCAGTAGTAGCAGTTGCAGCATTACCTGTACAGCTACCCGAGCTTCCACTTACATTACCTGTTACATTTCCTGTTAGATTACCAGAAAAGGTGGCAGTAATAGTGCCTGCACTAAAATTACCACTTGCATCACGTTTAACTAACGTACTTGCTGTATTTGCTGTAGCACTTGATACATTAAAGGTAGTTCCACTTAATGAAAGATCGGTTCCGGCACTGTAAGTAGTATTAGTATCTGGATTAGCTGGCATAGTTAATGTAATAGTAGTGGTGCCAGTAATATGTCCATATGCATCATAAGTAACACTAGGTATTTTAAATGTACCACCAAATGCCAGTGTTCTTGTGGCTCCACCATCACTTACTGTACCAGCAGTAATTGCACTATTGGCATGCCCTAGTGTTATTGTAGCCGCAGTGCCTTGATTAGCTGTAAATGTACCACTGCCAGTTAATCCATTATTACCCTGTACAGTAAGAGTACCATTACCAATATTATCAGTAAATGCCACATCTTTATATGTACTATATGCTGTGCTTGATCCATAGGCCTGTTGCCAAATACGCATGCCTATAGCATCTTTACGGAACATTATAAGATTATCACTACCACCGCTACTATCACCATAACTACGCATATGTAGATAGTCTGCCCAAGGAGCTGTGTTATTGTTGTTAAATGAAGTAAAGCCAAATCTCATATAACTAGCTGGTATACTACTTGGTGATATAGTTCTAACATCACTAGTGGCTGCATATGTGCTGCTAGTAGCATTACCTGATAAACTAGCACTTATTGTACCTGCACTAAAATTGCCGCTAGCATCTCTCGCCACTATAGTACTTGCTGTATTTGCACTTGTAGCATTGCTAGTCACTGTGAATGTTTGAGCCGTTGTGCTATTAGCTGTAAAGGTAGCTGATCCTGATAATCCTATGCCGCCTACACCCATTGTTAGTGTAGCATCACCTACATTAGCAGTAGCTACACTGGCAGCAGTGACGTGACCAAAAGTATCAAAATCAAAACTAATATCTTGTATAAATGTAGTGCCACTGTTATCACTGCTTAAATTGGACACACTGCTGGTATCAGCATGTGATATATTAACAGTAACACCTTCACCACTTCCTGTAATAGTTAAACCACTAGTTCCAGTTTGAGCACCTGGAGTTCCAGAACTTACTGCTGCTATATAATTACCAGTAGTATCAGTTCCTAAAGCGACACTATTCAAACCAATAGTTGTGGTCATACTTACATTAGTAGATCCATCAAATGTTATACTACCACTAACATCACCTGTTAAAGCAATAGTTCTGGCTGTTTCTAATTTTGTAGCAGTGTCAGCATTTCCACTCAATCCACCACTTACAGCACCTTGGAAAGTTCCTGCAATAACAGTTGACCCAGCCCCAAATGTCCATTTATCAACACTTTCATCCCATAATAAACTTACATTAGCACTAGTACCTCTTTCTATTTCTATACCAGCATTTTGTGTTGGTGCAGCAGTTTCGTTACTGTTTAGTACAATGATATTATCAGCTAACTCAATAGTTTCAGTATTGATTGTAGTAGTTGTGCCACTTACTGTTAGATTACCACCAATCACAGTATTGCCTGTGACATTAAAGTTTCCACCAACATTGAGATTTTCAGTTACCGCTGTTCCACCAGTAACAATTAAAGTACCAGTTGAAGTGTTAGTGCTCGGGATATTACCTGCCATTTCAACACGACCTGTACCAAACACTTTGAACTTGTCTGTACTAACAAGATTGGTAGGTCCACCATAAGTAAAGGCTATGTAGCTGGTAGTATCAGTAGCAGTAATAACCTTATCTATAGCCCAATGACTCTTTAAGTTATTATCCTTTACAAACGCACTACCATTCCAATTCAAATTAGTTAACCAACTAAATCTATTGGTTGTTCCTACACTAGTAAATCTAGTTTTAAAATCTGTAGTATAAGCACTTTGTAAACTAACACTAGTTAATGCCCCACTGCCATTGTAGGTAAGATTAAATGTTGGATCGTCTATTACTGGACTTGCTTTATAAATCACCTGTCCACCAGTAGTAAAGTTAATAGTGCTACCATCAGTGGCTTGGAACGTCATCGTATTACTTGCTGTTAATGTCTTAGCATTAGCCAATGTAAATGTGCCTGTGCTGTTGGAAATAGTCATTCCATTTACAGTCTTATTGGTCAATGCTTCTGTCCCTGCCAGTGTAGCCAATGTACCTGTTGTTGGGAAGGTCACACTTGTAGCAGCAGTCATAGTAAATGTACTGGCAAATGCTCCTGATGTAGTCAAGTTACCACCTAATGTAATAGTCTTTGTACCATTGTTAATGCCAGTTCCACCATATGTGGGGCTAATTATAGTGGCTTGCCAAGTACCTGTTGTAATAGTGCCCACTACGGTTAAACTACTATTAGTGACTCCAGAACCTAATGTTGTGCTGCTTAATACATCCACACCGTTGATCTTATAAGTTTTACCTGCGGCAAGATCCATATTCTCACTACTGGTCCAGCTACTTGTAGATTGTACCCAACGGAATAATTTATCAGTGGCGCCTTTTATTGTTATACCACCACCGGCAGCTGTAGCATCAGTAATTCCACCAGTGTTGAAAACTACAGCTACGCCATTTGGACTAATTTGATCTGGCGGTGTATCAGCTGTAAACGTAAACAAATTAGCACCATTAATAGCAGTTACTCTTGGATTGGCACCTAATTGGCCACCACTTACTCTACTTAATGTCATACCAGGAATCATTCCTGCTGTACTAGCAGTGATTGTAGTTGTCAGTGCTCCAACAGCAGTAAAGTTAATATTGCCACTACGACTTGATATTGGTTCTACTGAGCCTAATTCAATATTGTTATCATCCATTTGGATGTCATAGGCATTAAGTGTGCTAGCAGCACCGGTAATATTGACATTACCATTTACGGTGAGCCCGTTTAAGGTTATGCTGTCGGTCCAAACTGGACGTTTATTAGCACTACCTAAACTCACTGGCTGAACATTTAATACACTATTGGTATCCCCAATGGCTAATTTTTGTATTATGGTGGAGCCACTGGCATATAACATATCCCCGACAGTATAACTGGCAATATTAGTACCACCCTTATCTACAGGAACTTGACCAATAATATTACTTGGTGTTAGATAATATAATCCATCTTGTCCGTCTAGAGTACCTGCATCCACTACACCACTCTTAATAGCTACAGCACCCTGACTACCTCCGGTACCTACTTCAAATTGACTCTTATTAAATGACGCTACACCTAAGTTTGTATGGCCAAGAATATTTGCATTTTCCTGTCCTCCACTGACTACATCCACACCAACAGTAACTTCATTGTAGAATTCTTGTATGCCTCCAGGCCCCGGATCGAAGAATGGGCCAGTTATAGTAATAGCACTATCAACACTTGGTTTTTTGATCTTTTGTACGGCCTTGGCCCAAGTACTATCACCCCTTAGGAAAGTATTACTATTAGCAGTACCAACAGCTAATCTAGTAGTGCTCATTATACCACTAACAATATTAGTTGTATCTATATTACTGGCGCTTAGACTACTCCAGTTTTCTGCCAGTATACTAGCATTATCTACAACACCAATAATTTTAATGCTTTGCTTTCTAAAACTGGCTACACCAGTTCCAGTATTAGTAAAATTAAATGCACCAATAGTAAGACCTAATGTACTGGCCACTGCATCAGCTCTACCTTCATGTATAGTAAAAGTGTTAGTAGTCACACTTCCTACAAAGAATATGCTGTTAGTTAGTATACCGTATGGTGGATCTGCTGCAATAATTTTTACTGCATCACCAGTAGCAAATCCATGATCTGGTATATAAACTGTATCTTTGGTGACATCTAGTATGGATAATGTTAAAGTTTGATTACCTGCACCAGAGTTAACAATTGTTAACTTGGTTGATAGACTATAAGTTGTATAAAGTTCAATGGTGTCAGCATCAATTTTTTTCACATAATAGATGCTATTATTAACAATCCCACCTAATGGTGTTCCAAATCCTGCATTATATTGTACAGCATCACCATCATCAAATGGGTGACCAACGATAGTTATACGACTTAGCGCAGTATTAACATTGCCTCCTGAACCTGTACTAGCAGCATTAAATGTAGCAACTACGGTACTATCTAATTGATCAGTTGTTTTCGTTACAACATTTGCATCTTCTGTAAATTCTGGTGCTATACTATTTGCATTAAACTTCAATGCGCCAACAATGTCAACATACACACGATTTTGTATTTGACTAACCTTAACACTAAATGCGCTTCCACCTGTACGTCCATTCAAATTTGCATCATTTGCACTGAGTCTATCTACTGTGGTGTATCCACTTCCACCGGCAGTTAGTACTACATTAGTAACGACTCCACCACTCAGGAACAGATCTGCCCTAGCTCCAGTTCCTGATCCTCCTGTTAAAGGCACATCAGTATAAAATCCTGAAGGTGGTTGAGTATATCCACTACCTCCTGCTAATCCTGTTACTGGATCATTGCTATTGTCCAGTGCATTAGCAACACCTTCTACAATATATTCTATGGTGCCTTGTGCTTGACTATTACTACCTGTTACACTTGTTACTCCTGTAAAATCATAAGTTTGAGTTGGGTCTAATAGTAATATCTGTTTGGAATCTAATTCACTCAAAATGTAATTAGTATTTTGATCTGGAATAATACCTCCTACTAGGGTAGGTGTTAATCCAGTGCTTACACCATTAAGAGTTAGTTCTCCTACAGTATCAAATGTATCGTCAAAAAATTCATCTAAGCTTCCAATGACTACAGTAGTAGAATTATTGCCACCGACTACTCGACCAGTTGCTCCAGAACTAGCTTGTAGGATTAAATCACCATCAACGGCCACTAATACACCATCTAGAGTCAATGATACTCCACTATATGTTTCAATGGCTAAATCACCATTTAAAATACTAGTAGGAGGTATTGTATTAACCAAGTTTAGTCGACTACGATATCCATTACTTCTATATACTAGGAAGTTTCTTAATGGTGGTATCTGATCAGCACTTAATTTACCTAATGCATTTAACTGAGGGATACCCCCTGGTTGTGTAGTAGTTGTCAGTTCTTTGTCAATAAAGTCTCCTAGTCTATTTTCTAAGAAACTTCTAACAGCCAACTGTGTGCTTAATCTATTATGACTTGGTCCGCCTACTTCATTATCACCGAGGTCAATATCAGCACTAAATTCTTCAATAGTAATATTACCAACCGCTAACTTCAACGCATCTAAAGCAGCAATACTAACAGTGTTTGTAAATTGTACATTACCTGTTTTGTTTTCAGCTTTAATAAAATCACCAACTTTAAAGTCACCAAGTTCATTAGTTCCTGATGTGTATACACGCCCTGGTAATTCACTGACTTGTTCATATTCAACTCTAGTACGTCCACCGTTTTGTGGCAGTGCGTTATAGTCAGTTCCGCTACCTGCATATTCCCAAGTGTGGCTACTGCTGTTAACAATACTAGGTCTATGTAACCATATTTGTTTACTTGGTAATGTTTCTAAATTGATTAGTTCATTACCACTGGTAGTGGCCAATATTTTAAATGTAGCTGTATATAAGTTATCTACGTTTTGAACATCAGTTACATCAATATTTAGGATAGAAGGGCTACCATTGTCATATTGAATTACAGTATCTAAGGTAAAGTTATTTCTAATAAAATTTAAACCAACTAATACTTTTTCTACGCTAACAACTAGGCTTCGTGTTGTTGGATCCCAACTGTATATGTATGCTCTATTTGGTGTTATACCACTGGTTATACCTTCAATTACTCTACCTGGAATAAATGTATAACTTTGTCCTATAGGAGGAGGTTCTACTTGTAATTTTTGATATACAACGTGACTTTCAGTGAGATCATCAATAAAAAATTCTTTAATATTCTTTAATAAAAGATGTTCACCCGTTGGCAATGGAGCAGTAAATTTTGCCTTTATTTCAAAACTATCGTCCAAATATAATTCAAATTGATTGGCATTTAAAATTTTAATTACATATGTTTGCTCGTCATAAAGACCTTTAATTAAACTATTTCCATTAGTTCTATAAACTACTTTTTCAGTATTTTGAAACCCGTGAGCAGGGATAGTAATTACATTAGTATTAACATTTATAACCGGTTCAATCTGTGCAGGACTAGTTCCTGGAATGGTAACATTATTACTTGGTGTAAAAGGTACCTGATCATCTACCTGTTTGTAACTATTAGTTACATCTCCAATATTACTATAGTCAACTATTTCTGGAACATTAATGATACTGTCAATAATATCTATGATGATATCAAATAAATCACCAACTCTACTCTGTGCATCAGGATGTACTAGCGCAATAGTTAACGATTTTAGTTCTTGGAAGGCAGCGATATTTTGAGTTCTTTGATTTATTAGAACTGCCACAGTGCTTGTAGAATAGGCTACACCAGCTTCAACGCTTTTACTATTGCCTCCTGTTAGTACATCATATGCTACTGCCTCTAATACTAGTAAAGTATCTCTTCTACAAGTATCTTCATCATATGTAAATCCTGTATAATATGGCGCTGTGTTGGCAGTTACTTGGCTGTCAATCCAAGTTATTAGTGCATCTCTTAATTCTTCTTTGTTATTTAAAATTGTGTTATATGTTTCTCTGTATACTGGATTTCTAAATCTAATTACATAATGCTGTATAGGTAAATCACCAAAACCAATAGCAGTAAGAGTTTGTTGTGCTCCTGCACTGCCTGTAGCAACTACAATACCTTTATTAAAATCAAAAGCATTAGGACTATAACCGTTAGCTCTTAAGGCGAATTGACCAAAGTTAGTAGCACTATTGGTAATACTTAGATATCCACCACTTTGGCAATAGCTGCCATTCAAACAAAAAATTTGGAAACATGATACAATCTGTGCATACGCATCATTAATAACACGATATCCTGTACCACCAAAGCTCAACATAGTAAATGCGTTACCTACCATTGATTTACCCTGTTGTGGAGCAGGCCCTTCTACTGGATTCTCTGCTTCAATTTGATTAGCTGGGATATTTGGGGTACGTACTTTACTACCATCTACTAGAACACCATTACCACCTAAGAAGCTGATAATGCTACAGTTCTGCACATATGGGCTGATACTAATAACTGGTTTATTATTTGGTAGTCTAGTATATCCTACACGACTACATTCTGGATCAGCTGGATCATCAAACGCTACTGCATAGTCAAATGTAAAGCTAGGTATATTGTTTACATCCAGTGCATCTCTGAAAGTTATCTCTGTAAAATAACAGCCATTACGTACACGTAGCATATCCTTACCAGCATTAAGTGGTCTAATATTACAGGCACGTAGACCAGCTCCTACTACACTAACGTTATCTGGAATAATAATTGGATTATCTTCGTAATAGTCTCCACTAGCAACTGCTATAACAATACGCTTTTCGTTTGGGATGTAGTCAGCAACAAAAGCTACAGTTTCGGTTTGAATGATTTCCTTGTCTGCTAGTAATGCTGCTCTAGCATCACTCTTAGTTGGACTTATTGGTGTAGCATTAGGATATTCTGTATTTGGTGCTTGACTGGGTCCTTGATCTATAATTGTTACTACATATCCTAAAAGTTCCTGAGCTTTGTCTATGGCAGCACTACTCGCTGGATCACTTGGACCAAAAGAATTAAGATCATTTTGCAATACCGAATTGATTATTTCATCTTTCAAATATCTATATGTTATTGCACTGGCTTGTCTATCATTGAATATAGGCAATCCCATCCCATAACTAAAGTATTTTTTAGCAGCATCAACAGTTTGACTATTGCCACCATACATTAAGTCATAGGCTAAACTATAGACTAGGTATCTTATATCACGAGCGCACTTTTCTTCATTGTAAGCAAAATTATTAAACTCAACAGTAATAAATTGACTTACTCCAGTAATAATAGCAGCTTTGTTTTCCTGTATCAGTCCAAAATTAAGTTGTGTTGTTGGATTAGCCGAACTAATATCTGGAAATACTTTATTGTTTAAAGAACTAGTATTTTCATCTGTAATAACATCAATGATTATATCAACTAAATCTTGGCATTTGATAGTTTGTTCAGAATTAGTAGCAGGATATAATGAAGTATCTTGTGTAAGAAGATTAGTACTAGATTTAGTAATTGGAACTGCGTTAACAATATCACCAATAATCTCTTGTAGTCTTGTATATGCTGCTAGTGTTTGTGCCTTCTCACCAGCACCTAATTGTAGCACGGCTCCAAATATATAAGCTTCTGCATTGGTGTAAGTTGCACTGTTTCCACCATATAATACATCGTATGTTACAGCATCAACAATAAATTCCACATCACGTCTACATTTATCTATTATACTTCCTGGGGTGCTGGCATATGATGGATAAGTATCAATTAACCAAGCAATGACTTCCTCTCTAATAAATGCTTTATTTGTTTGTAATTGATTTTTAGCATTTAAAACTGCAACTTCTGCATTACTAGGATTAGTGAAAGATACTGCATCAATAGCAAGATAACCTTCCTCAAGAAAATCAATTATTTCCTGTACTTTATTTTTATAGCTTAAGAAGAATGTGCCACTGGTTACATATTGTTCACTTTCTCTGTATAATTGTTTTAATGCTGCTGCTGTCTGTATCTTTTGATTATAGAAAGTGCCTAATTGATTCTGTCTATCATAACTATATTGATTTTGTCTAGTGTTTAAGTTAGTTCCCAGTACTATGTCATATATAGCTCCTTCAATGACTAGACTCATATCTCTTTCACATTTGGTTACTGTGGGACCAGTATAACTAAATCCTAAAAATGTATTATTGACATAGTTAGTACCTTGATCAACTATATATTCAATATTATCTAATAATAAGTCTTTGGCATTGACATAACCTACTGGCAATCCTGCAGGAGTTGGCATAGTAATTGCAGGTAATATTGTAGGTATTTTAGCAATACCATTTCCAGTACCAGGTACAGCGGCTACAAAGGTATCTCCTACTGTATAAGATTCACCAGTAGTACCAGCTACAGCGTTCCAATCAGTGGTTCCTAATACTTCAATTTCATACGTAATACCCGCAACTAATTCTGTTACAGGATATGATACATCAACTACGTTGATTAGGTCACCAGCATATGTATTCGCCAGTATGTTTGTAATACTTTGAATACTGGCAGCTACTTCAGTTGCCTCAGTTCCACTTTGAGTATCTACAGCCTTTAACAATAGATAGTTTAAAGCTCTAATGGTAATATCTTTTTGACTAATTAATACTGCACTGGCTGTGGCATTGCTATAGGTAAATCCTGCCTTTACGCTTTGCCAATTACTGCCATAGATAAGATCATATCCAACAGCATCAATAATTAAACCAACATCTCTAAAACAAGTTTGATCATTAAATTCATTTCTTTGTTTATAGACTAAATTACTGGCTATTTGTAGGGCACGTTTAATAGTTTTTACTGGCTTGTTAATACCATCAAAATTATCATCACCATTAGTTGAACTAACAGCTACTTGTCCACCACCAAATAAATCAGCACTAACAAATTCTAATTTATTTCCATCTCGATTAAGTGATAATATTGATCCATCTACACCTAAAACTCTTGGGAATGTTAAGGTATAACTATTTACAAACTCTTCCGGTGTTGTTCCTGATGGGGCACGTAATCCTACATAGTTATTGCCGTTTGAAGTTAACTCTTTTAACCTAATCTCGCCTTGATTATTAACATTAAGACCGTCAGTGTTGATTAAGGTAGATCTTATTGTAGATGGAGTTGTCTCACCTATCCTAGTATTATCAATAGTTCCACTATTGATATCTACGTTGGCTAATGTGCTAGTGCCATCTACAGTAAGATCTTCAGAAATATATACATTGTTGTTTACTGTGATGTTATTTACTGTAATATCATCTAATAACAAACTACCTAAAGTTGCTTGTCCAGTAACGTCAAGATCGCCACTAATATTAACATTGCCAGTAGTATCAAGTGTACTAGCATCAATATTATCAGCATTTATATCATTACTTGTTATTGTGCCTGTGAAATTACTAGTTCCTGCTATGTCAAGATTACCACCTACATGTAAGTTTTCGCTTATTCCTACACCACCTGTTACTACAATAGACCCAGTAGTTGTATCGGTAGAACCTATATTAGCATTTGCATATACCTGTCCATCTAAATTAGTTTCTATGTTAACTGTTAAATTCTCAATTGTAGCAGTATCTAATACATCTAAAATATCAGTTTCAATATTTGTTGCATCAACGTCACCAGTTAAGTCACCTGTAACATCACCTGTAACATTACCAGTATACATAGCATCAGTACCTGTAGTACCTCTATCCAATATTACAGTTTCACTAATTACACCACCAGTGTCCTTATAGAGAATAATATCTGTGTATGCTTTTGCATCAAACCCATTAGTACCATTTTCAAAAACTTTTACATTAACATTTTCTGCAAATATATCACCAGTGCTTGGTCCAATAATAGTACCTTCAAACTCACCAATAAATCTTTCAGTGGCTTCTATCACAGTGCCAGTTATAGCTCTAGGTTCGTCTGCTCCAATTACAGTGGCATCAATATTTCCACCATTTATATCAACTTGATCTAGCCTACTAAGCCCATAACTGGTTATATTACCACTTACCTTACCGATAAACTCAGCTTCTACATAACCTGGATCTAAGGGTGCTCCACCTGTACCATTCTCCAATACTTTAGTAATACCATCTTCAGCATAGATATCACCAGCAAAATTTCCGCTTATGCTACCTTCAACATTACCATAGAATACAGGTGGTTGATAACTTAATACATTTGTTGGACCACCTGTTCCATTATCTAATATTTTAGTAGTGCCATCAGCAGCATATAAATCACCAACTACATTACCTTCTAGTGTACCAACAAATTTTACACTGGCAGTAATTACAGTTCCTGTGATTAAGGTAGGACCGCTATTACCAATTATAGTGCTATTAATGAACCCACCGTTTAATAACAAACTGCTTATTTCACTGGTACCAGTAGTTTGAGTTACTCGACCTAATAGTTGACCTGTAAAAGTTGCATCTGTTCCATTAGTGCCATTCTCTAAAACTTTTACTCCACTATCGCTATAGATATCACCAAAAACATCACCAAACAAGTTACCAGTAATATTGCCTTGAATGTTAGCTAGAATTTCTTCTTCTACATTTATACTATTGGCTACTATATCACCGGCTACATTAAGATCACCTCCAATACCTACACCACCTGCCACTATTAAAGTTCCAGTATATGGGTCTATACTAGGAATATTATCAGAAAGTATTGTTTTAACATTAACAGTAATTAACTCTGGATCAGCAACTAATGTTTCCACAGTATTGTTAGTCATAACAATGCTGTTGGTTCTTGTTGCAGGGCCAATTGTTAGAAACGTATAGGGATTGAATTCGGAAACAACTTCACCTAAGGTAACAATATAGGATAAATTGTTCCACCTAGTAAAACCATCACCTATTTTAAAGTTTTTTTGATCTAGGTCAACCCCAACCTCGCCCTGTGCAAGAATAGGGTTAATATCTTCCCAGTTTTGTTTTATGTCTCTTCTTAATTGAATCCTTTTGGCCATTATTATCTCCGACTTTAGCTTGAAGATAGCCTCCAAACCGCCCATAATAGTATTTATTAGGAACGGTTTAGTTAGGAAAATAGTTAATTCAGTGCAATTCCAGAGGTTTTACTTAGATATTGCTTGGCAATCTCTGTATCTGTTGTAGCATGTGTGATAATTCCACTTTTATTAATTGCATATTCATCATCTGGATTTACTGTAAACATAAAAGGAACCATGCCCATTCCTTGTGGATTCATCATTAATACACTGGGTTTAGTTATGTACATAGTGGTATCATCCTCACGTACAAACCTACCCAATATCTCCTCTCCACTACTTAGTTTAAAACTTACTACATCATTATCTTTGTATTTTTTTGCTAATAGCATTATGCTGCCTTTTGAAAGTATTTTGCTAGTTCAGTATATCCACCAATATGCTGCTCATTCAAGAATATTTGTGGTACTGTACGAGCTGTAGGTACTGCTTCTAGTAACTCTTCTTTAGTCCATCCATCACCAATCTTACGTTCTTCATACTCTATGCCTTTTAATTCTAATAGGCTTTTGGCCTGATCACAATAGGGACAATGGTACTTACTCCATAAAATAGCCTTCATATTATTTCCTTTCTAGAATTGGGGTAGTTCATCATAGTTAATAGCATCACTCATGACTCCTATGACGTAGTTAGTTGATTCGTTTTCCTGTAATGCTGTTTGCTTCTTACTGGTATCACTATGCTTATTGAACCATGGAATAGGATTGGTCTTAATACTAGTAACATATTTTAAACCAATCTCCTTAAGTGCTGACGCTGCTGTATAATCTACAAAATCTTTTAGAATATTGGCATTAAGACCAATAACAGGTCCACGCTTAAACAAATAGTCAGCCCAAGCCTTTTCTTCTCGTATAACATCCATATATAAGGCATAGACTTCTGCTTCACATTGGGCCTTAGCCTGTGCGAATCTTGGATCTTCCTTGACTACTTGATTGATTAACCAGCCTGTCCATCCCTTGTGTAATAGTTCATCCTGTAGGATAAGGCTAATAATGTTACCATTGCCAATAAAGATTTTATTCTCTACCATGGCTAGGCTAGTGGCAAAACTTACCATAAATCGTAGTGCCTCAAGAGCATAGCTGGCATTAAGGGCTAACCAAATTGCTTTGATATGATGGTCTACAGCAACTTCTGTGCCTGTTTCTTTGAAGCAATTTAATTGATGTAGTTGCTCATAGTATCGACCTACACTAGCAGCCATATCCACAATGTCCTGTGTGTCGTGTATGGTATTGAACACATCTTTAGGCACATTATAGATATTACGAATAATATGACTATAACTACGACTATGTATATTAGTCTCGAAGAATGTCCAATTATATACTAGGGCTTCTAGTTCAGGCAAACTTACTACTGGAGTAAAGATTTGACTGGGGCCACGTCCTTGTAGGCTATCCAATGCCGTTTGTCGTAATAGATTACTGGTGAATATGTGTTTGACTGCTTCGCTGGCTTCTTTAAAATCCTGAGCATCTTTAACTAGGCTGATCTCTTCTGGTACCCAAAAGAAACCACGTGCTGTTTTTTCAAAGTCTGCTATTTTGTTATACTTTACTTCCTCAAATCGTTGTATGGTCACTGGACCTGCTGGGTCAAGAAACATTTTACGATGTAGGTAGTCTGTCTTTGTGTGTAGGTTATATTGTTGTTTACTCATAATACGCAGGAATCGCAGTCCTCCTCCATTTCTATCTCTGTGTAATCCATTTTACTTTCTATACTAGCACCATTGGTATACTTGATATCTGCCTTGGCGCCTTGCTTGTCTATTAGGCTATAATAGAATGTTTTAATGCCCCAAATATGTGCCTGCATAAGGTTTTTCGCTATCAATGTACTAGGTACTTTACGATCAGGAAAATGCTTAGGACTATAAAATGTGTTTGTACTAATGCTTTGATCCACATAGGCTGCTAGAACTGCTGCTGTTTTAATATATCCTACGCAGTCTGTTTGATCCCACATTAGTTGATACTTGTTTTTAAGTTTATGATATTCTGGAACTACCTGTGTAAAACTACCTGCCTTTGATTCTTTAGTGCTGATAAGGCTCATTGGTAATTCTATACCATTAGTACTGTTAATTACTACACTGCTGGATTCAACAGGAGCAATGGCCATCAGTGTAGCATTACGCACACCATACTGTATCATATTTTGTCTAAGTGGTTCCCAGTCTAACTCTGGAGTAAAGTCTGCTAGTTCATTAACTCCCTTGGCTCTACGCTCCCACGGAAAGACTCCTTTGCCATAGTGAGTTAGTCTACTATCCTTGCATGGTCCACGTTCTTTGGCCAATTCAACTGTGGCTTCTGTTAGATAAAATGCTTGATGTTCCATCCAACTTTTAACTTCTGCTAGAGCATCCTTATCACCATACTTTAAGCCACGTTTGGCATGCCAATAGGCCAAGTTAGTAACACCAATACCTAATGGCTGTATTTCATCGTTGCTTAACCTGCTCTGTATGCTTAAGTAATCTTGGTAATCCAGTATGTTGCAAAGACTACGCTGGAGTATACGGCAAGCACGACGCATATCCTCAGGGTTGCGGAAGCAGCCCCAGTTAATTGACCCCAAGGTGCATAAAGCGATGCGGCCTTCTTGGTCATCAAGTCTTTTGAATGTGCGTGTAGGAAGCAGGATCTCACAGCATAAGTTACTTTGGTATATGGGATGATGCAGGGGATCAAATGGACCTTGCTCTAATACATTGTCTATGTATACAAGGTATATACGTCCTGTATCAGTTCTTTCCTTAAGTATGCCTCCCTTAAATACTTCCTCGGCACTCATAGTCTTTTTGCGTAGACCTGGTGTCTTCTCGTATTTAACATACAATTCTTCAAATAGTTCAACATCTCTATAAAATGCTTCATAGAGATCTGGAACTTCATTGGGGTCAAAAAATGTTATGTCTTTTTGTTCTCTGAATCTTCGCCAGAAGAAACTCGAAAGCACAACCCCATAATCCATATGTCGTACCCTGGTTTCTTCTGTTCCTTGGTTGTTTTTGAGAACAATGAGATCATCAAACTGATGATGCCAAATAGGATAAAACACAGTGGCACTAGCATTGCGTATTCCACCTTGACTGCAACTCCTTAAATCGCCGAACCATTTTTTGAGGAAAGGTAGCATGCCTGTATGCATGATCTCTCCACCCCTAATCGGACTACCTAATGGTCTGAGGCGTCCTATTTCCAAACCTATACCAGCTCTCTTGCTAGCATACTTAGCCATCATTTCGCCGCTAGCAAAAATACTATCGAGATCATCGTCTGAACGTATAAGAACACATGAACTAAATTGCTTGGTTGGGGTACCAAGACCAGCAAGAACAGGAGTAGCGAGAGTGAAAAGACCATCCGAAGCAGCATTGTAGTATTCCCTTATATAACGCATACGAGCAGTGTTAGGTTCTTCTTTATGAAACACAGTGGCAGCAGCTACTATATAGCGCACCTGCGGAGTTTCGTAGGTTTCTTTTGTACTACGATTCTTTACAAGATATTTTTCAATAAGTTGTTCAATAGCAGCATAACTATATTGGAAATCTTTATCATGATCAAGCATGTCGTTCATACGATTCCAATCAGATTCAGTGTACCACTCTAATAGTTCTTTGGTATATAATCCTGTAGCAACATTACGTTTTACTATGTCATATAAATTTGGTATCTCCATGCTTCCATATACATCTTTACGTAGCATATGATATCGTTGACGACCTGCTACATATTGGTAGTTAGTATTACCTATATCTGGATTTGACTCTACATCAATCAGATCAACAATAGCACGTAGAGTAATTTCATCAATTTCTTTAGTGGTAATTCCATCATAGAAATGAGGGTTACTACGTATTTCAATCATACTTTGGCTTACATCAGCAATGCCATTACATATTCTTGATACTTGGGCTTGCCATTTGGCGAGATCTAAAGGCTCTCGACTACCATTACGTTTTACTACAGTTATATTCATAATTTATTTTAACAACTTTACTAGTATAATACAAGAACAAATTAAGTCAAAACCTTATATGTGTAGGTAAATATACCTTCTTCAAAAGGTTGTTGATCAACACTAAGTGATTGATGTTGGTATGTCAATACAATTTCCTTTTGGTTTTGTATTGAATTTATCTGTTCTACAGCCCTAAAGATTAATTTTTCATCCTCAGGAGTAATATTTCCAGTAGCGTTAGTAGTTAATCCATACCCTATATATTCATAATCATCGTATAAATTAATAATAGGAAGCGTCAAAGTGTTAGCTCTAAAATCTACAATTACTGTAAGAGTTCCTTTTCTTATTCTTCTTGATTTTTCATATATTGCAGGACTACCTGATGTGGTGTCAAAAGTTTTACTTTGATACAAATAATCTATTTCTATACTCATAGATTCTGGACCAATACCAGTGGTATTGCTCAAAGGAATAGGAAATCTTACAAAATTAACAGGATTAGTAGAATAGGTAATCTTTTTTGTTTGGGTAATAAAGTTTTGATTTAATCCATAGCCAGTAAATTCACTAACATATGGTCTAGTACTTAGACTGTTGGCTCCGTATTTTGATAATTCTTTATGTCTTAAACTGCTATAATCTAAATTAATATTTCCTGGTACGTCAAATTCAATTTGTCCGTAAGCAGCATTTTGTATTCCACCATATATATTTCCTACACTTAGAAGATTATTGCTAGAACATATATTACTATATCCTTGTCTAATCTTCACAGCCTGTTTTTCAATATTGTCAAAGAAGCATGATTTTATTAAATTATGTATAGGACCTTCATTTGAATTTGCGGATCCTAAAACAACACCTTGACTTAGCGTGATAAATCGACTTTCTGATATTGAATTTTTATTGATTGGTCTTGAAGCATAAAACCCAATTTTAAAATTCTTAAATGTTACATTATTTATAGAGCACAAATTAGTATAGGTAAAAGATGATAGATCATTTACGTTTCCATTTCTAGGTTCATCAACTCGAAAAGCTATACTATCTATAGCATCTGGTTCTACTGTACTTGTTACTAACGGCCCAATTAGTTCTAAATTACTAAATTCACATTTGGTTACTCCGTAAAGATCAAATATTACTGATGGAGTATCAAGATACGATTGAGTTATTGGGGTTGGTCTAACAATTTCAATAGTTAAATTTGAAATACTTAAATTTCTACATTGATTTACTATCTCAATAGGATTGTTATCATCATGTATACTTTCAAAAACATTTCCAGAACCTACATATCTTAATATAGTGTTTCCTTTTCCAGCACCTTGAATTCTAGTAAAGCTGGGCAATTGTACTGTACTATCAAATACAAAAATACCTGGACCAATATCTATAACATTTTTGCTATCATTTGATGTACCTATGTATAATTTTTCCATTATAGCATTTAATACATCACTATTCCTTGATGCATAACTTAAGTTATTACCCTCTAGTAATCCAAAGTCATTAGCACTTACTCTATCTTCTAACCTATCAGTAAAGCTTCTAAAGATTCCATTATTTTTATAACTATATCTTCCTAAGCTAAAGATATCACTATTTTCTGTTAAAATTTCAATATTTTCTAATTGACTAGGACTACCAATAATGGATGAACCTATGTATAATTGTTTGGTATCTATACACCAGGCAAATTCACCGTTGCTTAATTTAATAGGAAGATCGCTACTAGGGCTAGCATCTTTAATGTCTCTACGTATTTGGATTTTACTTATTTGAACTACGGCCATTGACTTTCCCCTTATTGGGTATTTATCATAGGCTGATGTAGTATTGCTCTACCCTATCGAACCAACGATGGCTCCAATAATCAAAGTCCTTTGACTCTAATACAAATTCTTGATATACGGGCTCACCCCATTGTCCAGGACTTGTTTCAGGGGGTCTAACACACATCATAATAACACCCTTGCGTATATCAGTACCATATACAGCATTATGAGCCAGTGCGTAGGCTGTAATCTGTAGGTAATAATCCTCAATCCATTCTAGCTTTTTAGGCTTATTGGTCTGCTTGAAGTCTAATATACTAGGCTCACCATCATGTAACCCCACACAATCTGTAGTGCCTGCATACATTTCAGGATAATATAACGGAACTTCATTGCCCCATATTTCGCTTATATCGCCAAAGCCTTCTTCAATGACCTTTTTGGCCATTAATAGGCTTTGTTGAGCATATGGGTTACTCACACTGTCTTTGATGCCTTCACCCTTAATGTAGCGTTCTAGGAAGGTGTGCATCCTTGTGCCACGAGCAGCGGCTTCTGTAGTAATAGCCTGTGCCTGTGCATGTCCCACACGGTTACGCCATTCCTTCAATGCTTGCTTGGCTTCTTCTGGTTTGGTACGATCAAGTATGGTAGTTACACTGGGTACACGATGTCCATCTGGTGTAGCATATAAGCGTTTGCCTGATGATTCATCTCTGGTTAAGTTTTTGTATTGAAATTTTTCTATTAGTAATGTCATTAAGGAATTATAGCAGAAATTTTTGTAATGTCAACGTCTTCGGTTAAGTGCGCTCTTTGCCATACTTTTTGTAAGATTGCCTTTTCCAGGATCACCGCCTGACTGTTGTGGCTGTTCACTAGCCCTTGTTTTAAGACGTACACCTTGTGGGTCAAAGCTACAAATTTCAGCAAAGCTTGGATTGGCTTCAAAGCGTGGACCAAATTTGCTAGGGCTGTCTATACGTTGCCCTAGCACATTTTGTGTTATATCTCCAAAAGCAGCCCAGTTAATAACTTCTGGGTTATCTGCACTATCAGCAGAGTTACGTTTGGCTACTAGTAAATCAAATAACTTATCTTGGTTTTCAGTTACTTTTTTTTTGTAAGTATGGCAGCAAGTCTACGGCTATAAGCAGCAGTTTCTCTCATGGCACGACCTGCTGGTTCTGCGCCTCCTGCTGCACCAAGTTCATCTTCCATACCTGCTGCTGCTTCTGGAGCACCTACTTCTGGAGCACCCATACCACCCATACCCATGCCTGCGCCACCTGGAGCTTCTGTGCCTGTTAATACTGCTACTGCCTGTGCTAGTGCTTGACGATTTTTCTCTAAGGCCAAATATATTTCATCTAGAGCAGGACGAACTGTTTGTTCAAAACTGCTACTAATATCGGTGCCCATCTCATCTCTTATAGAGTCTAATAAGTCTAACATGGCTTCGGACTTCATGCTTGCTACATCCTCTAGCCAGCCTGTGATACGATCTGTCATGTCCTTAGCGGCCATGATTAACTCTGCCTTTTCTTCTTCGCCTTCTGTTAACATAAGGTCACGTACTACACCTTTGGCACTGGTCTCATCTAGATCATAACGAATGATTAGTTCACTGATGATTTCCTCACCAGCATCACGTTCCATCATAAGACGTTGACGAGCATTAGTAGTCCATTGTTGTGGTAGTTTATGACTGCGTAGTCTACGCTGTGCCATATGATATTCTTTTAAGTTCTTTGCCTTGCGCTCTTTCTTTGCCTTCTTGTCTTTATCTTCTTCGCCTTTCATTTCACGCTCAGCAATTTCTTGATTAATTACATCAAGCATTCTTTGATTCTTTTGGTACCTGTGATCACCTAATACACTGTCATAACTGTTGCTACTTTCAAATTGACTTTGGCTAGTACGTAGTTTATTACGAGCATCATGTAGTTGCTCCATTGTAAACTTTTCTAAGACTAGTTTATAACCAAACTGTTTACCTAAGTTTTCATTTAATTTACGACTTGTAATGGGTTTTTGAAGATCATTGATATTCATACCGAGTTCCTAATATTTAAGATATTTATCTAAATGAGTGATTAAACGCCTGCGTTATTTCGTTGCGATACCACTGGCTTCTGTCTCTGGATTGTTCGTATCTCCATAAGAACACATCCCTTTTGACTTCATCTTTGGTCTTGCCAAATAATTCTTTAAAGTGTACGCTGTCTGTATAACTACTCCAATAACGCTGATCTAGGTCTTTGGTTCTACTTAGTTCCATTATTCTATTATGTTTGTGCTGTTTAGCCGCTATTAATGCGCTGCTTTTTAAGTAGAAGGTGTATATGCTGTTCTTATATCGTTTACCGTGCTGTATAAGATCCCATTGGCCATTACGATTTTTTCTTATTACATAGTTATAATAGCCTACACTGCCATCACTGAGTACCACAGTGGGCATAATGTTTTTAACTTCACCAAGTAATCGTTCAAATCTTTTAACTGCTTTATCTATTGACATTAGCCACAACCTTTGGATTAACCTCACCTATCTTGATCAGTAGGCTTTTACGTATTAGGCCTTCTGCTACTTGCTGATCTCGCTCAGGTAACATACTTAGCAGAGTAGGCCTAGTCAGCTTGGTCAATAAGGCACGCTCCTCATTAGTTG